>Ga0076930_100207_pt1 | contig 75839 bp, 77 predicted proteins | sample HotLakConsoUCCRE_FD_71149 | JGI IMG/M metagenome (GOLD analysis project Ga0076930, IMG submission 71149) | Hypersaline microbial mat communities from Hot Lake, Washington, USA - Hot Lake Consortium UCC-RE (version 3) (version 3) ...
GAACCTGCAACCTGCCCCTTAGGAGGGGGCTGCTCTATCCAGTTGAGCCACGGGGTCTGCCCCTTGGTCTTGCCCTCTCGGGCGCCCGCGGTCAACGGCGGCGGGAACGGGTTGGAGATCGGCGGGCGAGGGCGTAACACTCCTGCGCAGACTTCACCGGAGACGCCAGACCGTGACAACGCCCCCCCGCCGCCCGCTGACCCTGCGCGACGTCTCCGAAGCGTCGGGGGTGAGCGAGATGACCGTCAGCCGCGTGCTGCGCAACAAGGGCGACGTCAGCGATGCCACCCGCGCCCGGGTGCAGGAGGCGGCGAAGCGGCTGGGATATGTCCCGAACAAGATCGCGGGCGCGCTCGCATCGAGCCGGGTCAACCTCGTGGCCGTCGTGATCCCGTCGCTGAAGAACATGGTCTTTCCCGAGGTCCTGTCCGGCATCTCGGAAAGCCTCGAGACCACGGCGCTGCAACCGGTGGTGGGCGTCACCGACTATGGGCAGGACAAGGAGGAAAAGGTCCTCTTCGAGATGCTGTCCTGGCGCCCCGCGGGGGTGATCGTGGCGGGGCTCGAACATTCCGAGACCGCGCAGGCGATGCTGCACAACGCAGGTTGCCCGGTGGTGGAGATCATGGACACCGACGGCGAGCCCATCGACTGCTGCGTCGGCATCTCGCACCGCCGCGCCGGACGGCAGATGGCCGAAGCGATCATCGCCCAGGGCTATCGCCGCGTGGGGTTCATGGGCACCAAGATGCCGTTGGATCATCGCGCCCGCAAACGGTTCGAGGGCTTCACCCGCGCGCTGGGCAAGGCCGGGATCGAGATGGCGGACCAGGAATTCTACTCGGGCGGATCGGCGCTCGCCAAGGGCCGCGAGATGACCGCGGCCATGCTCGAACGCACGCCTGACCTCGATTTCCTCTATTACTCCAACGACATGATCGGCGCGGGCGGGCTTCTCTACCTGCGGGAGAAGGGCATCGACATCCCCGGTCGCATCGGCCTCGCGGGCTTCAACGGGGTGGAACTGCTGGAAGGCCTGCCGCGCAGGCTCGCCACCACCGACGCCTGCCGCCGCGAGATCGGACAGAGGGCGGCGCAGATGGTGCTCGCCCGACAGCTCGACGCCACGCTCAGTTCCGAAGTGGTGGAACTCGAGCCCTCGCTCGACCCCGGAGACACGCTCCTCAGGACCTGAGCGCCGACATCACCGGGGTCCGCAGAACCGACCATGCCGGTATCAGCGACAGCAGCAGCGTGGCCGACAGGAAGGCCGCGACGAGGTGGATCTCCGTCCAGCCGATGCTGGCCCGCACGAGAATATCCGTCCGCTCGGTCACGATCCGGCTGAGCACCGCCGCCGTGCCGTAGCCCAGCGCCAGCCCCACAACCGCGCCCGCGCCCAGCAGGGCCGCCGCGTAGGACCAGACCACCGCCAGAACGAAGCGCGCCGGCGCCCCCAGGGCGCGCAAGAGCGCAAGCTGCCGCCGGAACAGCCGCGACAGGATGAAGAGGCCGAGGAGCACGCTCGCCGCCACCAGGATCTGGGTGACCAGCGTCAGGATCGACATCGCCTGCCGCACGTCGCCCATCACGCGGTAGAGGTCCGACAGGACCGTGCCCGGAAAGAACGCCATGGTCTCGGTATCGCGGCTGAACTCCGAGCGCAGCGCATAGGTCGCGGGCAGGCTTTCGGCGCGCACGACGATGGCCGGGGTTCCGGGGAAATAGGCCGCGTCAAAGGGCGGGCCCAGCCGCACCTCGTCCTCGGGCGCGTGGCCGTCGGCAAGACCGTGGACGGCCCAGACGCTCTCGATGGGCACCATGATCGCGCGGTCCCAGGGCGAGCCGGTGCGGGGGATGCGGCCGACCACGGTGTATTCGTCGCCGTGCGCCCCCTCCTCGGCGCTGTCGCCAAAGCCGTGGGCGGGGATGAAGGTGTCGCCGATCTCCACCGGGGCGGCCGCGCCCGCGATGGCCTCGAACTGGTCCTGCCAGATCCGGCCCTCGACGCGGTCGTCGCTGAGGTAGGTGACGAAATCCGCGATGGTGCCGATCACCGGCGCGCCCTGATAGCTGTCGCCGAATCCCAATGGCGCCGCGACATCCACCCGGGGATGGCCCGTCACCTCGTTGTAGATCTCTCCGCTGAGCAGCGGCACGTCGGAGGGCTGCAGGAACACCGCCGCCAGCATCATCGTCAGCTCCGATCCCGGGGCGGAGACGATCATGTCGAACTTGTCCGCGGCCTGGGCCGTGCCCTGCCGCAAGCCCCGTTCCTGCGCGATGAGGCCGATCCCCATGCCCACGGAAATCGCGATCAGGGCCACGAAGACCCCGTTGGCCCAGCGGAACCGCCAGAGCAGCGCCCCGACCAGCGGCCAGGGGGTGAGGCGCGACAGCACCAGAATCGCGACAATCAGCGACGGCAGGAGCAGCGCCAGCGCGATGAGCATGTCCTGCCCGATCGCGGGAAGATTGCGCCACAAGTCCATCACGCGGCCTCCGCCAATGTGCCGTCCACCAGCCGCAGCCTGCGGTCCATGCGGGCGAGGAGGCGCTCGTCATGGCTTGCCACGATCAGGGTGCGGCCCCGTTCGCGCACGGCGGCCAGGAGATCGTCGGTCAGCGCATCCGCCGCCTGCCGGTGCAGCGCCGCGGTGGGCTCGTCGGCGATGACGATCATCGGGTCATGGGCAAGCGCGCGGGCCACGGCGACCCGCTGCCGCTCGCCGCCCGAATAGCTGGCGACGGTGCGCGCGGCGCGGGGTACGCCGAGCCTGTCGAGAAGCCCGCGCGCCTGGGCGCGGATGGCGCTGCGCCCCGTGCGGGGGGTGAAGCTGGCGAGGATGGCGGCATTGGCCTCTGCGCCCAGCTCGTCGAACAGCAGGAAGTCCTGAAAGATCAGGCCGACCCGTTCGGACCGGAACCGCGCCCGCGCCTCCGGCCCCATGGAGAGCAGATCGGTGCCGCCCCATGTGACGGCCCCCGTCGCCCGGGTCGCAAGGCCCGCCAGCGCATAGATCAGCGTGGATTTGCCCGCGCCGGATGGCCCTTCGACGCCCAGCGCCGTGCCGGGCGCGAGATCGAGCGCGGCCAGCGACAGGATCGTGCGACCGCGGTCGCCGCTCACCGCGAGGTCGCGCACGGTGAGCGGCAGTCCCTCAGCCATAGGTGGCGTCAGAGAGCCGCACGAGACTGACGAAGCCAGTGTCGGGATCGCGGAACTCGCCCAGCTCCAGTATGCCCTCCACCTCGATGCCCACGGTGTAGTAGACGGGCTCCACGGTGCGCTTGGTGTAGATCGCCATGATGTCGTCGGGCCAGTCGGCTGCGGTCTCGCAGAACGGGCAGACCGCCATGGGGCGCTGGGTCAGAACGAAGAACTGCGCCTCGGCCTTCAGCGGCGGGGCCATGAAGCCCTTGAAGCGAACGCGTTCGCCCACGCTGTCGATCGCCCATTGCGTGATGCTGCCGTCCCGCTCGTAGAGCTCGCGGACCATCTTCGGCGAGTCCTGGGCAAGGGCCGGCACGGCGAACGTGCAGGCGGCGGAGGTCAGGAAAGTGCGGCGTCGCATTCTGGTGCTCCCTTCTCGATGGCACGGGGGGACGGGAAGGCCCTCCCCGCATGGTATAGCGGCCCCGCTCCGGTCGCGGCAGACCGTGGCCGCGGGGAAATCGTGAATTTTCGATGACTGGGCGGCATGCCGCCGCGATGCCGGCACGGAAAGGGCCGCCCGAACGGACGGCCCTCCCCCTCGGGAAATGGCGAGCCTTACTCGGCCACGACAGCAGCGTGGTGCATCACGTGGAAGATCACGTTCTGCTCGATCGTCCCGTCGACGAGATGCGCGAAGGGACCGCGGGCATAGACCGCCACGTCCTCGCCGGAATGGGTCTCGGACGACTTCGGGATCAGGGCCTGCTGCAGGTAGTCCGGATCGGTCGCCTCTTCCTCAGTCAGCTCGGGGCGCGAGCCGACGAAGGCGTTGCCGTCCTCGGACGGAACCAGCACCGAGCCCGCGCCGTTCAGGAAGCCGGCGACGGTGTAGGGCAGGCCGTCGTCAGCCAGCTCGGGCTCGCCGTTGTGTGCGATGCCCAGGTTGTCGATGCCGTAGCACAGGCCGGTGATCGAGGAACCGCGGCCGCAGTAGCCGTTGAAGGCGATGGCGTGCTCGTGGTCGGCGGTGACGATGATCAGCGTTTCGGCGGGATCGGTCATCTCCATCGCGGTCGAGACCGCGTTGGCGAAGGCGACGCCGTCGACCATGACCCGGTGCAGGTTGCCGCCGTGCAGCGCGTGGTCGACCCGGCCGGCCTCGATCTGCAGGTAGTAGCCGTCCTCGTTGTTCGACAGGTACTCGATCGCCGCTGCGGTCATCTCGGACAGCGAGGGCTCGTCGGTGCGGTCGAACTCGTATTGCATGTGGCTGTTCTCGTACAGCCCGAGGATCGGGGTGGAGTGGTCGAGCACCAGCGCCTCGAAGCTCGCCGTGTCGGTCGCGAACTGGAAGCCCGCCTCCATGGCCTGCTCGACCAGGTTCACGTCGTCCGGCCGGCCACCCGTCAGGCCGTTCATCTCGTAGCCCTCGGGCGCGAAGTGGCGGAAGCCGCCGGCCATAGCGAAGTCGAGAAGCCCCGAGTCCATCGCGTCATACAGCTGGGTCGCGATGTCGCGCGAGCCGTCGCAGCCCTCGGGGACCGCGTCCTCCCAGTTGCGCTGGGCGATCTTGACCACGGTCGCGGCCGGGGTGGCATGGGTCAGGCGGGCTGTCGACACGACACCCACCGACTTGCCCATCTCGGCCATGATCTCGGCGAAGGTGGTCAGCTCGTTGCCGGCTTCGGTGGTGCAATCCGCGGTGATCGCGTTCTCGCCGAGGTTGATCAGGTTGAAGCGCTGCTTGACGCCCGTGTTCATCGCGCCGGCGGTCGGCGCGCTGTCCGGGGTCTGGGCGTTGATGTTGTAGGTCTTCACGAGTGCCGAGTGCCATTCGGTGGTCTCGTAGGGCAGCACGTAATCGTCGCCGAGGCCGCCTTCCTGCTGGCCCATGAACAGGCGGATCGCGTAGTTGGTGCCGACACCGTTGCCGTCCGCATTCATGAGGATCACGTTGCGGGCGCGGTTCGTGTTGGGCTGGCGGTCCAGGATTTCCTGGATCGTGGTCTGGCCGGCGACGAACCAGTCGCTGGACGCCTGCGGCAGGTCCTGGGACTGCGCGGCTGATGCGATGGCGACGGCCGCGGCCGAGGCAAGAAATCTCTGCATGGGAACCCCCTGAGGTTTGATCACACGGGGGTCGTAGGGCCGGAAGTTGAACCTTCGGCCACGGCAGGATGAACAATCGGTAACACGACAGGCATGCCCGAAATTACCCTACTATCGATATGATATAACATTCCTCCACGAATGCCACTGAAAAATGCAACCTGGGCGAAAACGCCTGGCAGGGTACGAAGCCCTGCCAGACCCCCTCGCGCAGGATCACCGGCCCGGCGTCCCGGCCCCGCATCTGGATGGTGCGGTCTCAGGTTCCCGACCGGCCCGTCAGCCCCATCGCCCCTGCCCTGTACGGCAGGGCCGCCACCTCCGCCCGGGGCACCAGCGCCGCCTCCAGCAGGGCGCGCGGGCCCTCGGGCATCGGCGCGGCGCGCGGTTCCGGCTTTTGGCGGACGTTCAACTCCATGAATTCACCAACCGCCGCGAGGGTTTCGCCCTCCCACATCTGCGCATGGAGATGGAACCGCTTCGCATCGAGCCCGATGACCCGGGTCTCGACCCTCACGAGCGCGCTCTCCTTCACCTCCCGAAGAAACGTCACATGCCCCTCGAGCAGGTAGATCGTGCAGCCCGTCTCCTGCCGGTAGGCCTCTCCCAGCCCCACCTCGTCCTGAAGCGCATCCACCGCGAGGCTGAAGACGAGGTTGAAGAAGGCGTCCCGCATGTGGCCGTTGTAGTCGATCCAGTCCGGCGCGATCTGCGTCTCGAAACGGAACGCCCGGGTCATGGCCGCCGGGTCGGGTTCGATGTCCACATCATGTACTCCGGTCGATGGGGCGAAGACGAGTCGCAGGATGTGGCCCGAGGCGCCTCGGGTCCAGCCTGTCTTCGACCGGCAGGCCGACGATGATCGCTTGCATGCGCGTGCAACGGGTTCGGCCTTCGTCCCAGTCCCCCCTTGTCCAACGGCCATGCCTGGCGCTAGAGTCGGACTTTGCATCCGTATGCAAGGCGGCCGCCCGACGCGGACCGCAGGGAGGAACCACACATGCCGATCGAGCGCCTGAAGCAGGGCAAACCCGAGAGCGAACGGGCCGAGGACGACGCACGGGTCCGCGCGACCGTCGAGGGCATCCTCGCCGACATCGAGACCCGCGGCGACGCCGCAGTCCGCGAGCTGAGCGAGAAGTTCGACGGCTACTCGCCCGAGGCCTTCCGCCTGACCGTCTCGGAGATCGAGGCCGCGATGCAGAAGGTCACCGACCGCGAGATGGCCGACATCCGCTTCGCCCAGGACCAGATCCGCACCTTCGCCAGGGCCCAGCGGGCCTCCATGACCGACATCGAGGTCGAGACCCTGCCGGGCGTCATCCTGGGCCACAGGAATATCCCGGTGCAGTCCGTGGGCTGCTACGTTCCGGGCGGCAAGTTCCCGATGGTGGCCTCCGCCCACATGTCGGTGCTGACCGCCTCCGTGGCGGGCGTGCCGCGCATCGTGGCCTCCGCCCCGCCGGTCAAGGGCGCGCCCCATCCCGCCATCGTCGCTGCCATGCACATGGGCGGCGCCCACGAGATCCTCTGCCTCGGCGGCATCCAGGCCGTGGGCGCCATGGCCATCGGCACGGAATCGCTCGAGCCGGTGCACATGCTCGTGGGTCCCGGCAACGCCTTCGTCGCGGAGGCAAAGCGCCAGCTTTACGGCCGGGTCGGCATCGACCTCTTCGCCGGCCCGACCGAGACCATGCTCATCGCCGACGACACCGTGGATGCAGAGCTTTGCGCGACGGACCTGCTGGGACAGGCCGAGCACGGCTACAATTCCCCCGCCTGCCTGATCACCAACTCCCGCAGGCTGGCCGAGGAGACGCTCGGGGAAGTCGACCGCCTGCTGCAGATCCTGCCCACCGCCGAGACCGCGAGCGTGTCCTGGCGTGACTACGGCGACGTGATCCTCTGCGACAGCTACGAGGAGATGCTCGAGACGGCCAACGATATGGCATACGAGCATGTGCAGGTCATGACGGACCGTGACGAGTGGTTTCTTGATCACATGCACAGCTACGGCGCGCTGTTCCTCGGCCCGCGCACCAATGTGGCCAACGGCGACAAGGTGATCGGCACGAACCACACCCTGCCGACGAAAAAGGCCGGGCGGTATACCGGGGGGCTCTGGGTCGGCAAGTTCCTGAAGACCCATTCCTACCAGCGCGTTCTGACCGACGAGGCCGCCGCGATGGTTGGCGAATACGGCTCCCGGCTCTGCATGCTCGAGGGGTTCGTGGGTCATGCCGAGCAGTGCAACATCCGCGTCCGCCGCTACGGGGGCCGCAACGTGCCCTATGGCGCGGGCGCGGAACCCATGGAAGCGGCGGAGTAGGCCCATGACCCTTCCCCGTACCCCCTCCCTCCGTCTCGACGGCCAGAAGGCGCTGGTCACCGGCGCCTCCTCGGGCATCGGCCTTGCCTGCGCCACGGCGCTGGCCGAGGCCGGGGCGCATGTGATCCTTGCAGCCCGCCGCGCCGATGAACTGGAAAAAATTGCAGCGGAAATGACCGCGGAAGGCTGGAAAGCCAGCGCCCTCCCGCTCGACGTGGCCGACGTGCAGGCGGTCCGCACGGCAGTCGCCGAGCACGGACCCTTCGACATCCTCGTCAATTCCGCCGGCATGGCGCGTCACACCAAGGCGGTGGACACCACGCCGGAGGATTTCGACGCGGTCATGGCCCTCAACCTGCGCGGCGCGTATTTCCTGACGCAGGCCGTCGCCCAGGGTCTGATCGCGGCCGGAAAGCCGGGGTCGCTCATCAACATCTCCAGCCAGATGGGACATGTCGGCGGTCTCGACCGCGCGGTCTATTGCGCGTCGAAATTCGCCGTCGAGGGGTTCACCAAGGCCATGGCGCTGGAATTCGGCCCCAAGGGCATCCGGATCAATACCGTCTGCCCGACCTTCATCCTGACGCCCTTCACCCAGGCGACCTTCGACGATCCGTCGAAGCGCGGCTGGCTGATGGAGAAGATCAAGCTCGGCCGCGTGGGCCGCACCGAGGACATCATGGGCGCGGTGCTTTACCTCGCCTCGGAGGCGTCCTCGCTGGTGACCGGAACGGCGATGCTGGTGGATGGAGGCTGGACCGCCGACTGATGCGCGGGCGCAAGATCACCTCGGCGGACGTGGCGGCGCGTGCAGGCGTGTCCCAGTCCGCCGTGAGCCGCGTCTTCACGCCCGGGGCCTCGGCCTCGCCGCGAACCGTGCAGAAGGTGCGCAAGGCTGCGGCGGAGCTCGGCTACCGTCCGAACGTGATCGCCCGGACGATGGCCTCGGGCCGGAGCCGCATCATCGGCCTCGTGGTCGCCTATCTCGACAACTACTTCTATCCCGAGGCGCTGGAGAAGCTGTCGAAGCTGCTTCAGGATCACGGTTATCATGTCCTGATGTTCATGGCCTCCCAGACCGCCGAGAACGTGGACGACATCGTGGAGCGAATCCTCGACCACCAGGTCGACGGCATCGTTGCAGCCTCCGCCGGGCTGGGATCCGAGCTGTCGGCCCGCTGCCGCGCCGCGGGCGTGCCCGTCGTTCTCTTCAACCGCAGTCAGGACGATCCCTCGCTCTCGGCGGTCACCTCCGACAATGTGGCAGGCGGACGCCGGGTGGCAGAGTTCCTGCTCGCAGGGGGACACGGCCGAATCGCCTACATCGCCGGTTGGGAGGGCGCCTCGACCCAGCGCGACCGCGAGTTCGGCTTTCTCGCGGGCCTCGCACGCGGCGGCGCCACGCTCCATTCCCGCGCCCCCGGAGAATTCCGCCTCGAGGCCGCCCGCACCGCCGCGCGCACGCTCTTTTCCGGGCCCCGGCGGCCCGACGCCGTCTTCGTCGCCAATGACCACATGGCCTTCGGCGTGATGGACGTGCTGCGCCACGAACTGGGGCTGTCGGTGCCCGGCGACGTGTCCGTCGTGGGCTATGACGACGTGCCCCCCGCCGCGTGGCCGGCCTATGATCTCACCACGGTCCGCCAGGCCGCGACCCGCATGGTCGCGGAAACCGTCGCGATCCTGATCGACCAGATCGAGCAGGGCTGCGACGAGCCCCGCCGCATCGCCATCTCCGCCGACCTCAGGGTCCGCGGCTCCGCCCGAGTCCCCGCGGGCTGGCCCGGGTGACGGAACCCGGCTGCCCATACGACAGGCTCGACGCGGGCCGCCGGATCGCGGAAATTTTCCGTCTGGCGGTGCACGCCCGGTGCACGCCCTGTGCACAGGTTCCATCATGTCTCAAGGGCCCTCCATGACGCCCATCGCGACCACCCATGTCGGCAGCCTCCCCCGCAGCCAGAGGGTGGTCGATGCCCTCTTCGCCCGCGAGCGGGGCGAGTCCCTCGACGCCTCCGCGTTCGACGCGACCATGGCCGAGGCCGTGATGGAAACCGTTCGCCGTCAGAGGCTTGCAGGTGTCGATATCGTCTCGGACGGCGAGACTTCGAAGATCAGCTACGCCACCTATGTCAAGGATCGCTACACCGGCTTCGCCGGTGACGGCCCCCGCAACACGCCCGCCGACCTGAAGCTGTTCCCCGGCTATCTCCAGCGCTTGTCCCGCGACGACGGCTCCCCCCGCTTCGCCCGCCCGATGTGCGTGGACAACGTCAAGCCGAAGGGACAGGGCGAATTGCAGAAGGACATCGCCAATCTCAGGGCGGCCATGGAAACGCACGGAATCGGGCGCGGTTTCATGAATGCGGCCTCTCCGGGGGTCGTCTCCCTGTTCCTGCAGAACGCCCATTACCCGACGCACGAGGCCTATCTCGCCGCCCTGGCGGACGCGATGCGCAACGAATACCGCACCATCATCGAGGCCGGTCTCGACCTGCAGCTCGACTGCCCCGACCTCGCCCTGTCGAGGCACATGCTCTTCGCGGATCTCAGCGACAAGGAATTCGTAAGGATTGCAGGCCAGCATGTGGAGGCCCTGAATCACGCGCTGGAGGGCCTGCCAGAGGACCGGATCCGCATTCACATCTGCTGGGGCAATTACGAGGGTCCCCATATCTGCGACATTCCGATGGCGCAGATGTTCGACACGCTCATGTCCGTCCGCGCGCGCTACGTGCTCTTCGAGACGTCCAATCCGCGCCACGGCCACGAATGGACGGTGTTCCGCGACCGCAAGGCGGATATCCCCGAGGACAGGGTGCTGGTGCCCGGCGTCGTGGATACCACCACGAACTTCGTCGAGCATCCCGACCTCGTCGCGCAAAGGATCGACAGGTTCACGGCGATCGTCGGCCGGGACCGGGTGATCGCGGGCTCGGACTGCGGTTTCGGCACCTTCGCGGGCTTCGGCGCCGTCGATCCCGAGATTGCATATGCGAAACTGGCCGCCCTCGCCGAGGGGGCGGCGCGGGCGGCCTGAGCCGCCCGGCCCCGGTCATTTCCGCAGGTAGGTCATGCCCTTGGAATAGAAGTCGTCCATGTATTCACCGAAATGCAGGGGCGGAAAGGCCACTGGCGTTCCGGGCTCCACCAGCTGCGGCGGGGGAGCGATGATGCTGTCGTAATCGGGATTGGCGAAGAACGGGATGGAATAACGCGGCTTCGTCGAGCGGTTCACCACCCGGTGCGGCGTCGAGCGATACCGCCCGTTGGTCCAGCGCATCATCATGTCGCCGATGTTGATCACATAGGTCCCCGCGATGGGCGGCGCGGCGATCCACTCGTTTTCCAGGTGCCCCACCTCGAGCCCGCCGGTGTCGTCCTGCATCAGCAGGGTGAATGCGCCGGTGTCGGTATGCTCCCCGGCGCCGATCTCGAAATCCTCCTCGCGCTGGGACTTCGGCGGGCGGTAGTGCAGCAGGCTCAGCTGCACGAGGGGGCGGTTGTAGTAGGGCGCGAACCAGTCCTCCGGCAGGTCGAGGCCCATGGCGAAGGCCTTCGCCAGGTGCACCGAGAGGTCGAGCTGGCTTTCCTGGTAGGCGGTCACCGTCTCCTTGAACCCCGGCAGGTGATCCGGCCAGCGGTTCGGCGCATGCATGGGCTTGCCCATCGTCACGTCGGGATCGTCTTCGGCGAGTTCGAACATGGTGCGGAAGGTCTCGATCGCGCCGCCGACCTGGCCGCCCTCTCCCTCCAGTTTCGAGGGAACATAGCCGCGCCACCAGTCGAGCGTCGCGGCGGTCTTCATCCGCTCCTCGAAGGGCTGCGCGTAGAAGGTGGCACTGGCGGCGAAGGTCTCGTCGATCAGGCTCCGGGGCACGCCATGCCCCGCGAGATAGAAGAAGCCCACCGTCTCGCAGGCCGCGGCGATCTTGTCGGCAATGGCAGCGCGGGTGCTCTCCGCGCCGTCGCGAAAGCCCTCGAAGTCGATCACCGGGATGGCGGAGATATCGACGTCGCGGGCCTTCTCGTAGGCTTTCGGCATTTTCTGGTCGGTCATCGGGCGGTCTCCCTTGTGGTCATTGCGGCCTTCGCCAGGGCCGAGAGCGTCAGTTCCAGCGCCTTGGCCTGGGTCTCCGGCGGAAGGCTGGGCAGGAGGCGGGGTGTCATCGGCGCGGCATCGCCGCTCTCGGGTGCCTCACGCAGGAACCGGGCGACCTGGGTCGTCGTGTAGGGCAGGTGCAGGAACCCGGCTGGGCCGGAGAGGTCCGCCCCGGCCATCGCGCCGAGAAGGCAGTAGAGGTTGAGATTGCACAGATGCGTCCCGGCATGGTGCGAAACGGTGGCGGGCAGGTTGGCCGCCAGAAGCGTCCGCGCCAGCCCCCGCGCATCCCATGTCGCAAAGCGCGCGGCCGGGCCGTCGGGTTCGATCGGGCCGCCGTCTGTCGGGCGGTCCCCCTCGTTGTCCGCCACGCCGAAATCGACCCGGTTGATCGCTGTCGTCTCGAACCGGAATCCGGGCTCGCCCGTAGCCAGCCCCAGCGCGATCCAGAAGACCGGCCGATGCTCCGCCGCCAGATCGCGGTTCAGCCCGGGCAGGCGTGCCCGGCTGACCGGTGTCCCGAGGCAGCGCAGGGTGACGCCGCCGATCTCGCGCCCGTCGAAGAGCGGCAGAAGATCGCAGGCAGGGTTGTCGGGCAGCCCTGCAAAGGGTGCCGAGCCCGTCACGAGGCCAACAGGCTTGGTGGGCGAGTCGAGGCTCATGCGGGCGCTCCGATGGTGGACAGGAAATCGGCGAGAAGCGGGTCGAAGAGATCGGGCCGTTCGACCGGCGCCATGTGTCCGCAGTCCGGCAGAACGGAGAACCTTGCTCCGGGGATGCCGTCGGCGATGGCGCGCAGGGTTTCCACGGAGATGAAGCTGTCGTCCGCCGCCGCGATGACCTGTACTGGCAGACCCAGTCCCGCCACACTGGCCCCGAGGTCGATGCCCCGCGCCGAACGAAAGGCCCGGAACAGCGCGTCCTGGTCCATCGCGGCGCGTCGCTCGATGAACGCGGCGACCGCCTCGGGATGGGCGCGCGCCCAGGCGGGATGAAAGATCGCCTCCGCCTGTTCCACGGCGAACTCCCTCGCGGAAAACTTCTCCACACGCGCCAGCATGACTTCGGTTCCTGCCTCGGCCTCCGGGCTGCTGGACAGGCCGCCGCACGCGAGGACGAGCGCCGAGGCGCCGCCCTGCCGCGCCGCCGCCGCCGCGATGGGCGCGCCGAGGGAGAAGCCCACGAAGGCCGCGCGGGTCACCCCTAGGGTGCCCAGCGCCGCAACCACGTCGGCGGCATAGAGGTCGATGGCATAGGCATCTTCCGTAGCGGGCGTCCCGCCCACGCCGCGCATGTCGGGGGCGATGACGCGAAAGCCCCGGTCCGACAGCGCCGCCATTGTACCATGCCAGAGGCTCGACGCGTCCCAGCCCAGACCATGGATCGGGACCACGACCGGCCCTTCGGCGGGGCCGGCCTCGAGGACGGAGAGCGGCAGCCCGGCGGCATCCACCGTTCGACGCCTGTTCTGGAAGCGGGAGTCGGTCATGCCACGATGCTCCCGGCCCGCGTGGTCCGAGTCAAAGCCCGCGGGGGTTGGGGGCAGAGCGGACTCTTGAGCGCATGGTTTTTTGGCAGGCCGCTATAGCGCAGCGCGCGAAACGAGCAAGACCGGACTCCCTGCGACATCCTCTCCTGAATCCTTGGCGGACCTTCGGCGGGCGCGCGCATCCTTCGTCATCACAAACGCTGACACAGCCCGGGGAGCATCACGATGTCGAGCAATTCCAAAGGAAAATTCGCAACGCCTTACCTCATCACTGGCCGACGGAGGTTTCTTGGCGGCATGGGGGCGATGGCCGGCGTCGGCTTCGCCCCGATGATGCTCGGCGGTGCAGGGCCCGCGGCGGCACAGGGGCTCGACAAGGTCACCCACCAGCTGGGCTGGATCAAGTCGATCCAGTTCGGCGGGCATTTCGCCGCCATCGAGCAGGGCTATTTCGAGGAGGAGGGCATCGAGGCCGAATTCCTCTCCGGCGGGCCGAACTCCATCGGCACCGATGTCGCCATCGCAACCGGCCAGGCCGACACTTCCGACACGGATGTGGACGGCACGATCCGCTCGCGCATCGGCGGCATGCCGATCAAGGCCATCGCCGCCATCATGCAGAAGGCCCCCGGCGCGATCATGTCGCTGGCCGACAGCCCGCTCACCAGCCTCGAGGATTTCCCCGGAAAGACCATCGCCCTGCCCACCGGCCTCCAGCCGCAGATCGATTCGCTGATGACCGCCGCGGGGCTCGACAGCTCCGAGGTGACCTTCGTTCCTGTGGGCACCGATCCCGGGATGCTCGCGGCAGGCCAGGTGGACGGCTATTACGGCTGGGCCACGAACCAGGGCGTCATGCTGATGACCCGCGGCGTGGACATCAACATCGCCTACATGAACGACCTCGGCGTGCCGGGCTATGCCGGCGTCATCACCGCCACGGACGAGACCATCGCGGAGCGCGGCGACGTGCTCACCCGCTGGCTGCGCGCGGAGATCCGCGGCTGGCAGTGGCATCTGGAGAACCCCGAGGAGATGGCCGTGCTGATGGTTGAGAAATACGGCCAGCGCGGGCTCGACCTGGAGGCACAGACCGCCGAGAGCAAGCTGATGGCCGATTTCGTGCCCATCGGCGATGCGGCGGAGAACGGCCTCCTCTGGGTCGATCCGGGCGTGTTCGAGCAGGGCCTCGCCTTCAACGTCGCGGCGGGCACCATGGAAGAGGGCGCCGTCGCCGTGGAGGACGTGGTGACCCAGGAGCTGATCGCGGCGGCCCACGGCGTCGCCTGAGGCATGGACACACTGGAAGGACAGTTGCTCCGCCGGGACCCGGCGGGGCGATGGCGCGCCGGACCCGGTCGGGTTCAGCTTGACGGCGGAACGATCTCCGCTGTCGAACCTGCCTCGTCCGACGCGGCCCGCCTCCTGCTGCCGGCGCTGTCGAACGCCCATGACCACGGGCGCGGGATGCGAACAATCGCCTTTGGGGCGGGGGACGACGCGCTCGAGGTCTGGATCGCGGCGCTGGGGCTGGAGCCCCGGACGGACCCCTGGCTGAGGGCGGCGGTGGCCTTCGGGCGCATGGCCAAGGCGGGCGTGGGCTCGCTCAACCATTGCCACAACACGGCCGATCCTGCCGCACTGGTCGAGGAGGCCGAGGCGGTGTCCCGTGCCGCGCGCGACATCGGCGTGCGGGTGGCCTTCGCCGTGCCGATCATGGGCCGGAACCCGCATGCCTATGGCGATCCGGACCCGCTCCTGTCGCGGCTTCCGCCCGGCCTCGCGCAGGCGCAGCGGCAAAGGCGCGCCAGCCTGCCGGACCAGTCCGCGCAGCTGGCCATGGTCGAGAGGATCGCCGCCTTCGAGCATGACGGATTTTCCGTCCAGTACGGCCCGGTCGGCCCGCAATGGGTCGATGACGCCATTCTGGCCGCAATCGCCCGCTCCTCCGCCGATACGGGGCGGCGGGTGCACATGCATCTCTACGAGACCGCCTTTCAGAAGGAATGGGCCGAGGCCGCCTACCCCGGCGGGCTGGTGCGGCATCTCGATGCCGTCGGACTCTTGTCCGAGCGGCTGACCGTTGCCCATGGCGTCCATCTCGACGACGCCGATTGCGCGCTGCTGGCAGAGCGGGGCGTGATGGTCTCGCTCAACGCGTCGTCCAACCTGCGGCTGCGGTCGGGCATCGCGCCTGTCGGGTGCTACCTCGCCCACGGGCTTCGGTTCGGGCTGGGCCTCGACGGCATGGCCTTCGACGACGACGAGGACGCGCTGCGGGAATTGCGTGTCGCCTGGCGGCTGCAGCGCGGCTGGGGGGTGGACGAGGTCCTGACCCGCGACCGGCTGCTCGATGCGGCCCTCCTCGACGGGCGCAGGGCGATCTTCGGCCCCGACGCCGGCGCGGGGATCGAAGAGGGCGCACCCTCGGACCTGCTGGAAATCGACCTTGGCCGCATCTCTGCCGACGTTCTGGAAGGACGCGCCGATCCTGTGGACCTCCTGATCGCGCGGGCGCGGACAGAGGACGTCCGCACCCTGATCGTCGGGGGCCGCACGGTAGTGGAGAACGGCGCCATCACGGGCCTCGACCTGCCCGCCGCCGAGGCGGAGCTGATGGCTCAGGCCCGTGCCGCCGCGGGCAGGGCGCCGGACCTCGCCCCGCTGCAGGCTGCGATCGCGGACTATTACCGCTGCGGCTGCCACCGGCACATCGTGACAGAGGAGGCCTGACACCATGGGAGGCATAGAACTCAGGGGCGCGACCAAACGGTTCGCCCTGTCGGACCGGGAGCTGACCGCGCTTGACGGCATCGACATGACGATCCCCGAGGGCGCCTTCGCCGCGCTGATCGGCCCCTCGGGCTGCGGGAAATCCACGCTCCTTCGGATGATCGCGGATGTCCTGCAGCCGACCGAGGGCAGAATCACCGTTGCGGGCCAGCCACCGAAGGCCGCGCGGCTGTCGCACAGGATCGGCTTCGTCTTTCAGGCGGCGACGCTGCTGCCCTGGCGCACCGTGCGCGAGAACGTGCGCCTGCCGCTGGAAATCGCGGGCGTCACGCCGCGCCGCAGCCCCGAGGCGCTGATCGACCTCGTCGGACTTCACGGGTTCGAGGAGGCGAGGCCCGCACAGCTCTCGGGCGGGATGCAGCAGCGCGTCGCCATCGCCCGGGCGCTGGTGCTGGAGCCCTCCGTGCTGCTGATGGACGAGCCCTTCGGTGCGCTCGACGAGATCACGCGGCAGCGGATGAACGTGGAATTGCTGCGGATCTGGAAGGAAAGCGGCACCACGGCCGTGCTGGTGACCCATTCCATCTCCGAGGCGGTGTTCATGGCGGATACGGTCCATGTCCTGTCGGCCAATCCGGGGCGCCTGTCGGGATCGGTGGCGATCGACCTGCCGCGCCCGCGCGGCCTCGGCCAGATGAAGCTTCCGGCCTTCAACGCGCTGGAGAATGCCGTGCGGGATCTGCTGTTCCTCGACGAGAAGCCTGCGGAAAAGCCGCCGGAGAGACCCAAGGTGGCCGCCGTTGGGACGTGAGCGCCCGACAGGCTTCGTCTCGGCCGTCTGGCCGCCCGCGGCGACCTTCGCGGGGCTGCTGCTGTGCCTCGAGATCGCGTCCGCCGCCGGATGGCTGCCGATCACCGTGCCCCCGCCCTCGGCGGTGATCGTGGAATTCGGCACGAGCGGGCCGGACCTGCTCTACCATGTCTGGCCGTCGATCCTCGCCACGGTCGCGGGCTTCGCCATCTCAGCGCTGGTCGCGGCGGCCTTTGCCGCGGTGGGGTCGAGCTGGCGCCGGGCCGGGGGGCCGGTCTTCACGCTGGGCGTGCTGGTGGACAGCACGCCGCTGATCGCGGTGGCGCCCATCCTCGTGGCCTTCATCGGCGGCGGCATGACGCTTCATGTCGTGGTGGCGGCCGTGGCCTGTTTCTTTCCTATCCTCATGGGAATGATGAAGGGCTTTCGCGCCGTGGACCGCAATTCAGACGAGCTGTTCCACGTCCTCGCGGCCTCGCGCTGGCAGTGGCTGGTGAAGCTCGCCCTGCCGAGCGCGCTGCCCTTCATCTTCGCCGGGTTCAAGATCGCGGCGCCGCTCGCGGTGCTGGGCACGCTCATCGCCGAATGGATGGGGGCGGAACGGGGCGTCGGGATCATGATGATCTACGCCATGTTCTCCTTCGATCCGCCGCAGGTCTGGATGACCATCGTCGCGGTCTGCCTCATGGCCATCTGCGGCTATGCCCTTTTCGCGGCGGCGGAGCGGACATTTCTCGGCTGGGCCGACAGGGACGAGGGAGGGCTCTGAGATGACCGATATCCGCCAGGTCGATACGCCGGACTGGCGCGCCCTGCCCAGCCGGTGGGCCGAGGCGCAAACGCGCCTCGCTGCCGTCAGGCGTGGGGCGCTGTCAGTGGTGCTGGGCGTGGCTGTCCTCGTCGCGCTCTGGGCCGGCGCGATCCGCCTCTTCGACGTTCCGGCCTTCATCGCTCCCGGCCCCGCCGCCACCTTCGCCTCCTTCATGGAGAACCGGGGTCTGCTCTTCGGGGCACTGGGCCATACGCTGACAGGTGCCGGCATCGGGCTGGTGATCGCCACGTTTCTGGCTCTGGCTCTCGCCACGGGGTTCACCCTGTCGCGGGTGATGTCGCGGGCGCTGATGCCGCTCGTGATCGGGATGCGGACGGTCCCCGTGCTGGCTGTCGCGCCGCTGCTGATCCTGATCTTCGGTCGGGGGCAGGGAGCGACCATCGTGACGGTGGTGATCGTGGGCTTCTTCCCGATCATGGTGAACGCCATGCGCGGGTTCCGGTCCGTTCCCGCCACCGTGGACGAGCTCTTCCATGTCGCGGGCGCCCGCTGGTGGCAGCTTCTGTGGAAGGCGCGCATCCCCTTCGCGCTGCCCTACATCTTCACCGGGCTTCGGACGGCGGCGACCTCGGCGCTGTTGTCGGCGATGCTGGCGGAGTGGCTGTCGGGGTCCCCCGGGATCGGACGGCTGATCTACGACGCCTATTCCTACCGCGACATGCCGCTGATGTTCGCGGCGGTAGCCCTGTCGATGGCCACGGCCTTCACACTTTTCGCGGTGACCTCGCGGCTGGAGCGGAGCCTGACGACATGAGCGTCGGGATCGGGCTCGAGGGCCGCGCCGTCTTCGTCACGGGACCGGCGAAGGGCATGGGGCCAGCAATCGTGGACCTGCTCGTGGAGGCAGGGGCGGCTGTGGCGCTGGCCGCACGGGACGAGGCCGCGCTGGCCGAACAGTCGGAGGCCGTCGCCGCGCGCGGCGGTCGCGCGGTCGCCATTCCCTGCGACGTCACCGACGAGGCGAGCGTGGCGGAGGCTGTGGCGCGGGCGCGGATGGCCTTCGATGTCCGCCACTGGGGCCTCGTGAACGTCGCGGGCGGCACCGGGCCGTCGGGCAAGATGCTCTGGGAACACACGGTGGAGGACTACCGCGAGGTCTTCGACCTGAACGTCATGGGCACGTTCCTGACGATGAAGCACTGGCTGCCCCCGATGATCGAGGCGGGCGCGGGCGAGATCGTCAACATCGGCGGGACCTTCGGCTTCAAGGGTGTCCGGCAGGCCTCTGCCTATGGCGCCACGAAATGGGCCTTGCGTGGCTTCACCAAATCCGCGGCGCTGGAGGCGGGGCACGCGGGCGTGCGGGTGAACATGGTCTCGCCCGGCGGGGTCGACGGACCTCGCCTTCGTCGACAGCTTGGCGAGGCGGCGGAGCGGCAGGGCATCGCGCCGCAGGAGGCCTATGACGCCTTCGCCGCGGGCACTGCGCTCGGCCGCATGTCCACGGCGGAGGATGTGGCGGGCGCGGTGCTTTACCTGCTGACGGACCTCAGCCGCAACGTGACCGGGCAGGACCTGCTGGTGGACGGCGGCACTGTGGTCTGACGCGGCTTCAGTGACCGGGCAGGCCCATATCGCGGCAGAGACTGGCGAGGACCGGGTCCGTGAAGAGCCCTTCGCGCAGTACCTCGGCGCCATCGGCCTCGATGGTCACTTGTCGGCAGGTGAAATCGAAATGCCCTGCCGCAGGCCGGTTCACCCAGGCCCCCCAGCCGAAGTCGATGTCGCCGAAGGCGCGCTCGTCCTCTAGAATGCGGCCCGTGGGCACGGTGACGCCCGGATTGAAACCCAGCGAGGCATGGGCAATCCGGCGCAGCGTCGCGTCGCCACGCTGGCGCAGCCACCGCTCCAGCAGCAGCGCCTCGCGTCCGCCTTCGATCGACAGGATCCGCCCGGCATCGACTTCGATCCTCAGGGGCTCGCGGATCAGGCCGACCTCCTCGGGCGGGGACAGGATGCCGTCCGCCACCAGAACCCCGGTCATCGAGGCCTCATCGGGCTCCCAGGTGACCTGACCGGCGAGCATGACCGGGATCGCTTCGGCATTGGCGACCATGCGAAAGGCGCCCACCGTCCCGCCGCGGTTGTGAAAGACGATATCGGTGCCCGCGGCACTCGTTACCCGCATCTCGGCGTCGGTCAGAAGCTCCACGATCCTGTCGCCCATCCGCTGCAGGCGCGGCGTGTCGACCCTGCCCACGCAGCGCACGAACCCGTCCGCATCGAGGCCACCGTAGGATACGTATTGCACGCCCCTGTCCACGGCGGCGCGCCAGCCCGGGGAGTAGATCACCTCGTTCCAGGCGCAGGCGACCCAGATCCCGCAGGCCGCGGCCGCCGCCCCGACCGCCGCGGGCGGATCGGCGTAGGACCGGTCCGGCGCCGGAACATGGAGCATGAGCGGAGTCGCCCCGGCGCCTGCAACCGCCCCCGCGATGGCGCGGGCCACGCGCAGGTCGGTGCGGCTGTCGGTGGTGATGAGCACGTCGGTGCCCGCCTGCAGATCCAGCACCTCGGTCACGAATTTCCGTGCCGCCGCGGCGACCTCCACGGCGAGGTATTCGTCCCGTGTCTCGGTGATGTTCGTCAGGCGCATCTGCGGGCCTCCTCCGTCCCACCGTTCGCCCGGCCGGCGGGATGGTCAACCGGGCGTCGGGGCCTGTGCCGTGACCGGGGGCCGATTGCCTTCAAAAGCGGCAGGCATCAGTTCCAGCTGAGGGACATCCGGCCGGTCATCGCGTCACCGGGGGCGAGGATGCGCAGGCCGGGCCGGCCCGGCAGGTTCACCGCATCCACAGGGTGGCTCACCGGCTCCCCGCAGAAGAACTCCGCCTCCGCCGACGGGGAATAGACGACCAGCGTGTCGAGACCTTCGCTTGCACTCATCGTCAGCTCCGGCTCCCCGGGGCCTCGCCCGATGCGGAGCGTCCTGGACCAGCCGGCGAAGGCGTTGTTGATCCAGCTCTCGGGGAGGGGCCTCGCCTCGTGGAAATCCCACGCGGGCGGCAGGGGAACGGGGGCAGTGCCTGTGGGCAGATGCCGGTCGTCCTCCTCCCAGACCCCGGAGGCGGCAAACATCAGCGTCGTGTCGTCCGTCCGCGGGAACCACGGATGAAAGCCGAGGCCGAAGGGCAGGGTCTCGCCCCGGTTCGTCAGGGTCAGCTCCAGTTCCGCCCCATGTCCGGTGAGAAGACAGGTCAGCCCGGCCTCGTAGCGCCAGGGGCCGATGGCGCCGTCCCTCAGCCTCAGGCGCGCCCGCGCGGCGCCCGCCTCCGCCACCTCCCAGGGGCGCTGAAAGGCGTCGCCATGGATCGGGAAGGCCTCTCCGCGCAGGTTGGGTGCGAGCTCGATGCGCCTGCCCTCCCAGTCGAACCCGCCCGAGATCCGGTTGGAAAAGGGTGCCAGCAGGTTGCACGCCAGCGCAAAGGGCCCGTCCGCCCCATGGCCCGACCAAGGGCGCAGCACGGGTCGCCCGTCATGCCAGAGCCCCGACAGCCCGCCGCCGATGTCGGGCACAAGCTCCAGCCGGGCCGCCCCGGCGGAGAGGGTCAGGACGCGGCCCGTCACAGCACGTCGAGGATCTCGGTCATGCTGGTGTCCTCCACCCGCTTGTCGAGCACGACCTCGCCCAGCGCCATGGCCACGATCCGGTCGGTGCATTCGAAAACATGGTGGATGTTATGGCTGATAAAGACGGCGGTGATGCCCATCTCCTTCAGCGACTTGATGAAGCCCAGCACCTTCTCGGTCTCCTTGACCGCGAGGTGGTTGGTGGGCTCGTCGAGGATCATGACCTTCGACTTGAAATGCATGGCCCGGGCGATGGCGACACCCTGCCTCTGGCCGCCCGACAGCTCCCCCACCAGCGCGTCGGGGGAGCGCAGGTGCAGGTCCACGTCGCGCAGGGCCTGCATCGCCTCCTCGGCCATCTGCTTTCGGTCCATGATGCCGACGCCGAAGATGGAGGCCTTCAGCGGTTCGCGACCGATGAACATGTTGCGCGCGATGCTCATGGTCGGGACCATGGAATTGTACTGGTAGATCGTCTCGATCCCCGCATCCATGGCGTCGCGCGGGTTGCCGAACTGCACCTTGCGGCCCTCGAAACTGATCGACCCGCCGTCGGGGGCCTGGGTGCCCGACAGGATGTTGATGAGCGTGGATTTCCCCGCGCCGTTGTCGCCGACGAGGCCCAGCGCCTCGCCCCGGCGGATGTCGAGGCTGACGCCCTTCAGGGCGTGGACGCCGGAATACCACTTGTGCAGGTCCCGGACCTCGATGATCGCGTCGCCGCTCATGTGTTGGTCTCCACCTTCATGGCGCGGGCCTTTTTCCTCAGCCAGGCGTTGACGATGACGGCGAAGATCGTGAGGCCGCCCAGCGCCATCTTGAACCAGTCGGCATCGACGCGGCTGAGCACCAGCCCGTTGTCGATGACCCGGATCAGAACCGCGCCGATGATGCCGCCCAGAATGGTCCCGATCCCGCCCGTCAGCGCCGTGCCGCCGATGACGGCGGCCGCGACGGCCTGAAGCTCCAGCCCCTCGCCGATCGACGGCAGCGGCGCGCCGAGGCGCATGACCTGGATCGTCCCGGCGAAGCCCGCGAGCAGCGAGCAGAGCATGAAACACGCGATCTTCACCCGCGCCGTGGGAATGCCCATGGACTGTGCCGCGGGCAGAAAGCCCCCCGTCGCGCGCACCCAGTTGCCGAAGTTCGTGCGCCCCAGCAGCAGCGACACGAGGATCGCGACGGCGATGAACCACAGGAAGGACATGCGGAACATGTCGCCCGGTCCGACGAAGGCCACGAAGGCGTCCCGCGGCATGGCGCCCGGCGGGATCATCGGGGGAAAACCGCCCGAGATCACTACCGTGGCCGACCGCGCCACGAAGAGCATTCCAAGCGTCGTGATGAAGGAGGGGATGTTGAAGCGGATCGTGATGATCCCGTTGGTCAGCCCGACCAGCAGCGCCGCCCCGAGGCCCGCCGGATAGGCCAGCCAGAACGACACGCCATCCGCCAGCAGCACCCCCATGACCATCGGACAGAGCGCGAAGACCGAGCCCACCGAGAGGTCGAACTCCCCGCAGATCATCAGCAGCGTCACGCCAATGGCCACCAGCGCCATTTCCGGCAGGAGGCCCAGAATGCCCTGCACGTTCTGCGCGTTCAGGAACACGCCGTTCGACTGGATCTGAAAGATCGTGCCCAGCACGAGCAGAAAGACGATGCCCGCAAGCTCGGGTTTTTCCATGTAGATCTTCAGCAGGCGTCGCATCCGGTATCCCCTCCCCGGTCTGGCTCATGTCGCAGGAGGGCCGCGCCGGACGCATCGCCGGCGCGGCCCCTTGGTCACATGGACAGGATCAGCGCACGCCCTGGGCCGCGAGCTCCTTCAGCGCGGGCACGTCTTCCTGCAGCACGAGGCCCTGCCCGGTGTCGATATCCGTGGGCGAAAGGTCCACCGTATGGGCGAGGTAGGCCTGCATGACGGGCATGAAGCCTTGCATGTAGGGCTGCTGGTCCACCTGCACCTGGATATAGCCGGCCTCCATCTGCTGAAGCACCTCCGACACGATGTCGAAACCGCCCATTAGCACCTGACCCGGCGGGATGTCGCGGTCGGCGAGCACCTGCGCGACATAGGCGTGCCAGAGGCCCGTGTCGAAATAGGCGGTCGTCTCGGGGTTCGCGAGGAGGTAAGCGCCTACGCGCTCGGCCACCACGGCGCCGTCGGTGCCGGTGTCAAGGCGTGTGACGTTCACCTCTCGGTCGGGATTGGCGGCGGCGAATTCCTCCATGAAGTTCATGACGCCCATGCCGCGCTGCTCGGACCAGTTCTGACCCGGGGCGGAGATGCCGACGACGATGTTGACCGGGCCTTCGGCGGGGAAGAACTCGCTCATCTTCTCGCCCAGCGAATAGCCCGCGGGGATGAAGCCCTGACCGATGAAGGCCGCCCGCGCGTTGCCCGCCGCCCCCTCGGTGTCGTCCACGTTGGCGGCGATGACCGTGACACCCTGATCGACCGCCTGCTGGATGATCTGGTCGAAGGCGGTGTTGTCGACGATGGAGGTGATCAGCGCGTCGGGGCTGCCGGCCAGCGCGGTGATCATGTTGGCCGCCTGCTGGTCGATAGCGCCCTCGGTCTGGGTGAAGATCATCTGGCAATCCGCCTCGATCTTCTCGCAGGCGTCGTCAAAGCCCCGCTTGACCGCCTGCCAGAACGGGTTCGAGGCGCTCGAATGGTGGGTGAAGACGACGCTCATCGGCGCATCCTGCGCGATGGCGGTGGTGGACATGAGCGCAGCCGTGGCGGCCGCAAGGGTCAGGCGTTTCATGGGTCTCTCCTCCGTTGGGTTCGGTCTTGGTCAGATATCCGCTTCTTGTGTGACACGACGCTGTGCGGAAAACCGGCGGTCGAGTTCGGGGTGCAGCTCCAGGCCGAGGCCGGGGCCGGGGGGTACCGTGATCTCTCCTCCCGTCACCTCCGGCAGGGCGGTGACGAGATCGCGGTACCAGGTGCGCAGGAAGGCGCGGACGCTTTCCTGAACCAGTGCGTTGGGCGCATTCAGCGACAGATGCGTGGAGGCGGTCAGCACGACGGGCCCGGTGCAATCATGCGGCGCCACCGGCAGGTGCCAGGCCTCCGCCATCGACGCGATCTTGCGCGCCTCGCTGATCCCGCCGCACCAGCTGAGATCGAGCATGACGACGCCCGCCGCCCCGGTCTCCAGCAGGTCGCGGAAGGCCCAGCGCGTCGCCAGCGTCTCCGAGGCGCAAATGGGCGCGGGGGAGACCTCGGCGTAGCGTCTGAGGCTGGCGAGGCTGTCCATGCGGATCGGGTCCTCGTGCCAGTAGGTGCCGAAAGGCTCCAGCGCCTTGGCGATGCGCATGGCGGGCAGAAGCTGCCAGAGGGAGTGAAACTCCACCATGATGTCGATGCGGTCGCCCACGGCGTTTCGGATCTTCTCGAACGGTTTCAGGGCCGTGCGCAGATCCTCGGGCGAGATATGCTGCCCGCGCGTCTTTTCCGCCGCCATGTCGAAGGGCCAGATCTTCATCGCGGTGATCCCCTCCTCCAAGAGCGACTGCGCCAGGTCGCCCGCATGGTGGAGAAAGCCGTTCAGATCGTCGTAGCTGTCGCCACTCACCCCCCAGTTCGACACCGCCTGTCCCGTGGCGCTCTTGATGTAGTCGCTGCTGGCGCAGGTGTTGTAGGTGCGGATCGACCTGCGCGTGAACCCGCCCAGAAGCTGGGCGATGGGCTGGCCCGTGGCCTTGCCGAAGATATCCCACAGCGCGATGTCGAAGGCCGAATTGCCCCGCATCTCCGCGCCCGCCGACCGCATCCCCAGGTAACCCGCAAGATCCGCCGCCAGCCCGTCGATCTCCAGCGGGTCGCGGCCGATGACGCGGGGCGCGATCCAGTCGTGCACATGGGCTTCCACCGCGCCCGCGCCGAAGAATGTCTCGCCAAGGCCGGTCAGCCCCTCGTCGGTATGCACCTCGAGCCAGATCAGGTTCGGGCGTTCGGCGATGCGGATGGTCTCGATCCCGGTGATCCTCATCACGCCATCCCCGCATCGAGAAGCGCCCGCGTGCTCTCGTCGAAATGGAGCGCCATGAGCCGCGCGGCCTCCACCGGATCGCCGGCCTCGATGGCCTGCGCCATGGCGAGATGGGTGTCGAGCATGGTGTCGCGCGCGGTGCCGGACACCCGCGAACGCCAGCCTATGGCCCAGGTCTGGCGGGTGATCCCCTCGAAGGCGCCCACGATCAGGGCAAAGACCGGGTTGCGCGAGGCGGTGGCGATGGCCGCGTGGAATTTCAGGTCGTGCTCCATGATCCGGGCCGGGTCGTCCTCTGCGTCCCGCATGGCCCGGGCATGGCCGAGGATCTCCTCCGCCTCGTCGTCGGTCCGCCTGAGCGCGGCCAGCGCCACGATCCGGCCCTCGATGGTGCGCCGCACGTCATAGATCTGCTGCACGTTGATCTGTTCGGTATTCAGCCCGTGCTCCAGCAGCAGCGACAGGGGGCCATGGTCGATCTGCGCCACCGTCGCGCGGCGTCCGGTGTTGAGCTCGATGATCCGCATGGCCGCCAGCGACCGCAGCGCCTCGCGCACGACGGGACGGGAGACCGAAAGCTCCTTCGACAGTGCCGCCTCGCTGGGCAGGCGGTCGCCGGGCATCAGGTCCTCACGCCGGATATGGCGCGTGACTGCGCCGATCACGTCATTGACGCGCCCCGGTTTCGGGGCTCCGGGTATCAGGTCACTCGTCTGTCGTGCGTTCACAGTCTGGCGCATTCTGTCTGACAGGTTTTGGTGAATCGCACAGAAGCATTGCGCGACCCGGCCTGTCAAAAGGATTCCGAAGAGGGGCGGGCGGCTGTCTCAGCCCGCGTCCAGGCGTGCGCTCAGCCTGTCGATGACGGCCCGCGACAGGCTCCCGGCTTTTGGCAAGGGCGCGGCCTGCGGATCACGGTCCAGCGCCGTCTCCAGCGTGAAGGCATCGGCGCGGTCCGTGGTCTCGAGCTCCTCCCATGTCACGGGCACCGCCACCGGCGCGCCGGGGCGCGCGCGCAGCGACCAGGGCGCGATGGCGGTCGCGCCGCGCTCGTTGCGCAGCCAGTCGATGAAGATGCGGCCCTTGCGCTTCGCCTTCGACATGGTGGCGACATAGCGGTCGGGCGCCTCGCGCACGCAGAGCTGCGCGAAGGTCCGGCTGAAGAGCGTCATCGTCTCCCAGCCCGCGGTGCGGCGCAGCGGAACCACGACATGGACGCCCTTGCCCCCCGACAGGAGCGGAGCCGAAGGCAGACCCAACTCCTCCAGCCGGTCCTGCAGATCGAAGGCCGCCGCGCGGACATCGCCGAACCCGAGCCCCTCGTCGGGATCGAGGTCGAGGACCATGCGGTCGGGCCGGTCGAGCCGGTCCCGGCGCGCGCCCCAGATGTGGAACTCGAGCGTGCCCATCTGCGCGGCCCCGACCAGCCCTTCGGCGTCGCGGACGAACATGTAGTCGCGCATGCCGCCGTCCTTTTCGAGGATCGGCACGGTGTGGAGCGCCTTTGGAAAGCCCTTGCCCGCGTGTTTCTGGAAGAACCGTTCGCCCTCCAGCCCTTCGGGCAGGCGCACCAGCGACAGGGGCCGGTCGGCGGCATGGGCCAGAATCCGGTCGGCGACGCGGGCGTAATACTCGGCGACGTCGAGCTTGGTGACCTTGGCACCGGGAAAGACCCGCCGGTCGGCGGAACTGATGGCAACGCCCGCCACCACGGGCCTGTCGGTCGCGGCGGCGCTCAGTGATCGGGCGGGCGTCTCGCGCGTCACCTCCTTCGCGGGCTTGTCTTCGCGCAGGCCGAGGAAGCTTGCATGCCTGAGCCGCCCGTCCTCGGTCATCTCGCCATAGCGCACCTCGGCGACGAGGCGCGGCGTGACCCATTCCATGCCGCGCGCCTCGCTCAGCGGCACGTCGGCGGGGGGTGTCTTGCGCGCGAGCGGACGCAGCCGCGCCGCGATCTCCTCCATCGTCTCGGCGTCCCAGCCGGTGCCGACCTGGCCCACATAGGTCAGCGCGCCCCGCTCCTGCACGCCGAGGGCCACCGCGGCGAAGGGGCGCCCGCGCTTGTCGGACTTCTGCCAGCCGAGGATCACGAACTCCGCCCGCTTGACGCATTTGACCTTTTCCCACGCGCGCGCCCGCCCGCCGCGATAGGGCGCATTCCGGCGCTTGGAGATCAGCCCCTCGCCCCCGTTCTCGCAGACGGCCCGGAAGGCACGCTCGGCATCGCCCTCGATGACGGGGGAGGTCTGGAGCAGGCCCAGTGGCGGCATATCCCTCATCAACCGCTCCAGCGCGGCACGCCGCTCCGTAAGGGGACTGTCGGTCAGGTTCTCGCCGTCGAGATGCAGAAGATCGAAGGCCTGGAACGTGAAAGGCCCGCCCAGCTTGATCGCCTTCTGCAACCGCCCGAAGCCATGGAGACCGGCGCCCGCCACGATCTCTCCGTCGATCAGCGCGGTATCGCAGGGCAGGTCGAGGAACGGGCCCGACAGAGGCGCGAATTTCTCCGTCCAGTCGTGGCCGTTACGGGTGTAAAGCCGCAGCCCCTGCCGCCCGAGGGCCGCGAGCGTGCGGTAGCCGTCGAACTTCAGCTCGTGCCAGCGGCTTGCGGGGTCGCCGAGGCGCTCGGTCAGCGTCGCAAGCTGCGGCTGCCGCCAGCGCGGCATGGCGCCCTTTCGCTCTGGCTGGGGGCGCGAGGGCCTGTCCTGCGCGATGTCGTCCATCGTGCGACGGGTTGTGACGCTGGTCGTATACCTCTCCACCGGATCGGCCCGGTGCGCCGCCTCGTCGTCCTCCTTGATCAGCAGCCAGTTCACGCGCTTGCCCTCGGGCTTCATCCGGACGAGGCTCCAGCCGCCGGTCATCCGCTCGCCATGGAGCGCGAACTTCAGGTGCCCCTTCTTGAACCCCGCCGCCACGTCGCCACGGGGCTGCCAGTGCCCCAGATCCCAGAGCATCACCGTGCCGGCGCCGTAATTGCCCGCAGGGATCACGCCCTCGAAGGTCAGGTAGTCGAGCGGATGGTCCTCCGTCCGCACCGCCAGCCGCCTGTCGGAAGGGTCAAGGGAAGGGCCGCGGGTTACGGCCCAACTCAGCAGCACGCCGTCCCATTCCAGTCGCAGGTCCCAGTGCAGCCGCCGCGCGTCGTGGTTCTGCATGGCATAGCGCAGCGCCAGGCCCTGCGAGGCCGCCCCGCCCGATGGCTCCGGCGTCCGCGCGAAATCGCGCTTCTCGGTATAGGCCTCCAGCCGCGACATCGGTCAGGCGGATTTCTTGCGCGGCGCGGGCTTCTTCTTCGGCGCGGGCTTGCCGCCCTTGTCAGCCTTCAGGCTGTCCTTCAGGGCCGCCATCAGGTCCACCACGTTCTCGCCCCCGCCCGCGCCGCCGTCGTCGCCGGGCTTCGCGCGCGGTGTCTTGCGGTTCTTGCGCTTGGCCTCGATCAGGTCCTTCAGCGCATCCTCGTAACGGTCGTGAAACACCGAGGCGTCGAAGGCGGAGGTCTTGCGGTCGATCAGCTGGGTCGCCACCGCGAGAAGGTCCTCGTCGGCGGTCGCATCCTCGATCCCCGAGAACAGCGGCTCCGCGTTCTTCAGCTCGTCGGCATAATGCAGCGTCTCAAGCAGCAGCCCGTCGCCGCAGGGGCGTATCGCGCAGAGGTATTCCTTGCCGCGCATCGTGAGCTGGCCAAGGCCCGTCTTCTCGCTCTTCCGCAGCGCGTCGCGGACGACGCGATAGGCGTCCTCGGCGAGATCGTCGCTGGGCACGATATAATAGGGCCGGTCGAAATAGATCGGGGGGATCTCGCAGGAGCCGACGAACTGCACCAGCTCCAGCGTCTTCTTCGTCTCGAGCCGGATCGCGTCGATCTCCTCGGGCTCGAGCAGCAGGTAATCGCCGTCGCCGGTCTCGTAGCCCTTGAGGATGTCGTCCGACGCCACCGGGCCGATGCCCGGCACGGTCTTCTCGTAGCGCACCCTCTGGCCCGACGGCCCGTGGATCTGCCGGAACGAGACCCGGGCATTGGACCGCGTCGCGCTGTGCAGCTCGACGGGTATGGACACGAGGGACAGCCGCAGCTGCCCTTTCCAGACCGCACGTGACGCCATGGGTTCACCTCCGGAGGAGGGAACGCGCCAGCGCGAGGGAGGTTTCCGGCACGAAAGAGCCGGCAGGACATGTCCCGCCGGCCCGATGCGCTCAACCGATCAGTTCAGCGCGGCGTCCGTGATGACGCTGGTCCAGGCCGCCGCGCCCGGATCGGCGCTGATCACCGGGTCCGATCCGCCCGCCAGCAGCGTGTCGACCGTCCGCTGGAAGTCGGCGGGGTCGAGCGCCCCGTTCGAACCGGCGGTCAGCTTCGCCACCTCGCCCATCATCCGGGTCTGGTGCTGCTCGGTCTGCGCCCCGGTCTCGTCGTAGTCGAGCACGATAATCGCCGCCTCTTCGGGGTTCTCCTCGGCCCATTTCCAGCCTTCCATGGAGGCCGCGACGAAGCGGGTCATCCTGTCGACGAAGGCCGGGTCCTCGAGGTTCTCCTCGAGCACGTAGAGCCCGTCCTCAAGCGTGGCCACGCCCTGCTCCTCGTAGCGGAAGTTCACGAGCTCCTCCGGCGAGACGCCCGCGTCGATGACCTGCCAGTACTCGTTGTAGGTCATGGTGGAGATGCAGTCCGCCTGCCGCTGCAGCAGCGGATCGACATTGAAGCCCTGCTTGAGGACCTCGACGCTGCCCTCCGCCGCGCCGTCCGTGGCGATCCCGAGCTGGGACATCCACGACAGGAACGGATACTCGTTGCCGAAGAACCAGACGCCAAGCGTGCGGTTGTCGAGGTCGTCCGGGCTCTCGATGCCGGCATCTCCCCAGCAGGTGAGCTGCATGCCCGAAGACTTGAACGGCTGCGCGATGTTGACGAGCGGCAGGCCCTTCTCCCGCGCGGCCAGCGCCGCGGGCATCCATTCCACCACCACGTCGGCGCCACCGCCGGCGATCACCTGGGTGGGGGCGATGTCTGGTCCGCCCGGCAGGATCGTCACGTCGAGGCCCGCCTCCTCGTAATAGCCGTTCTCGAGGGCCACATAGTAGCCCGCGAACTGTGCCTGGGTCACCCACTTGAGCTGGAGCGTCACCTCGTCCTGGGCGGCGGCCGACCCGGCCATTCCCAGCGCCGCGAGGGTGCCGAGTGCAACATACTTCATGATCTACCTTTCGCTGTTTTCCTGTTTGCGCCTGCTCCGGCCTCAACTCCGGTTGGTCGGGTGCCAGAAGGTCACCCGCTTCTCGATGAAGGCAACAAGGCCGTAGAACGCCGTTCCCGCAATCGCGGCGACGGCGATTTCGGCCCAGACGAGGTCGATAGACAAGCTGCCGACCCCGGTATTGATGCGAAAGCCCATCCCGCGCGTCGGTGAGCCGAAATATTCGGCAACGATGGCGCCGATCAGGGCAAGCGTGGTGGCGATCTTCAGCCCGTTGAACACGAAGGGCATCGCCGCCGGAAGCCGCAGTTTCCAGAGCGTCTGCCGGTAGCCCGCGGCATAGGTCCGCATCAGGTCGCGCTGCATGGCGTCTGCCTCCCGCAGGCCCTGCACGGTGTTCACGAGCACCGGGAAGAACACCATCACCACGACGACTGCGGCCTTCGACTGCCAGTCGAAGCCGAACCAGCTCACGAGGATCGGCGCGATCCCGATGATGGGCAGCGCGGCGACGAAATTCCCGACCGGCAGCAGGCCGCGCGTCAGGAAGGCCGAGCGGTCGATCACTATGGCGCAAAGCACCGCGACGAGACAGCCGATCGCATAGCCGCGCAGCGCGCCTTTCAGGACGGTCTGCTGGAAATCCACCCAGAGGATCTCGGTGGATGCGAGGAACGTCCCCCAGACTACCGAGGGTGCGGGCAGGATCACCGGCAGCACCTCGAAATGCCGCACGAGCCCCTCCCAGAGCACGATCAGCGCAGCGCCGAACAGCAGCGGCACGACGATCCGCACGCCGCGGGAATCGCGCCCCGGCGCATTCGCCAGCGCCACGTTCACCCCCCAGGCCGAGAGCCAGAACAGCAGCGCGAAGAACAGCGGCGCACTCATCCCCCGGCCTCTGCAAGACCCATGCGCCTCAGCGTGATCCGCTGGCCGAGATCGAGCAGGGTGACGAGCACCCCCGCGAGGATCGCCGCCATGAAGAGCGCCGCCCAGATCGCCAAGGGCGTACCGAACTGGTCGCCGATCAGGATGCGCGCGCCGAGCCCCCGGATCGCCCCCGTCGGCAGCTCGCCCACGATGGTCCCCACAAGCGCCGCCGCGATCCCGACCTTGAGCGAGGCGAAGAGGAACGGCACCGAGGCCGGCAACCGCAGCTTCCAGAAGCCCTGCGACGGCGTGGCGCTGTAGGTCCGGAGCAGGTCGAGCTGTGCTGCCGCGGGCGATCTCAGCCCCGAAACCATGCCGACCAGCACCGGGAAGAAGCAGAGATAGGCCGAGATGATCGCCTTCGGGACGCCCCGGTCCTCGATGCCGAGCTGACTCGACAGGACGATGATCATCGGCGCCAGCGCCACGATGGGGATCGTCTGGCTGATGATCGCCCATGGCATCAGCGACAGGTTCAGCGTCCGCGAATAGACGATGCCGATGGCGCCAGCGATCCCCAGCGAGGTGCCCAGCAGAAAGCCCCAGATGGTCGACTGCAGCGTGATCCAGGCATGAAAGAGCAGGGAGCGGCGTGACATCCCCCGACCCTCCAGTGCCATGGCGCCGGTCGTGTCCCAGAATTCCGTCGCCACCTGTCCCGGCGTCGGCAGGCGCGGGCGGTCCTGGGCATAGGACAGCGCCACGAGATCGGGGTTGCGCGCCATCAACGCCCAGACCGACACCTCCTGCCGCTCCCGCGCGCCCTCGGGCACCACCGCAACTCCCGACCGCTCCGCCCCGTCGAGAGCGATGCGGATGTTCATCGGCGCCACGGCCAGCCACCAGATCCCGAGGATCGCGGCCAGCACGACGAGAACCGGGAGCGCCCGGCTCACGGCCGGCTTCCCGGCGGCAGCACGATCAGACCAACCGCGACGACCCCCAGCACGATGCCCGCCAGCTGCGTCGCCGCGGGCCGCTCGCCGAAGCCGAGGATCGCCGCCGCGTTCACCAACACCAGCTGCAGCACCGCCGAGACGGAGACTGCGATCGCCATCCCGCTGTCCCGCATCAGCCGCACCATCAGAAGGTTGCCCAGCGTGTAGAGCACCAGTGCCGCGATCAGCAGGCCAAGCCGCCCGTTGTCCACATAGGCCCTGAGGCCGGTGCTCGCGGCGAGAAACGCTGCCATCGCGGCCAGAAGCCAGCCCAGCGTCGCCCCGCTCACGCGCCCTGTCCCTGATCTGTCCGGAAATTCTCCGGATGTGAGCCGGAACGTCCCGCTTTCGGACAAGGGAGCAGCGCGCCCTCGATCCGGATCCTCGTCGAAAATCCGGGCGCCTCACTCATAGGCATGCCCCGCCCTCAGCCCCTCGCGGACCCGGTGCGCCAGCGCCAGGAACTCCGGCGTGTCGCGGATGTCGAGGGGCCGCTCCGCGGGCAGCGGGCTGTCGATCACGTCGGTGATCCGCCCCGGACGCGGGCTCATCACCACGATCTTCGTCGACAGGTACACTGCCTCCGGGATCGAGTGGGTCACGAAACAGACCGTCTTTCCGGTCCGCGCCCAGAGCGACAGCAACTCCTCGTTGAGCCGGTCGCGGACGATCTCGTCGAGCGCCCCGAAGGGCTCGTCCATGAGCAGGATATCCGCGTCGAAGGCCAGCGCCCTCGCGATGGAGGCCCGCTGCTGCATCCCGCCCGAGAGCTGCCAGGGGAATTTCTTCTCGAACCCCGTCAGCTCCACCATCTCCAGCACCCGTGCGACGCGCGCGGCCTGCTCCTCCTTCGAAAACCCCATGATCTCGAGCGGCAGCGCCACGTTCCGCCCGATCGTGCGCCACGGATAGAGCCCCGCCGCCTGAAAGACATAGCCATAGGCCCGCGCCCGGCGCGCGGCATCGGGCGTCATGCCGTTGACCGAGAGCGTCCCGCCCGTGGGTGCCTCCAGCGCCGCGATACAGCGCAGGAAGGTGGTCTTGCCGCAGCCCGAGGGTCCGATGAAGGAGACGAACTCCCCCTTCGAGATCTTCAGCGACACGTCCGACAGCGCATGGACCGGCCCGTCGGCGGTCTGGAACGTCAGGTTGAGCCCCTCGGCGGAAACCACCGGCGTTTCCAAGGCGAGACCTGCAGAGGCCGTCGTCTCTTTCGTCATTGCGCCAACAGCCTTTCCACGGTCCGCCAGACCAGCCCGCCCATGGCGCCTGCAAAGACCGTCAGGGCCAGGATGACCGCGTCGAAGGGCGGACCCTCCGGGCCCGACAACATTGACAGCGCGCCAAGCCCCAAGAGGCCCGTACCGGCCCCCATGCCGACCGCCGAAGACCGGCTGAACGGTCCCGCCGCCTCGACCAGAAGACGGCACAGCAGCGCGGGGATCAGGAAAACCAGATAGGCCCTCGGTGTCCCCTGCACGATCACCCCGAGGATCAGCCCTGCCGGCGGAGGAAAGCCGCCGTCGAGCGAGATCGCGAGCGTGCCCGCGATGCCGATGGCGATGGGCATCGCCGTCAGGAACCCCAAGAGCGCCCGCAGCCAGAACTGCGGCGCCGAGATCGCCGCGGTGACCCGAGCGCCTCTGCTCGCCCCCGCGCTGCCGCTGCCGGTCATAGGGGCCATCCTGATTCGTCCGCTTTCGTCACACGCCGCTCGCCGGAATGCCGCTGCGCTGCACCGGCCGCGGCGCGGTCAGCTCCTTCCAGGTCGAGAGCGCCTTGTTCACCGGGTTGAGCGGCGGACGCGGCACGAACTTGCCGTGGCCTTCCTCGCTGCGCAGCTCGCCGTCGTGCACCGCGACCTGGCCGCGCGTCAGGGTGAAGCGCGGCAGGCCCTTCACCTCCTTGCCCTCGAAGACGTTGTAATCGATGGCCGAGACCTGGCTTGAGGCGGTGATCGTCTTCGTCTTCTCGGGGTCCCAGACCACGATATCGGCATCGGACCCGACCCGGATCGCGCCCTTTTTCGGATAGCAGTTCAGCACCTTGGCGATGTTGGTGGAGGTGACGGCGACAAATTCCTCCGGCGTCAGCCGACCCGTGCCCACGCCATGGGTCCAGAGCATCGGCATCCGGTCCTCGAGGCCCCCGGTGCCATTGGGGATCTTGGTGAAATCACCCACGCCATAGCGTTTCTGCTCGGTGGTGAAGGCGCAGTGATCCGTCGCCACCACCGAGAGGGAGCCCGACATCAGCCCGTGCCACAGGCTCTCCTGATGCTGCTTGTTGCGGAAGGGCGGGGACATCACGCGGCGCGCGGCATGGTCCCAGTCCGTCGACATGTATTCGCTCTCGTCCAGCGTCAGGTGCTGGATCAGCGGCTCGCCCCAGACCCGCTTGCCCTGCTGGCGCGCGCGCCGGATCGCCTCGTGCGCCTCCTCGCAGGAGACATGGACTATATAGAGCGGCACGCCCGCCATGTCGGCGATCATGATGGCGCGGTTCGCGGCCTCGCCCTCCACTGCGGGCGGGCGGCTGTAGGCATGGGCCTCGGGGCCGGTGTTGCCCTCGGCCAGCAGCCGCGCCTGAAGATCCGCCACCACGTCGCCGTTCTCGGCATGGACCATGGCGATCCCGCCCAGTTCGCCCACGCGCTGGAAGGACGCGAACATCTCGTCGTCCTGCACCATCAGCGCGCCCTTGTAGGCCATGAAATGCTTGAACGTGGTGATGCCGCGGTCGACCACCTCCTTCATTTCGTCGAAGACCTGCTCGCCCCACCAGGTCACCGCCATGTGGAAGGAATAGTCACAGGCCGCCCGCGTCGACTTGTTGTCCCACATCTGCATTGCGTCGAGCAGGCCCTGACCGGGCGAGGGCAGGGCGAAATCCACCACCATCGTCGTGCCGCCCGACAGCGCCGCGCGGGTGCCGCTGTCGAAATCGTCCGAGGAATAGGTGCCCATGAAGGGCATCTCCAGATGGGTATGCGGGTCGATCCCGCCGGGCATGACATAGCAGCCCGTTGCGTCCAGCTCCTCGTCGCCGGTGAGGCCCTCGCCGATGGCGGCGATGAGGCCGTCCTCGATCAGCACGTCGGCCTTCCAGCTGTGGTCGGCGGTGACGACGGTTCCGTTGCGGATCACGGTGCTCATGGCTGTCCCCTCTCTGTCTCTGTCGCGCCGGTCAGTCCCATTCACGGGCCTCGCAGTCTGCGATGATGTCCTCTGCGCTGCGTCCGGCGGCGGCGAAGGCCTCGCCTTCCGTCAGGGTGCAGCTCCGTTCGGCGTAATCGACCGTCAGGCGATAGGCGGTGGTCAGCCCGGTCGTGCCGACGCGTTGGCCTGTTTCCTGGTATTCAGCGGCGCTCGTCCGCGTGGCGGACATCAGCAGCCCGTCCTTCACCTCCAGCGACTCCACACCGAAGCTGAAGACCTCGCCCAGGGGTTTGTAGACGCCACTGCCATCGGCCATCCAGACCGCATGAACGAGGTTCGCCGTACCCGAGGCCACCGGAATGAACAGTTCGGGAATGCCGTCCTCGGTGATGTCCCGCAGTTCCGGCGCCAGATGCACCTCGTCGATCTCGAGCAGCGTCTCCGTCCCGGCCCGCAGATCGCCCTCGTGATCGAACTGCCGGACCGTCAGCACGTGGCCGAACTCTGCGGGCGCATAGTCGAAATGCAGAATATCCGAATCGCCCGCGGGCAGGGCACAGCTCACGCCCCCCGCAAGGCCAGGCTCCAGATCGTCACACCAGGGGTCGCCATCGACCTCCTGCGCAAGGACCGGAGCCGCGCAGAGGGTGAGAGCGAGTGTCATGGCATGGCGCATCGGACCCTCCACTCAGCGAACGCAGTCGAGCAGGACATCGAGGCCGTCCCGGTCGTGGTAATAGCAGCCCGCAAGGTCGACATTGCCGGTCCTCGTGTAGACATCCGAAGGCGCGACACCTTCGGGCAGCAGGCCCATGATGACGGGCGGCAGGGGCAGTTCCGCCGACACGCGGAACGGCCCGCCCGGGTCCGGGCCGAAGCCGCAGGCGCCAAGCATGAGCGTGGGCCAGACGAAGTGCGCGCCTTTCATCCCGTCTCCGTGCAGACTTGGACACCGGCTGCGTCCCGCGCGAGGCGCACGCCGCCTTCTGCAGTTCGGTAGTACCAGCAGGTGTCTTCCGCCTGGAACACGTCCGACTCCGAAACGCCCGGTGGCAGGCCCTCGCGCACGAGATCGGGGATCGGTCCGGGCCCGGCGCAGGCCGAAAGCACGAGCGCCGCGAGAATGGCAGGCAGAGAGGGCCTCACGCCACGATCTCCGCCGTCTCGACCACGGCATGAAACAGGACATCCGCACCCTTCTTCGCCCAGTCGGGGGTGATTTCCTCCGCCTCGTTGTGACTCAGCCCGTCCACGCAGGGGCACATGATCATCGCTGTGGGGGCGACCCGGTTGATCCAGCAGGCATCGTGCCCCGCGCCCGAGATGATCGGCATGTGGCTGTAGCCCAGCCGTTCCGCTGCGTTCCGCACCGCCGCCACGCAACCCTCGTCGAAGGTGACGGGATCGAAGCCGCCGACCTTCTCGAAGCTCACCTCCAGCCCCATCCGGTCGCAGATCTCCTGTGCCTCGGCGCGGACCTGCGCCTCCATCTCCTCGATCTGCGCCAGATCGGGGGAGCGCAGGTCGACGGTGAACACCGCCTTGCCGGGGATCACGTTGCGGCTGTTGGGAAAGACCTCGATATGGCCCGCCGCCCCCAGCGCGTGGGGCTGGCGCGCCCAGGCGATGGCGTCGACGCGTTCGAGGATGCGCGCCATGGCGAGGCCCGCGTTCCTGCGCATCGGCATCGGGGTCGATCCGGTGTGGCTCTCCTTGCCCGTCACGGTGATCTGGGTCCAGCTCAGGCCCTGACCGTGGGTGACGACGCCGATCTCCTTGCCCTGCGCCTCGAGGATCGGGCCCTGCTCGATATGCAGCTCGAAGAAGGCGTGCATCTTCCGCGCGCCGACCTCTTCGTCGCCCTTCCAGCCGATCCGCTCCAGCTCCGCGCCGAAGGTCTTGCCCTCGGCATCGGCGCGCCCGTAGGCCCAGTCCTGCGCATGGACGCCCGCAAAGACGCCCGAGGCCAGCATCGGCGGGGCGAACCGCGTGCCCTCCTCGTTGGAGAAGTTGGTCACCACGATGGGGTGCTTCGTGCGGATGTTCAGGTCGTTCAGCGTCCGCACGATCTCCAGCCCGCCCAGCACGCCGAGAACGCCGTCGTATTTGCCGCCCGTGGGCTGTGTGTCGAGATGGGAGCCCACATAGACCGGCAGGGCGTCGGGGTCCGTGCCCTCGCGCCGGGCGAACATGGTGCCCATCTGGTCGAGGCCCATGGTGCAGCCCGCGGCCTCGCACCAGCGCCGGAACAGGGCGCGGCCCTCGCCATCGGCATCGGTGACGGTCTGGCGGTTGTTGCCACCGGCAATGCCCGGCCCGATCTTTGCCATCTCCATGATGCTGTCCCAGAGCCGCGCACCGTTGATCGTAAGGTTGGCGGCGGGAGAGGTCATGGGCAGGCTCCGGAGGAAAGGGGTCGGGATCGGTTTGACCATATGGTAAAACGAACGCTACCACCCCGTTGGGGTCAGTCAAGCGGCCTGCCCGCAGAGGCGGCATCTGCCGAAAGGACAGGCATGAACGGTCAGACACTCGGCAGTCGGAAAACGCGCCGGTCGGTGTCGTCCAGTCGGATCCAGAAAAGGAACCGCGAGGCGATCCTCGCCGCGGCCCTCGGTGTCTTTGCAGAGGCCGGCTATAGCGGCGCCACGCTGGACCGTATCGCGCGGGCCGCGGGTCTGTCGAAACCGAACCTGCTCTACTACTTCCGCTCGAAGGACGCGATCTACACCGCGTTGCTTCAGGGCCTGCTCGACACCTGGCTCGACCCGCTCCGGATGCTCGACCCCGAGGGCGACCCGGTGGAGGAGATCCTCGGCTATGTGGGGCGCAAGCTGGACCTCGCGCGGGACTATCCGCTGGAAAGCCGGCTTTTCGCCTACGAGATCCTGCAGGGCGCGCCGCGCATCCGGGCGGTTCTGGAACAGGATCTGCGCTGCCTCGTGGAAGAGCGCGCGGGGGTCATCCGCGGCTGGGTGGACAGGGGCCGCATCGCGCCCGTCGATCCCGTGCACCTCATCTTCTCGGTCTGGGCGCTGACGCAGCATTACGCGGATTTCGACGTTCAGGTCCGTGCGGTGCTCGGCGAGACAGATCCCTTTCCGGGCGCCGAGGCACATCTCAGGATAGTGTTTGAGCGGATCCTCGCGACCTGACGTCGCCCTGCGGGGCGCAAGGTTGACTGCGGCGACTGACACCTGAATCTGTCCGGCATCATGAACATGACCTCCGCCACCTCCACGACCTCCGACATCGCCCGTCAGGCCGAACTCCGCGCCTACGGCATTCTCGACACCGCGCCGGAGAGGGATTTCGACGAGATCGCCGGACTTGTGGCGCAGCTTCTCGAGGCGCCGGTGGCCCTCGTCAGCTTCGTCGAGCCGGGCAGGCAGTGGTTCAAGGCCCGGGTGGGGGTGGAGGAACGGGAAACGCCGATCGAACTGTCGATCTGCGCCCAGACGATTCGCCAGGGTGACCTCTACGAGATCGAGGACCTTCACACCGATCCGCGGACCCGCGACCATGGCCTTGTGAACGCCCGGCCGGACCTCCGATTCTATGCCGGTGCGCCGCTGGTCAGCCCTGCAGGCGTCGCCATCGGCTCCCTCTGCGTGCTCGATATCCGGCCGCGCAGGCTGACGCCGACGCAACGTCAGACCCTTCTGGTGATGGCCCGGCAGGTGGTGCGGCAGCTCGATGCGCGCCGCGCCCAGAGGCTGGCGGAGACCCAGCGCAGCGAGGCGGATCACCGGGTCAAGAACTCGCTGCAGTCGGTCGCTTCCTATGCGCGGCTCCTGCGGCTCCGGTCGCGGTCGGACGAGACGAAACAGGCCCTGACCCGGGTCGAGGGCCGAATCCAGACCGTGGCCGCGCTCCATGCCGAGCTCTACCGGTCCGAGGCGGACGACAAGGTGGATATCGGTCGCTACCTGCTGAACGTGGGCGACCTCCTGCGCGCAGGCTGCCCGCCGAACATCCGGCTTGCCGTGACCGCCGAGTCCGCGACGGTGCCCACCGCCGTCGCCACCGGATGCGCCGGCATCCTCAACGAGGTCGTGGCCAACGCGATCAAGCACGCGTTTCCGGACGGACGGCAGGGCGTGATCCATGTGTCCGGGGTCGAGATCGACGGCAGCTACGTCCTCGACTGCGGCGACGATGGTGTGGGCATTCCGGGCGATGCTCCGGCGGGGCTGGGGCTCACGATCATCGACACCACGGCGCAGCAGATCGGCGGCACCTTGGAGACCCGGTCGACCGGCGGCGGCCATGCGCTCCGGGTCACCGTTCCGCTCTCGCCCGCCATTGTCGCCATTCCTGCGGCCTGACCGGACGTCTTTCAGTCTGGTCACGTTCACGACAGGCCGATGGACGGTCCCGAAAAGCTGGGTCATCTCTGGGCAAACCTGCCGCATGGGGACCCGATGCTGGACGCCGCCGCCCGCAAGCTGATCGACCCGCCGCTGAATGCACTGGGCCGCCGCATCGCCGGCTTCGGCGTCTCGGCGAATACGGTCACACTGGCAGGGCTGGCGCTGGGTCTCTGCGCCGCGGCGGCGATCTGGGCCGGGGCGTTCGGCGTCGCACTGGTTCTGTTGCTGGCCTCCCGGCTCGCGGACGGTCTCGACGGCGCGATCGCGCGCGCGACACGCAAGACGGACTTCGGCGGGTATCTCGACATCACCGCGGACTTCGCCTTCTACGGCGCGGTCCCTTTCGGCTTCGTCCTGCTGGACCCTGCCGCCAACGGGGTCGCGGGCGCGGTTCTGCTGGCCAGTTTCTACGTCAACGGCACAAGCTTTCTGGGATATGCGATCCTCGCCGAGAAGCGCGGCATGGAAACCACCGCCCAGGGGTCGAAGAGCCTCTATTTCTCGAACGGGTTGCTCGAAGGCACGGAGACGATCCTGTTCTTCGTCCTGATCTGCCTCCTGCCCGGCTATTTCGCGCCGCTCGCCTGGGTATTCGCGGTACTCTGTCTCGTCACTGCCGTCGCGCGGGTCTTCGCCGCGCGACAGGTGTTCTCCAACTGAAAGGACCGTCCATGCGTCTCGCCCTCATGGCCTCTCTTCTGCCCGTCGCGGCATTCGCCCAACCCGACCCGGCCGACTGGGACGCGGTTCTCGAAGCGGCGCGCGGACAGACCGTGTACTGGCATGCCTGGGGCGGTTCGACGACGACGAACGATTTCATCGCCTGGGCCGGTGAGCGTGTTCATGAGGACTACGGGGTGACGCTCGAGCACGTGAAGCTGACCGACACTGCCGACGCGGTGACCCGCGTCCTCACGGAGCGGCAGGCCGGCGAGGATGCGGACGGAGCGGTGGACCTCATCTGGATCAACGGCGCCAATTTCGCCTCGATGAAGCAGGAGGGCCTGCTCTTCGGCCCCTTCGCCTTCGATTTGCCGAACTGGCAATATGTCGACGTGGACGGCAAGACCGTGACCACCGACTTCACCGTCCCGACAGACGGTTTCGAGGCGCCCTGGGCCATGGCGCAGGTGGTGTTCATGCACGACACGACCGATCTGGCGGAGCCGCTGGGCTCGATGGAGGCCATCCTCGACTGGGCGAGGGCGAACCCGGGCCGCTTCACCTATCCGCAGCCGCCCGATTTCCTCGGGACCACCTTTCTGAAACAGGCGCTGATCGACCTTTCGGAGGAACCCTCCGTGCTGGCGGTCTCCGTAGAGGAGAGCGACTACGACGCCGTAACGGCGCCGCTCTGGGCCTTTCTCGACGACCTGACGCCCCATCTCTGGCGCGACGGCCGGGCCTATCCGCAGACCGGTCCGCGCCAGCTCCAGCTGATGAACGACGACGAGATCGACCTTGCGATCTCCTTCTCTCCCAACGAGGCCTCGACCGCCATCGCCAATTTCGAGCTGCCCGAGACCGTGCGCACTTTCGTCCTCGACAAGGGCACGATCGGCAACGCGAGTTTCGTGGCGATCCCCTACAACTCGGGCTCTGCTGCCGGTGCGATGGTTCTCGCCAACTTCCTGATGTCCCCCGAGGCGCAGCTTCGGGCGCAGGATCCCGAGATACTGGGCTACGGTACCGTGCTGGACATGGCGGCGCTCTCCGAGGAGGACCGCAGCGCCTTCGACAGCCTCGCTCTCGGCATCGCGACCCTGTCGCCCGCTGAACTTGGGCAGGTGCAGGACGAACCGCATCCGTCCTGGGCCAACGCTCTCGCCGACGACTGGCAGGAGCGTTACGGGACCCGCTGACGTGCAGAGTATCGTCCGGGGCGGGCGGAGCGTCTCGCCGGGCGCTCTGCCGCTCCTGACCCTGCTCGTGATGCTCGGCCCGGTTCTGCTGGGCCTCTGGTGGACACTGGCGCCCGCTCTGGGTCTCCTGTCCGAGGGCCCGTCCCTCGGACCCCTGAAGGCCGCATTGGCCTGGCCCGGACTGCGCGAGGCGAGCGTGCTCTCGGTCATCACTGGCATCGGCTCCACCGTCATCGCGCTGGGAATCACGGCGCTGATCCTCGCGGGATGGAGTGGGACTCGAGCCTTCGCCGCGCTCCAGCGGCTGCTGTCGCCGCTTCTGGCGCTGCCCCATGCGGCGGCGGCCTTCGGTCTCGCGTTCCTGATCGCGCCGTCGGGCTGGATCGCCCGCAGCCTCTCGCCGGGTGTCACGGGCTGGGACAGGCCGCCGGACCTGCTGATCCTGCAGGACCCCTGGGGCCTCTCTCTGATCGCCGGGCTGGTGACCAAGGAGGTCCCGTTCCTGCTGCTGATGGCCCTCGCCGCCCTGCCGCAGACCGCCCCGGGCCGCAGCCGCGGCGTGGCCACGGCGCTGGGCTACGGGCGGGTCACGGGGTTCCTCAAGACGGTGTTTCCGCCGCTTTACGTCCAGATCCGTCTGCCGGTCTACGTTACGCTGGCCTATGCCATGTCGACGGTGGATGTGGCGATCATCCTCGGGCCCAACACGCCGCCGACGCTGTCGGTGCAGATCGTGCGCTGGATGTCGGACCCCGACATCGCGACGAGGGACCTCGCGGCGGTGGCGGCGCTGCTGCAACTGGCGCTGGTGGTGGCCGCGATCCTCGCATGGCGGCTGGCGGAGCATGGCGTCGCCTGGCTTGGCCGGCGCTGGATCGAGAGCGGTCGGCGTGGTGCGGCGGACGGGGCGGGCCGGGTGGCGGGCTATGCGCTGGGCGCGGTCAGTGCGCTGGCGCTGGTGGCGGGGATAGCGGGGCTGGCCGTCTGGTCTGTCGCCGGTCTCTGGAGCTTTCCCCATGTCCTGCCCGACGCCCTCACCTTTCGAAGCTGGAAGCGCCACGGCCCGCCGGGTCTGGAGGCGCTGGGCACCACGCTGGCCATCGCCGCCATCGCCACCGCCGCCGCCATGGTTCTCGCCATCGGGTGCCTCGAGACCGAGGAGCGGCGCGGCGTCCGTCCCTCCCGGGCGATGTGGCTGCTCTATCTGCCGCTGCTCGTGCCGCAGACGGCCTTTCTGCCGGGGGTGCAGATCGGCCTTCTGTCCGCCGGGCTCGACACCGGGTTCGGCCCGGTCGTCGTGGCCCATCTCGTCTTCGTGCTGCCTTATGTCTTTCTCTCGCTCGCCGGGCCCTACCGGGCCTGGGATGCGCGGTACGGCACCGTCGCCGCAAGCCTCGGGGCCGCGCCGGGGCGGGTCCTCTGGCGGGTGCGGCTGCCGATGCTGACCCGCGCCTGCCTGACCGCCGCAGCGGTCGGCATTGCGGTATCCGTCGGTCAGTATCTGCCCACGCTGCTGGCGGGCGGCGGGCGTGTCTCCACCCTGACGACGGAGGCGGTGGCGCTGGCCTCGGGCGGGGACAGGCGGGCGATCGGGGTCTGGGCAATCCTGCAGACGGGGGCCGCCTTCCTGCCCTTCGCCGTCGCGCTGGGCCTGCCGGCGCTGCTCTTCCGGAACCGGCGGGGGATGCAGGATGGATAGGTCCCTGCGCCTGAGCGCGGTCACGATCCGACGCGGCGCCGCGACGCTGCTGTCGGTCGATTGCGGGATCGCCCCCGGCGAGGTGCTGAGCGTCATGGGCCCCTCCGGATCGGGCAAGTCCACGTTGCTGTCCTTCGTGACGGGGACGCTCGCCCCGGCCTTCGATGTGTCCGGCCGCGTGCTGCTGCATGGCGAGGACATCACCCGTCTGCCCGCCCACCGGCGCCGGATCGGCCTGCTGTTTCAGGACGCGCTGCTGTTTCCGCACATGTCCGTGGGCCAGAACCTTGCCTTTGGCCTCGCGCCCGGCCCCGAACGCCGCCGCGAGCGCCGCGCCCGCATCGAGGCGGCGCTGGAGGAGGTCGGTCTCGACGGCTTCGCGGACCGCGACCCCGCCACGTTGTCCGGAGGCCAGCGCGCGCGGGTCGCGCTGATGCGGATGCTGCTGTCGGAGCCCTGCGCGCTGTTGCTCGACGAGCCCTTTTCCGGCCTCGATGCCGAACGCCGCGACCAGATCCGCCGCCTCGTGTTCGAGCGCGCGTGGGCGCGGGCGCTGCCGGTGCTGCTGGTGACCCACGACGAGGCAGATGCGACAGCCGCCGGGGGCAGGGTGCTGCGCATCGGCGGGGCCGACCGCGGCTGACCGGCGTTCACAGACTGCCTGAATTTTACCGTTTGATAAAATTTCGGATCGTGGCAGGCTCTGCCGAAACGAGGACAGGGAGCCCGGAACCATGACCAGCCCGTTCACCCCCGGGATCGCCGCAGGGCGTCTTTCGGCCGACGAGGTGGCGCGGAACTTCGCCGATCTTCACGCGCCCTACGATCCACACGAGGCCGCGGTGGCCTCGGACCGCTGCTATTTCTGCCACGATGCGCCCTGCATCACGGCCTGCCCCACGGAAATCGACATCCCGCTTTTCATCCGGCAGATCAGCACGGGCCAGCCCGAGGCCGCGGCAAGGACCATCTTCGAGCAGAACATCCTCGGCGGCATGTGCGCCCGCGTCTGCCCGACCGAACAGCTCTGCGAGGAGGCTTGCGTCCGCGAGGCCGCCGAGGGCAAGCCGGTGGAGATCGGCCGCCTCCAGCGCCACGCGACCGACAGCCTGATGGCGCGGCAGGGCCATCCCTTCGACCGTGCGCCCGAGACCGGCAAGCGCGTCGCGGTGGTGGGCGCGGGGCCTGCGGGCCTTGCCTGCGCGCACCGGCTGGCGATGCACGGCCATGCCGTGACCCTCTATGAGGCGCGCGAGAAGCTGGGCGGGCTCAACGAATACGGCATCGCGGCCTACAAGACCGCGGGCGGCTATGCCGAGCGCGAAGTGGCCTGGCTTCTTGGTATCGGCGGCATCACCGTGGAGACCGGCAAGGCGCTGGGCCGCGAATTGAGCTTGGAGCGCCTGCGCGCGGAGCATGACGCGGTGTTCCTCGGTGTGGGCCTTGGCGGCGTGAATGCCCTGATGGCCGAGGGCGCTGAAAAGGACGGGGTGGAGGACGCGGTCGCCTTCATCGCCGACCTGCGCCAGTCCGTGAATCTGGGCGCTGTGCCCGTGGGCCGCAATGTCGTGGTGATCGGCGGCGGCATGACGGCGGTGGATGCCGCCGTGCAGTCGAAGCTGCTGGGCGCCGAATCGGTCACCATCGCCTACCGCCGCAGCCGAGCGAAGATGGGCGCCTCGCGCTACGAACAGGACCTTGCCGCGTCCAAGGGCGTGCGCATCCTCGCCAATGTCATGCCCGTCGCCGTCCACGGCACGGGCGCCGCGGCGGAGATCGAGCTCGAATACACGACCGAGACGGACACGGGCCTGACAGGCACCGGCGAGCGCCTGCGCCTGCCCGCCGATCAGGTGTTCCGCGCCATCGGCCAGACCCTGACGCCCGTCGACGGGCTGGAGATGGACGGGCGCAAGCTGCGTGTCTCGGGCACCGGCCGCACGTCGGTCCCCGGCGTCTGGGCCGGGGGCGACTGCACGCCGGGCGAGGACCTGACGGTGGTCGCCGTGGCCGAAGGGCGCGACGCGGCAGAGGATATTCACGCTGAGCTGACGGGGCAGGGGGTGGCGGGCTGACCCCCGCCCTGTGGAGGACACCGAGATGGCAGACCTGACGACAGACTTTGTGGGCATCACCAGCCCGAACCCGGTCTGGCTGGCCTCCGCGCCGCCCACGGACAAGGAATACAACGTCCGCCGCGCCTTCGAGGCGGGCTGGGGCGGTGTCGTGTGGAAGACGCTGGGCGAGGCCGGCCCGCCCATCGTCAACGTCAACGGCCCCCGCTACGGCGTGGTCTACGGCGCGGACCGGCGGGTGCTTGGCCTCAACAACATCGAGCTGATCACCGACCGCCCGCTGGAGGTGAACCTTGAGGAAATCGCCCGGGTGAAGGCGGATTATCCCGACCGTGCCATGATCGTGTCGATCATGGTCCCCTGCGAGGAGCAGAGCTGGAAGAACATCCTCGCCCGGGTCAAGGAAACCGGCGCCGATGGGATTGAGCTCAATTTCGGATGCCCCCACGGGATGAGCGAGCGCGGCATGGGCTCGGCGGTGGGGCAGGTGCCCGAATACATCGAAATGGTCACCCGCTGGTGCAAGACGCATTACGACAAGCCCGTGATCGTGAAGCTGACGCCCAACATCACCGATATCCGCCATCCCGCGCGGGCCGCCCATAACGGCGGGGCCGATGCGGTCAGCCTGATCAACACCGTCTCCTCGATCACCTCGGTGAACCTCGACACCATGAGCCCCGAGCCCTCCATCGACGGCAAGGGCAGCCACGGCGGCTATTGCGGCCCGGCGGTCAAACCCATCGCCATGAACATGGTCGCAGAGATCGCGCGTGATCCCGAAACCCGCGGCCTGCCGATCAGCGGCATCGGTGGGGTGACCACCTGGCGGGACGCGGCGGAGTTCATGTCGCTGGGGGCCGGCAACGTGCAGGTCTGCACCGCGGCGATGACCTACGGCTTCCGCATCGTGGAGGAGATGAAGCGCGGTCTTTCCCAGTGGATGGACGAGAAGGGCTATGCCCGCACTTCCGATTTCGTCGGTCGCGCGGTGCCCAACGTCACCGACTGGCAGTATCTGAACCTCAACTACGTCACCAAGGCCCGTATCGACCAGGACGCCTGCATCAAGTGCGGCCGCTGCTACGCCGCCTGCGAGGATACCAGCCACCAGGCGATATCGATGAGCGCGGAGCGGGTGTTCGAGGTGATCGACGAGGAATGCGTCGCCTGCAACCTCTGCATCGACGTCTGCCCCGTGGAGAACTGCATCACCATGGAGGAGCTCGCCCCCGGCACCGTCGATCCGCGCACCGGCAAAACGGTCGTCGCGGACTACGCCAACTGGACGATGCATCCCAACAACCCGATGGCCAAGGCCGCGGAATAGGCGGAGGAGACACCGAAACCGCCCCTTGCCGGCAGGTGTTCCGACAGGAACGCCGGGCAGAGGGACGAGATGGACAAGAGCTTCGATGCAATCGTGGTCGGCGGCGGTTCTGCCGGGCTCTCCTTCGCCCGCACGGCTGCCGACCTGGGTGCGCATGTTGCCCTGATCGAGCCCGGCCCCATCGGCGGGACCTGCGCGAACCGTGGCTGCGTCCCGAAGAAGTTGCTCTGGGACGCAGCATGGCGCCATGTGCAGCGCGGGCTCCTGCCGGGCGAGGCCGCGTCTGCTCCGAGCTTCGATGCCCTCCAGTCCGCCATCGGCACCAAGATCCAGACTATCCGCACCGCCTACGAGAAGGATCTCGTCCGCCTCGGCATCCATCGCCTGCACGAGGCGGCCACGCTGCATCCGGACGGCAGGGTCGAGGTGGCGGGAGATCGGCTGAAGGCGCGCCATGTCGTGCTCGCGACCGGTGCGCGCCCCGGCACGCTCGACCTGCCCGGTGCGGAGCACACGCTCACAAGCGACGATGTGCTGGCCGCCGACCGGCTGCCCTCAAGCGCGGTCTTCCTCGGCGCGGGCTATATTGGCTGCGAACTCGCGGGCATCCTCGCCGCTCTGGGCGTGAAGGTCTCCATCGTCGATCCCTCGGAACGCATCCTCGACGGGTTCGACGCCGATCTCGCCGCGGCAGCCCTTGCCATCCTGAAGGAGCGGGGCATCGCGGTCCATCTGGACGCGAAGCCGGACGGGATCAGCGCCGGTGACGACGGCTGCGGCGTGCATCTTGAGGATGGCGGGCGTGTCGACGCCGACTGGGTGGTCAATGCCACCGGACGCACCCCGAACCTGGACCGGCTGGGGCCCTTGGGCGCCAAGCTGGTGACCGGCAGAAATGGCGCCTTGGCCGTGGATTCGCACTTCTGCACCTCGGTGCCGGGCCTCCATGCCATCGGCGACGTCGCCGACCTGCTGCCGCTGACCCCGGTGGCCACGCGCGACGGCGAGACCCTGGCGCGGCAGCTCTTCGCATCGGAGCCGGCGGAGCGGATCGACCTGTCGCTCGTGGCGACCGCAGCCTTCGTCATGCCGCCCGTGGCGCAGGTGGGCGAAATCGGGCAGGGGAAGGCGGCCATCGGTCAGGACCTCGCGGAGATCGCCCTTGCCCCCGAAGGCCACTGGAGCACGCGCACCCTGCAGAAGATCGCCGCCGATGGGGCGAACCTCGCGGGCGTGGCGCTGATGTCGGGGGCGGCGGCGGAGATGATCGCGCCCTTCGCAGCACTCGTGGCGCAGGACCGGGTCGCGGCGACCGGCGTTCATCCCACCTTCGGCGAGGAGCTGATCTGCCGCTAGGGTCGGACGACCGCCATCCCGTCCCGGTCGAAGACATGCACGGCCTCCGGCGCAACGACGAGGCGCGCCGTATCTCCCCGGCCGAGCTCTGCCGTTCCCTCCACCTTCGCGACCAGCTCCAGCCCGCCGTCGAGCGCCAGATGCAGGATCGCCGCGTCGCCGAGACGCTCGCACAGGATCACCTGTCCCGTCAGTCCTTCCTCCGCCGACGCAAGGCGCAGCGCCTCGGGCCGGATGCCGAGGCTGCCGCCTTCGGGCACATCGAGCTGCGCGGAAAGATCGGGCAGGCGGGCGGGATCGACGAAATTCATCCCCGGCGACCCGAGGAACCCCGCCACGAACCTGTTGGCGGGGTGCCGGTAGAGCGCCATCGGCGCACCGGCCTGCTCCACCCGGCCCGCGTTCATCACGACGATCCGGTCGGCCATGGTCATCGCCTCGACCTGATCATGCGTGACATAGAGCATTGTCGTCTGCGGCATCGCCTCCTTCAGCCGGGCGATCTCCACCCTTGTCGCCATCCGGAGCGCCGCGTCGAGGTTCGACAGCGGCTCGTCGAACAGGAACAGCCGCGGGTCCCGCACCACGGCGCGCCCGATGGCGACGCGCTGGCGCTGCCCGCCCGAGAGCTGCGCCGGGCGCCGGTCCAAGAGCTCCTCGATCTGCAGCATCCGCGCGGCGTCCGTGATCTTGCGGTCGATCTCCGCCTTCGGCAGCCGCGCGATCTTCAGCCCGTAGGCGAGGTTTCCGCGCACCGTCATATGCGGGTAGAGCGCGTAGTTCTGGAACACCATCGCCACGCCCCGCTTCGCCGGGGGCACATCGTTCAGCCGCCGCCCGTCGAAGGTCATCTCCCCCGCCGTCACGCTCTCCAGCCCCGCGATCATCCGCAACAGCGTGGACTTGCCGCAGCCGGATGGGCCCACGAAGACGACGAACTCGCCTTCCGCGATCTCGAGGCTGATGTCACGCAGCACCTCGGCCCGGTCGAACCGCTTGGCGACCTTGCTCAGGATCAGCCCGGACATGACCTGCGTCCCTCCATCGCCTCAGAGGCCCGCGATCCGTGCACGCCACCGCTCGATCATCGTCTCCGCGGCCTCGCCACCCGCCGAAGGATCGCTGTTCGCGCTGCGGTACACATCCACTTTGCCGCCTTGTGCAGCGACAGTCGCCGCGGCCTCGGCCATCACGGTGTTCAGCACGAAAACGCCGACGATGGTCGATGTCGGTCCCATGGGCGAGGCAACGCCCGGCACCGCAAGGCCCGCGTCCCCCGGAACCCCGCAGTTGTCGATGACGATATCCGCCACCTCGAAGAGCCGCTGCCCCGAAGCATGGCGCGAGGCGAAGCGGCAGGAATGCGCGAGGGAGGTCAGCGCGATCACCCGCGCGCCCCTGTCCCGGGCCACCAGCGCCATCTCCACCGGAAACGCGTTCCGGCCCGAGTTGGAGGCCACGATCACCACGTCCCCAGCAGCGATCCCGAAGCGCTCGGCCAACCCCTCGGCCCTGCCTTCCTCGCGTTCGATGCGGGTGGAGCGTTCCGCGCCCCGGTGCAGCATCAGGTCCTCGTCGAGGATCGCCTGCGCCGCGGCCAGCCCGCCCGCGCGATAGAACACCTCCTCGGCCAGAAGATGCGAGTGCCCGCTCCCCGCCACATGCACCAGACGATCCGCCATCAGCGCCTCGGCCACCGCGTCGCGCGCCGCGTCGAGCGCCTCGGCCTGGCTGTCCAGAACCCGGTCCATCAGCGCCACCAGCATGTCCCGGTAGGTCCGGCGCAGGCCGCCGTCACGGTCGCTCATCCGGCTACCTCGCCGACGTAGCGGTAGCGGTCGCCCCGGTACCAGCCGGTGGACTCCTCCACTGCGCGGCCAGCCGCATCATATCCGACCTGGGAGATGTGCAGCACGGGCGCACCCGTTGCGATACCCAGATGCCCCGCGATATCGCGCTCCGCGGCGACGGCCTCCAGTGACTGGAGGATGCGGCGCGGCCGCGCGCCCACCGCCTCGAGCCGTTCGTAGAGCGATCCTCTCCCGTCATAGTCCCTGCCGACCACATCGACGGGCACCACCACCTTCTCGAAGGAGAGCGGCTCCCCGTCCGCGCGCCGCAGCCGGACCAGCGACAGCATCTCGGTGCCAAGCGGCAGCCCGCACCGCATCGCGAGGTCGGGCTGGATCGGCCCGATCTGCCGATCGAGCACATCGGTCGAAGGGGTGAGGCCCCGCGCCCGGACATCCTCGGTAAAGCCCGACAGCCGGGTCAGCGCCTTGGGGATCGGCCCGGTGACCATGGTGCCCGCACCATGGCGCGTCCGCACGAGGCCGCTGTCGGCGAGGTCCTTGATGCAGGCCCGAACGGTGGAGCGGGAGACGCCCAGCTTCTCGGCCAGGTCCCGCTCAGAGGGCAGGGGCTCGTTCGCCGGCAGTGTGCCGTCCTCGATCGCCGAGGCGATCGCCGACCGCAGCCGTTCCCGCAGGGGGCCCCGGCGCGCGATCAGCCGGTTGCTGACGACATCCAGCATTTCGTCTGACTGACCTTTCGTCGCGATCATCGTACCAGTGGTATGTTTTATGCTTGTCAGGAGCAAGCCTTCACTGTCAATGTGACGGTTGCAGGCCAAAAACACCAGACCAATTGCACGCCAGTGACGGAACACCAAAAGGGGAGACCCAGAATGCGACTCCACATGACGACGACGAGTGTCCTGGCGGTCCTTGCGACTGCCGGGTTCGCAACGGTCGCGGCCGCGCAGACCGAAGTGCGCTTCACCCATGCGATGACCGGCGGCACCAACCGCGCCGCTCTGGACGAGATCATCGCCAATTTCGAGGCCGCGAACCCCGGCATCACGATCAACCAGATCGTGTTCGACGACGACATCTATCAGGACACCGGCCTGATCACGCAGCTTCAGAGCAACGAGGTCCCCGATATCTACTTCCAGTGGGCAGGCTTCCCTCTGTCGCGGGACGCAGAGGCCGGGTTTGCCGCCGACATCAGCGCCGAGATGGCCGCCGGCTGGTCCGACCGTTTCATCGAGAGCGCCTTCACGGACGGGGCGGGGACGACGGTGGACGGCGCCATCCACATGGTGCCGCTCTCGCTCGATGTGACCAACACCATCTGGTACAACGTCGACATCTTCGAGGAATACGGCCTGACTGCTCCTGCCACCTGGGAGGAATTCAAGGCCGTCATCACCACGCTCGTCGAGAACGGCGAGACGCCCATCGTCACCGGCAACAACGAGTTCTGGCCGCTGGGCAACTGGGCCTCTCACATCGCCGCGCGCGTGGTGCCGGCCGAGCAGTTCGACGCCGCGCTCCGCCAGGAAATGACCTTCGCCGAGGCCGGCTTCCTGCGGCCGCTGGAGCTTCTGGAAGAGCTGCACGAGATCGGCGCCTTCAACCGAGACATGCAGGGCCTCGGTGCCGACCCCGGCATGGCGACCTTCTTCCAGGGCGCGGCGGCGATGCATCCCATCGGGTCCTGGCTGGTGGGTCTCGCGGCGGACCTCGCAGACGATGATTTCCGCTACAACCAGTTCGACACGCCCGTGATCGACCCGGAAGCCGAGGCGCCCTACAGCGTCATCGGTGTTACCACCGGCCTCGTCGTCCACGCTAATGCCCCGAACCGCGAGGCCGCGATCACGTTCCTCGACTTTCTGACCACGCCTGAAAGCCAGGTCATCTGGGCCGAGGGCGGCGCGCTCAGCCCTGTGGACGGCGTGACGGAGATGGCCGAGATTGACCCGCAGATGGCCGGCATGGCCGACATGCTGGGCAGCGCGGACGCGATGGTGCCTCCGCCCGACACGACCTATCCGCTGGCCGTGGCCGAGGCATGGTATCAGGCCGCTGCCTATGTCGCGAGCGGCGAGCGGTCCCCCGAGGACGCGCTCGAGTGGCTCGACACCACCGTCGCCGCGCTGAACTGAGCCAAGGTGGGCGCGCGCGACTCCCGGCCTGCGCCCATCGCGACCGGCGCCGTGAACCTTTTGTTCGCGGCGCCGGCCCTTCTTCTCTTCGGCATGTTCGTCCTGCTGCCGCTGGCGACATCGCTCTATTACGCCTTCACCTCGTGGAACGGGTTCACCCAGCCGGAATGGATCGGCCTGTCGAATTTCCGCCGGGCCGCCGCCGACCCGGTGCACCAGCGCGCCTACCTGCATGTCACGATCTACATTCTCGGCACGCTGGTCCTCGAGGTCGGGTTCGGCCTCACGATGGCGGTCCTGCTCAACTCGCAGCGGCGCGGATTCGGGCTGATGCGGGGGTTCTTCTTTTCGCCCATGGTGCTGTCGATGACGGCGGCGGGACTTCTGTGGACCTTCGTGCTCGACTACCGCTCGGGCCTGATCAACTCGGTCCTGCGCGGGCTCGGCCTCGACGACTGGGCGCAGCCCTGGCTGTCGCAGCCGGGTACGGCGCTGGGCGCCATCGTGCTGGTGTCGGGCTGGCGCTTCGCCGGGTTCTACATGATCATCTTCTTCGCCGCCCTGCGCCGCATCCCGCGCTCCCTTTACGAGGCGGCGACGCTGGACGGGGCGGGGCCGGTCCGGCAGTTCTTCACCATCACCCTGCCGATGCTGCGGCGCCAGACGCTGACCTGCATCCTGCTGGCGGTCACCGGCGGGTTCGCCGGGTTCGACCTCTTCTTCGCCATGACAAACGGGGGGCCGTTCAACGCCACCGAGGTCCCCGCCACCTGGATCATCAAGCAGGGGTTCGACAACAACCAGCTGGGCTACGCCACCGCGCTGACGGTGATCCTCGCCGTTGTCGTCATGGTGGTCTCGTTGATCTACCTGAGGATGTCGGAGCGCGTCGATGCTGTCCGCTACTGACCGGCGCAGCCCGGGGGAGTGGGTGCAGCTGGCCCTTGGCGGTCTCATCGTCGCAGCGATGTTCTATCCGACGGTCTGGATGGTGCTGTCGGCCTTCAAGACCAACCGCGAGATCTTCCGCGATCCCTTCGGCTTGCCCGATCAATGGCTCTGGGGCAATTTCGCCGAGGCCTGGACAGAGGGGCGGCTGGGCAGCCTCTATCTCAACTCGATCATCGTCACGGCCTCCGCGGTCACGATCTCCGTCCTCTTCGCCACCGCCGCCGCCTTTGCCTTCTCCCGGCTCGAATTCCCCTTCCGCCGCACGCTGCACCGGCTGATGCTGATCGGCCTCCTGCTGCCGCCGCCCGTGGTGGCCATCCCGCTCTTCAGCATCCTGCGCGACCTCGACCTCCTGAACACCCGCTGGGCGCTGATCCTGCCGGGTGCGGCCTGGTCGCTCTCGCTGACCGTGTTCATCATGTACGGCTATTTCCAGTCGATCCGCACCGACATGGAAGAGGCCGCCATGCTCGAAGGCGCCAACACATGGCAGATCTTCCGGGACATCTCGCTGCCGATGGTCTGGCCCTCGATGCTGACCATGGCCATCGTCAACACGATCAACATCTGGAACGAGCTGATGTTCGCGCTTCTCTTCATCGTGGAGGAGGACAAACAGACGCTGCCCGTGGGGCTGATCCGCTTCTTCGGGCGCTACAGCACGGATTACTCGATGGTCTTCGCCGCGCTGACGATCACCACCCTGCCGATCCTCGCGCTCTACTTCCTGCTGCAGCGGCACGTGATCGCGGGGCTGTCCGCGACGGCGATGGACTGACGCGATGCTGACCGGAGTGATCGAGGGCTTCTACGGCCGCGCCTGGCGCCGGAACGAGCGGCTGATGGTCATGGACTGGACCACAACTGCGGGGATGGGCGCCTACATCTACGGCCCCAAGGACGACATCCACGTCCGCGCCCGCTGGCGCAGTCTCTACGACGCGGACACCCTTGCCGCCATCGCGGACCTGAAGAGAGAGGCCGAGGCCCGAGGGCTGACCTTTCTCGCCGCCATCGCGCCCGCCCTCGACATCACCTATTCCGATCCCGCGGACAGGGTGGCGCTGAAGGCGCGGCTCGACCAGCTCGCGGGCATCGGCGTGGGCGATATCGTCCTGCTCTACGACGACATCCCCTCGGTCCTGCCCGAACCCGACCGCGCCCGCTTCTCCGATTTCGCCTCTGCCCAGGCGGATGTGGCGAACGAGGTGGCAGGGCACATCACCGGCACGCTGATCTTCTGTCCCACGGAATACTGCGGTCGCATGGCGGGCGGCGATCCCGAGGCCAGCCCCTACCTGCAACGCCTGGGCGCGGCGCTGGCGCCGGACATCGAGGTCTTCTGGACCGGCCCTGAGATCGTGTCCGAAACCATCGAGGCCGATCACCTGCAGGCCGTGGCCCGCGTCCTGCGCCGCAAGCCGATGATCTGGGACAATTTCCACGCCAACGACTACGATATCCGCCGGGTCATGACCGGGCCTCTGGCGGGCCGCGCGCCCGAGTGCCGCGACCTCGTGTCAGGCTGGATCACCAACCCTAACAACGAGGCGGAGGCGAATTTCGTCCCGATCCTGACGACCGGCCAGTACCTGCGCCACGGCGCGCCCGACCTCGACGCTGCCATCGCCGCCTGGCAGCCGCGGTTTCGGCTGGCCTTCACCGGCGGCAAGACCCTGAGCACCGCACAGATCGCGCTGCTCGTCGATCTGACCTGGCAGCCCTTCAGCCTCGGCCCCCGGTCGGAGGCGATCCTGCGGCGGGTCGAGCGGATGCTCGCGGAGCACCGTCCCGACACGACCGCGACCGACTGGCGGGAGGGCCTCGCGGAGTTGCGCGCCTTCAAGGAGAGCGTGGACCGGCTTTTCGTGGCCATGACGGAGATCGAGAACCGCGATCTCTTCCACACCTTCCACGGTTATCTGTGGGAGGCGCGGGAGGAGACGGAGCACCTTCTGGCCTATCTCGACTGGCTGGACACGGCCCCCCACCCCGAAGCGGAATTCCCCGCCGCCGACCGCATCCACAACTTCTACCGCCGGGGCTTCGGCGCGACGATCCAGCGCCTGCTGACGCGCGACCCGGACGGGTCCATGGGCCATGGCCGCTGAAACGGGACCGATCCGCCTGCGCCATGCCACGGCGGAGGATCATGCGGGTCTGTCGGAGGTCTGCCTCCGGACCGGCGCCGACGGAGAGGACGCCCGGGGGAGGGAGGATGACGAAACGTTGCTCGGTGTCATCTTCGCTGTCCCCTACCAGGTCTTCGCACCGCAGCACGCGCGGGTTCTGGAGGATGACGCCGGCATCTGTGGCTATGTTCTCGGCACGGACAACTCCGCCGCGATGCACCGCTGGCTCGAGGAGGTCTGGTTCCCGCCGCTCCGCGCGCGGCTGACGGACCCCGGGCCTGACCCGGCCCGCTGGCGCGGCAGCGACTGGGCCCGCCGCCATATCCGCCACCCGCCGCCCCTGCCGCCGCTCGATCCTGCGCGCTATCCCGCCCATGGGCACATCGACCTTCTGCCGCGCGCGCGGGGGCAGGGCTGGGGCCGCCGGGCGATGGAGGCGCTGATGACCGGGCTCGCCCGGGCGGGGGCGCCGGGCCTGTATCTCGAGGTCAGTCCCCGCAACGCGAGAGCACTCGCATTCTACGACCGCCTCGGATTCCGGACCGCCGATGTGGACCAGCCCGATGCGGTCGTGATGGTTCGCGACCTCGGACCTTAAAGGCGCTGCACCGCCTCTCCGATCGCCTGTCCAAGGGCGCCATGCGCCTCCGCGCCGAAATGGATGCCGTCCACCTCCGACACCTCGATCACCGCCCCGGCGTCGAGAAAACCGCAGCCCCGTCCGCTCGCCAGCCGCTCCAGCCTGTCGGCCAGTCCCCCGACGGCCTCCTCCGCGCCAAGGAACTCTCCGCGCAGCGCGCCCACTTCCCGCACGGGCGGCGGGCAGACCAGCAGCACGCGCAAGCCGCCATGCCGCAGCTGCGTGTCGTCCGACAACGCCATGTCCACCAGCCCGGCCAGCCCCGCCGCGACCCGGGCGACATCGGGCTGAAAACGGGTCTTGAGGTCATTCGTGCCCAGCATGATCACCAGAACATCGAGCGGCCGGTGACAGTCGAGCGCGATCCTCAGGCCGGTGCGCCCGTTCATGTGCGCCCCCATCACGGGATCGTCAAATTGCGAGGTCCGCCCCGGAAGACCCTCCTCGATCACCGTCCAGTCCGGCCCCAGTGCGGCGGCGCAAACGCCGGGCCAGCGCTCGGCGGGGGCGAGGCGACCAAGGTCGCCGCGGCCGCCCATCGGCAGGGTTCCGTGGGTGTTGCTGTCGCCGAAAGCCAGAAGCACGGGCATCTCGGGGTCCTCCTCCCTGTTGCGCCTCCGACAATGCCCGTGCGGGTGCGACGCGCAAGCATTCGCTCTTTTCACCGCCCGCCCCCGCGCCCATATAGGGACGACTTTCCAGACCCCCGGACAATAGCGAGGACGTCATGCTCGAACTCGGCGGACAGACACAGGCAACTCCCGACAGTGACCTGATCAAGGACGGCACAGACCAGTCGTTCATGACCGACGTGGTCGATGCGTCCCGGACGGTGCCGGTCATCGTCGATTTCTGGGCCACGTGGTGCGGCCCTTGCAAACAGCTCGGCCCGGCGCTCGAGGCCGCGGTGAAGAAGCAGAACGGCAAGGTCCGCATGGTGAAGGTAGATATCGACCGCAACCAGGCTGTCGCAGGCCAGCTGCGGGTGCAGTCCATCCCCACCGTCTACGCCTTCTGGCAGGGCCAACCCGTCGATGGCTTTCAGGGCGCGCTGCCCCCCAGCCAGGTCGAGGAATTCGTGTCGAAACTCGCCGCCCTCGCCGGCGGCGAAGAGGGCGACGGGCTCGCCGAGGCGGTCGAGGCCGCCGATACGATGCTGGCCGAGGGCGATGCCGCCGGCGCCGCCGAGATCTTCGCCGCCATCCTGCAGGAGGATGGCGAGAACGCGGCCGCCTATGCCGGTCTCGTGCGTTCCTATCTCGCGCTCGGCGAGGTCGACCAGGCCGAGGCGATCCTGAACGGCGCGCCCGCCTCGATCACCGAAACCCCCGAACTGGAGGCCGCCCGCGCCGCCATTGCGCTGGCGCGGCAGGCCGCGAACGCCGGTCCCGTCCCGGAACTCCGCGCCGCGGTGGAGGCCGATCCGTCGAACCACCAGGCCCGCTACGACCTTGCCACGGCGCTGCTTGCCTCGGGCGATATCGAGGGCGCCGTGGCCGAACTGCTGGACCTTTTCCGCCGCGACCGCGAGTGGAACGAAGGTGCTGCCAAGACCCAGCTTCTGACAATCTTCGACTCGCTGAAACCGACGGACCCGATCGCCCTGAACGGACGTCGCAAACTGAGCTCGCTGATATTTGCCTGACACCCTCCGCGGCCTAGGTTCCGTGACATGATACAGGCCGCCGACCTTCCGGGGACGATCCCGGTATTCCCCCTGCCCGGCGCGCTGCTCCTCCCGCGCGCCCGGTTGCCCTTGCACCTGTTCGAACCGCGGTATCTCGCGATGCTCGAGGACAGCCTGAAGACGTCTCACAGGCTGATCGGGATGATCCAGCCCTATGAACAGAACGGCGTGCCGGCGCTCCACGCCATCGGCTGCGCCGGACGCGTGACGGCGATGTCCGAGACCGAGGACGGCCGCTACATGATCACGCTGTCGGGGATCTCCCGCTACCGCGTGACCCGCGAGGTGGAGGGGTTCACCCCCTACCGCCGCTGTGAGGTGAGCTGGCAGGGCTTCGATCGGGACATGGGCCCGACCGAGCGCGATCCGGGCTTCGACCGGGAGAAGTTCCTGAGACTTCTCAGCCGCTTCTTCGAGGATCGCGGCCTGTCGACGGACTGGGACAGCCTCAAGGAGGCGGAAGACGAGTTGCTGATCAACTCGCTCTCGATGCTCTGCCCCTTCGAGCCGGAGGACAAGCAGGCCCTGCTCGAGGCGCCCTCTCTGCCGACCCGGCGCGAAACGCTGGTGACCCTGATCGAATTCGCGCTCCGTGGCGGGTCGGGCGAGGAGATGATGCAATGAGCATGGAGCGCTCTGCCGAGCCGCCTGAAACCCCGCCGTCCGATGATCCTCAGGCGCAGGCCCGCGACCCCGCCTTCGACCGCCGCATGCTCGAATTTCTCGTCTGTCCCGAGACCCATGCGCCGCTCAGCTACGATGCCGAACGGCAGGAACTGGTCAGCCGGGCCGCCCACCTCGCCTATCCGATCCGGGGCGGCATCCCTGTCATGCTGGCCGACGAGGCCCGACAGCTCGATTGACCGAACAGGGGAGCTGCCTGCCCCCTCAGCGGCCATGCTCCAGGCTCTCTCCGTCCTGCGCAGGCCGGGTGCCGGCCCAACACCTTCTCAGGGTTGCATCAGCGGCGGCAATTCGCCCGTCAGTCCCGCCGCCTCGCGGATGAAGGCGCGACGCAACCGCGGCAGGCTGCCCACGATCCCCATCCCGATGTCGCGTGCGCCCCGCATGATCGGATTGTCGTTCGAGAACAGGCGGTTGAAACTGTCCGTCGCCAGCGCCAGCGCCGCCGCGTCGAACCGCCGCCAGGTCTGGTAACGGCCGAGAACAACGAGACTGCCGATATCTTCGCCCCGCCGTCGCGCCTCGTCCAGCACCGCCGCCAGCGCGCCCACATCCTTCAGCCCTGCGTTCAGCCCCTGTCCCGCGATCGGATGCACGCCATGGGCGGCATCCCCGAGAAGTGCCAGCCTCCGATCGACGAACCGCTCCGCCAGCGTCAGGCCCAGCGGATAACCCCAGCGGTCGCCCGCCAGTTCGATCTGCCCGAGATGCGACCCGAAGGCCGGCCGCAGCGCGTCCAGAAACGCAGCGTCGTCCATCGCCAGCAGCGCCTCGGCCCTCTCCGTCCTCTCCGACCAGACGATCGAGGACCGGTGCCCCACAAGCGGCAGGATCGCCAGCGGCCCGCCCGGCATGAAGAACTGATGCGCCACACCGCCATGGTTCTTTTCATGGGCGACCGCACAAACGATGCCCGTCTGCCCATAGCTCCAGGCCATCCGTCCGATGCCCGCCCGTTTCGCCGTGCCGCTGCCGCGCCCGTCACAGCCGACCAGAAGCGCTGCCTCCAGCACATCGCCCGACTCCAGCGTCGCCCGCGCCCGCGCGCCGTCCGTGTCCTGCGCCACCACGCGCTGTCCCGCGAGGTGACGGACGCCCGCCTTGGTCATGGCGTCCAGCAGGGCAGGACGCAGATGCCTGTCCTCGACCATGAAGCCCATCGGGCCTTCCTCGATCTCGGCATGGTCGAACTGCATCATGAAGGGCGATGGGCCTTCGCCCGCGCGTCCGTCGGTGACCTTGATCTCCAGCATCGGCTGGGCGTCCCCGACCACCGCCTCCCAGACCCCGATCCGTCGCAGGAGCCGCTGCGACGCCAGGGCCAGCGCATAGGAGCGCCCGTCGAAGCCCCGCGTGCCGCGCGCCTCGACGCTCGCCATGTCGACCAGCGTCACGCCGAGGTTCATCCGCGCCAGCGCCACGGCCAGGGCGCAGCCGTTCAGCCCGCCGCCCACGATCAACACATCCTGCATCATGAACTGACTATGGTCGCCCGACCGGGATTGTCCATCCGCAGCACCCCCGCTAGCGTCCGCCGCGACAGGAGGGCGCATCGCATGGAAGACTGGCTCTGGGCTTCGGCCGCTGATCTCGGCCGGGGGATCGACGCAGGTGACATCGATCCCGTGGCGCTCGCGCGCGTTCACCTCGAGGCCGTGCGGGCGCATCCGTTCGGCCCCCGGATCTACGCCCGCCTCACCCCGGACCGCGCCATGGCAGAGGCCGAGGCCGCTGCTGCGCGCGCCAGGCACGGCCAGCGCCGTGGGCCACTCGACGGCGTGCCGGTCAGCTGGAAGGACCTCGTGGACACTGCCGGCGTCGCCACCGAGGCGGGGACCGCGATGATCGAGGGCAGGGTGCCCGAGGCGGATGCCGATGTGCTCGTGACGGCGACCGGCAATGGTCTCGTCTGCTTGGGCAAGACCCACCTGAGCGAGATCGCCTTCTCCGGCCTCGGCCTGAACCCGGTGACCGGGACGCCACCCAACGTCCACGACCCCGATGCGGTCCCCGGAGGCTCTTCTTCGGGGGCGGCGGCCTCACTGGCCTACGGCCTTGCCGCGGGCGCCATCGGCTCCGACACCGGTGGCAGCGTCCGCGTCCCGGCGGCCTGGAATGATCTGGTCGGCCTGAAGACGACCCATGGCGCGCTCTCCACCCGGGGCGTCGTGGCGCTGGCCGAGACCTTCGACACGATCGGTCCCCTTGCCCGGACCGTGGAGGACGCGGCCCTGCTCCATGCGGCACTCGGCGGCCCGTCGGTGGATCTCTCCGGCGTCTCTCTCGATGGCACGCGGTTCCTCGTGGTCGAGACCGTCCTGATGACCGACCTCGAGGACGAACCGCGCGAGGCGTTCGAGGCCGCAGTCGCCCGGCTCGAGGCACGGGGCGCCTCGGTCGAGCGGGGCGACTGGCCAGACCTCGAGCGGGCCTTCGCGATGGCGGGCCCGGTTTACGGGGCGGACGCATGGTCCGCCTGGGGCCCGCTCGTGGACGCGAAGGGAGACCTGATGTTCGCCCGGATTCTCGAAAGGGTCTCCGCGGGCAAGACCGTGCTCGCCGCCGAATATCTCTCCCTCTGGCGCGAACTGCGGGCGCTGCGCGCGGCATGGAACGCCCATATCGCCGCCTTCGACGCGGTGCTCTCGCCCACGGTCGCGATCCGTCCGCCCAAGTCCGAGGCGCTGCTGGCGGACAGCGCCCATTACACCACGGCCAACCTCATGGCCCTGCGCAACACGCGGGCGGCCAACCTGATGGGTGGCGCCGCCCTGACCCTGCCCACGGGCGCGCCGCAATGCGGGCTGATGTTCACGGCGGGACCGGGAACCGAGGCCGCGTTGTTGCGGATCGGACGCGCGGCCGAGCAGGCGCTGGCCTAAAAGCCACATCGGCACGGGCTGCCAGGCCGTCCGGTGGGGCGTTTTCTGGACAAGTCATGCCGGGGAGGACTAGATTCAGCGCGTAACGGGGCGCAATGACCCCGGACCTGAGGCACCAATGCAGTTTCCAGAAAGGTTTGCGGACCTTCCTCCCTATGCGTTCCCGCGTCTGCGGGCCCTGCTCGACGGCCATGAGCCGGGTGGCGAGCCGTGCCTGATGTCCATCGGCGAACCGAAGCACCCGATGCCGGGTTTCGTGCCCGAGGTCCTCGCAGAGAACCTGGGGGGCCTCGCCCGCTATCCCGTCAACGAGGGAACGCCCGCCTATTTCGACGCCGTGACCGGATGGCTCGCGCGGCGCTACGGCGTGACGCTGTCCCATGACCGCCTCATTGTCCTGAACGGGACCCGTGAAGGGCTCTACAACGCCGCCATGGCGCTCTGCCCGGAAACCAAGAACGGTGCCCGGCCCGTGGTGCTGATGCCGAACCCCTTCTATCAGGTCTATGCCGTGGCCGCGCTGTCGGTGGGCGCGGAACCCGTGCTGCTGCCCGCGACCAAAGAGACCGGCCACCTGCCGGATCTCGACGCGATCCCGGGCGACGTCCTCGACCGGACCGCCGTCTTCTATCTCTGCTCGCCCTCCAATCCGCAGGGAGCCGTCGCCGGGACGGACTACTGGGCACGGCTGCTGGACCTTGCCGAGCGCCACGATTTTCGCGTCTTCGCCGACGAATGCTATTCCGAGATCTATCGCTCCGGGCCGCCGCCCGGCCTCCTTGCTGCGGCCGAGGCGAGGGGCGCGGACCCCGAGCGCGTCCTTGCCTTCCATTCGCTGTCCAAACGGTCGAACATGCCCGGCCTGCGCGCGGGCTTCGCGGCGGGTGGCGTCCGGAGCGTCGCGGCGATGCGCCGCCTGCGCTCCTATTCGGGCGCACCGATGTCCGACACGCTCCAGGCGGTGGCAGCCGTGGTCTGGGCCGACGAGACCCATGTCGACGAAAGCCGCGCGCTCTATGGGGAGAAATACGCGCTGGCCGACAAGGTGCTGGGCGATGTCCCGGGCTACCAGCCGCCCGAAGCGGGCTTCTTTCTCTGGTTGCCCGTGCCCGATGGCGAGGCCGCCACCCTCAAGCTCTGGCGCGAGACCGGCGTGAAGGTGCTGCCCGGCGCCTACCTCGGCCGCGATGCCGGCGCGGGCAATCCCGGTGCGGGATACATCCGCGTCGCGCTCGTCGCCTCCGTGCAGGAGACGGCGCGCGGACTCTTGCTGATCCGCACCTGCCTCTACGACGACCCGAAGGAGTGAGCATGGCCTACCAGACCCGGACCCGCGACCCGCTTCTCGACAGCACCACCCATGCCGCCCTGCAGCGCCGCGGTCGGGAACTTGTCGGGCTCGTGCTCGTGGTCGCCGGTCTTGCGGCCCTCGCGGCGGTCTGGTCCTACACGCCCGAAGACCCGTCCTGGATCACCGCCACCGACGATCCGGTTCAGAACTGGATGGGCCTTGTCGGCGCTGCCGTCGCGGCCCCGCTCTTCATGGTGATCGGCTGGGGCGCGCTCGGCATCGGCGGGATGCTCCTTGCCTGGGGCCTGCGGTTCCTTCTGCATCGTGGCCAGGACCGGGCGATAGGCTGCCTGATCTTTGCGCCCATCGCCATCGCCCTTCTGTCCATCTATGCCTCCACGCTGGTGCCGGGGCCCGACTGGTCCCATTCCTTCGGCCTCGGCGGGCTGTTTGGCGATACCGCCCTCTCCATCGCCCTGACCATCGTGCCGGTCGGCCCGCTCCTTGGCGTGAAACTCCTCTCCGCCGTGATCGCCGTTCTGACGCTGGCGCTGGTCCTCTTCGCGACCGGCTTCACCCGCGAGGAGCTGCGCACCATCGGGCGGTTCCTGTGGTTCGGCCTCGTCGCCGCCTATGCCCTTGCGCTGACCCTCGTCGCTCGCGGCGCACAGGCCGCCATGTCGGGGGTCGCCGCGGGCCGGGAGACCCTCGCCGCCCGCGCCGAGGCGCGGGCCGACCGCGCCCCCCAGAGTTCCGAGCCGGAGGACGCTCCCGCCGACCGCGTCGCCGCCGTGATCCGCGCCCGCCGCGCCCAGGCCGAGGCCGAGGCGAAGGCGCGTCGGCAGTCCGCTGAGGAGCCCCTGATCGAGGCGCCGCGGCCCGGTCTCCTCGGGCGCATGCCGAACCTGCTGAAGCGCAGCGAGCCGCCGGTGCCGGGGGAGGACGCGGGCGAGGACGATGCGCCCGACGACCGCGTCCGGTCGAAGATCATGGGCGCGATCAAGGCCCGGGTCCGCGCGCCTCTGACCGCCACCGCTACCTCCGCCGCGGTCGCGGCTGCCGCCGCCCGGCGCAAGCGCGAGCCGCTGATCGCCGACACCGCCCCGTCCGCTCTCCGAGGCGAGCCGCCCCTGACCAAGGCTCACATGCAGTCCCGCGGTTCGGACGACGCGGTCATGGCCCGTGTCGCCGCCCGTGTCGCCGTTCTCGAGGAGGACGACTTCCCCGAAACCCTGCCCGCGCCCGAACTCGTCGATGGCCCGCCGCCCCCGGCGGCGCTGGGCGGCATGACGATCCGTGCCGCGGTTCCTGCGCCCGAGGCGGAGCCCATCCGCCCGGTCGTCAATCATGCGCCGCCGCATCGGCCCCAGCCCTCGCGCCGGGCGATGGCCGAAGCCCAGCCGCAACTTGCTTTCGATCCGCCCGAGGCTGAGGCCTACGAAGTTCCGCCGCTCAACCTGCTGACCAGCCCCGAGACCATCGCTCGCCATCACCTCTCGGACGAGGCGCTCGAGGCCAATGCCCGGATGCTGGAGAACGTGCTCGACGATTACGGCGTGAAGGGCGAGATCGTCTCCGTCCGCCCCGGTCCTGTCGTCACCATGTACGAACTCGAGCCTGCGCCGGGCCTCAAGGCCTCCCGCGTCATCGGGCTGGCCGACGACATCGCCCGCTCCATGTCGGCGCTGTCGGCGCGCGTCTCCACCGTGCCGGGCCGGTCCGTCATCGGGATCGAACTGCCGAACGAGAAGCGCGAGATGGTCGTCCTGCGCGAGATGCTCGCCTCCCGCGACTTCGGCGACGGCAACCAGCGCCTGCCGCTGGCGCTGGGCAAGGACATCGGCGGCGAGCCCGTCATCGCCAACCTCGCCAAGATGCCCCACCTCTTGATCGCTGGCACCACCGGCTCGGGCAAGTCGGTGGCGATCAACACCATGATCCTGAGCCTGCTCTACAAGCTCTCGCCCGAGGAATGCCGGCTGATCATGATCGACCCGAAGATGCTGGAACTCAGCGTCTACGACGGCATTCCCCATCTTCTCAGCCCGGTGGTGACCGACCCGAAAAAGGCCGTGGTCGCGCTGAAATGGACCGTGGCGGAGATGGAAGACCGCTACCGCAAGATGTCCAAGATGGGCGTGCGCAACATCGAGGGCTACAACGGCCGCGTGCGCGACGCGCTGTCGCGCGGCGAGACCTTCAGCCGGACCGTGCAGACGGGCTTTGACGACGAGACCGGCGATCCGATCTTCGAGACCGAGGAGATCATTCCCGAGACCATGCCCTATATCGTCGTCATCGTGGACGAGATGGCGGACCTTATGATGGTCGCCGGCAAGGAGATCGAGGCCTGCATCCAGCGTCTCGCGCAGATGGCGCGGGCGTCGGGCATCCACATCATCATGGCCACGCAGCGCCCTTCGGTGGATGTGATCACCGGCACGATCAAGGCGAACTTCCCGACCCGGATCAGCTTTCAGGTCACCTCCAAGGTCGACAGCCGCACAATCCTGGGCGAGCAGGGCGCCGAACAGCTCCTCGGTCAGGGCGACATGCTTTACATGGCCGGCGGGGCGAAGATCACCCGCGTCCATGGCCCCTTCGTGTCCGACGAGGAGGTCGAGGAGATCGTCAACCATCTCAAGCAGTTCGGCCCGCCTGACTACAAGTCCGGGGTGATCGAGGGCCCGGACGAGGGCACGGAAAGCGACATCGACGCGGTGCTGGGTCTTGGCGCCGCCGCGGGCAATCCCGATGCCGAAGCCGCACTCTACGACACCGCGGTCCATATCGTGGCCAAGGACCGCAAGTGTTCCACCTCCTACATCCAGCGCAAGCTTGCCATCGGCTACAACAAGGCCGCCCGGCTGGTGGAGCAGATGGAGGACGAGGGCGTGGTCAGCCCCGCCAACCACGTCGGCAAGCGCGAAGTGCTGGTGCCCGAGGTCTGACCGCCCCGCATGATGGGGTTTCAACCCACGCTGCCCGAACCGAAAAGAGCCGCCCCGACGGGGCGGCTCTTTCCTGAGGGTCGCGGACCCGCCTCAGTTCGGCCGGTTTGCGCCGATGAACCACGCGTCCTTGTCCACGACTCGGCTGACCTCGGTGAACAGATCCGCCGTATTGTCATCCCCCGCCTCGTCGGTCGCCGTCAGCGCCTCGCGCAGCATCTTGCCGTATTCGAGGTAGCGGTCGGTGAGCGCCACGACATGGTCGTCGATCGCCTCGAGCTCCAGCGGGTAGGCCTCGACGCGACTGCGCCGCGCTGCTTCCTCCACGGTGCCCTTCGCAAGGCCGCCGAGAATCACCGCGCGCTCCGCCATCATGTCGGCGGCGTCCCGCAGATGCCCGACGGCCTCGTCGAGCAGTTCATGCACCCCGATGAACCCCCGGCCCTTCAGGTTCCAGTGCGCCTGCTTGACCGCCAGCGTCATCGCCTCGGTATCGGCCAGGCAGGCGTTCAGATGGTCGATGGATGTCTTTCGGGCGTTGTCGTCGAGACCCTTGACGAAAGCTTCGGGCATTTGGTCCTCCATGGCTGAAATCCGGTTCGGGCGGCCTTCGATCGCCGCCTTCCCCGGGAACAAGACTCAAGGAACGGCGCTGGTTCCCTCATGAGGACTTGCGTGCAAGACGAGCCGTGACATGGCGTGATATCGCATGACACGGGCATTCCGGTGCATCCCCTCCTATGTAGGGCATGACGCCCGACCAAAGATCGAAAGACCGAAAGACGATGACCCTTCTTCGCCGACGCACCTTCCTTGCGGCCTCTCTCGCAGCCCTGTCCCTGCCGCTCGCCAACGGGGCGCAGGCCCAGCAGCTCTCCCTCGCGGAGGTCAGCCGCCACCTGAACTCCTTCACCACCGCCGAGGGAGAGTTCACGCAGATCAACGCCGACGGCACGATCTCGACAGGCCAGATCTACATCAAGCGTCCGGGCCGCATCCGGTTCGAATACAACCCGCCCGACCGCAGCCTCGTCCTCTCCGGCGGTGGTTCGGTGGCGATCTTCGATCCGCAGTCGGACACCAATCCCGAACGCTATCCGCTGGCCGAGACCCCGCTCAAGATCATCCTCGAGAACACCATCGACCTCGGCCAGTCCGGCATGGTCACCCGCGAGAGCTATGACGGGACGGCCACCACCGTGACCGCGCAGGATCCGCAGCGCCCACAACTGGGCAATATCCAGCTGCGCTTCACCGGCAACCCGACGGAACTGCGCCAGTGGGTCGTGACCGACGATACCGGCACCCAGACCACGGTCATCCTCGGGGATCTCGCGAAGAACGTGTCGATCCCCGACAGCCAGTTCAACATCACTGCCGAGGCCCGGCGCTGGGGCGGCTGACGCCCCGGACCGGCCTCAGATCCGCCGCGGACAGCGCGCCAGCTGCGCCTCGTAGAGGACGGCGCGGGACTCGACCTCGCCGGCCACGCGCATCAGCCAACCCTTCGACAGGTAACTCTGCCGCTGATAGCCCCCCCGTCCCTCGTGATATGCGAGGTACTGGTTTCGCACGTCATCGAGCGGAATGCCCAGCTCTTGCTTGGTCAGGGTCATGTACCACCCCATGAAATCCGCCGCATGCCGCATGTCGTCCCGCCGGGCCCGGGGCGGGGCGGCCCGGCTGACCAGGAATTCCTCCCAGGTCCCGTCGAGCGCCTGGCTGTAGCCATAGGCGGAGCTCATCCGGCCGGTCGGAATGACGCCCAGCACGAACTGGTGCGGCGGCCTGTTGTTGGAGATGAACTTCGATTCCTGGTAGATCATCGCCATCAGTACATGGGGCTCCACGCCCCATTTGCGTTCCGCCTCGCGGAAGGCGCGCGCGTAATGCGGACGCTCGGCCAGGATCGAACAGGCGTTGTCGAGGTTGTCGGGCGCGGACCCACCACCCGGTCGGGAACACGACCCCAACGCGGTCACGATGGCCAGCGCGAGAATGAGTCTGCTCATCTGCCTCTCGCAATCTCTTTTCTTATTGAGGAAACTCTAGCACACCGTATCGCGTTGGGAAACGGTCAAGGTCAGCCACGTTCACCGGCATCTCGCTGTCCGCGGTGATTCGACACACTGTTTCGATGGTTTTTTGCCCATCCCGGTGGACTCGGGGTACGGGACACAGTTACCAACCTGTCAATGGGGGTTCGATAAATGTTGAAGAGCCGCGCGAAATATAACCTCGGACAGGTCGTCCGCCATCGCAAGCATCCCTTCCGGGGGGTGGTCTTCGACGTCGATCCGAAGTTCAACAACACCGAGGAATGGTACGAGGCGATCCCCGAGGAAAGCCGCCCGGCCCGGAACCAGCCCTTCTACCACCTGCTCGCCGAGAACGATCAGAGCTACTACGTAGCCTATGTCTCCGAGCAGAACCTCGTGGCCGACTATTCCGGCCAGCCGGTCGATCACCCCGACCTGCCGGAGCTGTTCGGCCCCTTCGAGGACGGGTTCTATCCGCTGCAGGTCCAGCTGAACTGACGCGGCACCGTGTCACGCGGCCCGGCCCTGCGGCCGCCGCGCCCGACCGCCGGACGGCCGGGCGCTCGTTCGCCTAGTAGCCCAGTGCGCAGCCATCCTTGCGGGGGTCGCTCGCGCCCTCCAGCACGCCGTCCGGCCGGATCAGGATCGCCTGCGCGCCGCCGACGGGGGCCTCTGGCACGATCACGCGGTGGCCGATCTCCGCCAGCCGCGCCCGCACCGGCTCGGCATAGCCGCGCTCCATCTCCAGCGTTCCGTCCCTGTGGAACAGCCGCGGCGCGTCGATCGCCTCCTGGGGCGCCATGCCGTAATCCAGCAGGTTCGTCAGGAGCCGGGCGTGCCCATGGGCCTGATAGGGTCCGCCCATGACGCCGAAGGGCATGATCGTGGCCCCGTCCTTCTGCAGCAGGCCCGGGATGATCGTGTGCATCGGCCGCTTGCCCGGCGCGGCCTCGTTCGGATGCCCCTCCCTGAGCGAGAAGCCCGATCCCCGGTTGTGCAGCAGGAGGTTGAACCGGTCCGTGACGACCCCCGAGCCGAAGGTGCGGAACACCGAATAGATCAGTGACACCGACATCCGGTCCCGGTCCACCGTCGTGATCAGGACTGTATCCCGGTGCACGGCCCCCGCCGGTTCCATCCCCTCAGGCAGCACCGCATCGGGCCGGATCAGCGCGGCCAGACGGTCGGCGGTATCCTGGCTCAGCAAGTGATCGAGCCGGGTCATGTGATCAGGATCTGCAAGGAAGCGGTTCCGCGCATCATAGGCCAGCCGTGCGGCCTCGGTCTCGATATGCGCCCGTTCCGCTCCGAACGGGTCCATGGTCCCGAGGTCGAAATTCTTGAGGATGTTCAGGATCAGCAGGGCAGTTGCGCCCTGGCCGTTCGGCGGATGCTCCAGGATGTCGTGCCCGCCATAGCGCGCGCTCACGGGGCTGGTGTAGTCCGCTCGCGCGGCGGCGAAGTCGTCCAGCGTGTGCACCCCGCCGAGTGCGCGCAGCGTGTCGACCATGTCCTCGGCCACCTCGCCGGTGTAGAAGGCGTCCCGCCCCCCGACCGCGATGCGCCGCAGCACCTCCGCCAGCCCCGGCGCGCGGAAGAGGTCGCCTGTGCCGTAGGGGGCGCCGTCCTTCGTCAGGTGCTTGCGTCCAGACGCATGGAGATGCGCGATCCCCGCCCAGTCCATCGCGACGCGCGGTGCCACGGGCACCCCGGCTTCGGCATAATGGACCGCAGGGGCGAGCACATCGCCAAGGCTCATCCGCCCGTGATCGGCGTTCAGGCGGCAAAAGGCGTCCACCGCCGTGGGAGTCGTCACCGTCTGCGGCCCGTGAGCAGGCATCGCCGCGCCGAACTCCGCCCGCAGCCTGTCGGCATCGAGAGCGGCCGGCGCGCGGCCCGACCCGTTCATCGCGATGACATCCTGGCCCGGACGCGAGATCAGCGCGAAACAGTCGCCTCCGATCCCGGTCATCTGCGGTTCGCAGACCTCGAGCAGCACAGCCGCGGCGATGGCGGCGTCGATCGCATTGCCCCCGGCCTCGAGCATCTGCACCCCGACCTTCGCCGCCAGCGGATGCGACGTGGCCACCATGCCGTTCTGCGAAAGGACGGGCGAGCGGCCCGGAAGATGGAAATCGCGCATGGGTCAGGTCCTCCTTTGAGCCGGCGACACTAGACGCCTCGGCGGCATGGGCAAGGAGGATAGAGCCCCGGCGCCGCGCAACTGGGTGGGGGCAATCACACGCGGCGCCGGGGGAAGCCAGATGCAGCTACAGGATCCCTTCTCACCCTCGACTCTGACCGGAGTGGGGAGGCATTAGGGCGGAGAGGGGGCATTGACCCCAATGCTGCGAAACCGGGATAGACATGGCCGATTATCCAGAGCTTGCGACTCGCATCGCCGCCCTAACCGAGGGGGAAACCGACCCAATCGCCCTCATGGCGACCGTCGCCTGCGAGCTGCACCATGCCGACGCGCGGTTCGACTGGACCGGCTTCTACCGCGTCGTGGCGCCCGACCTCCTGAAGATCGGACCTTACCAGGGTGGCCATGGCTGCCTGACGATCCCGTTTTCCCGGGGCGTCTGCGGTGCCGCCGCCCGGACCGGAGAGGTGCAGCTTATCGATGACGTAGAGGCATTTCCCGGCCACATCGCCTGTTCCTCCTCGACCCGCTCCGAAATCGTGCTGCCGGTCCGGGATGCCGCGGGCAGGCTGATCGCCGTGCTCGACATCGACAGCGACCGCCCCGCGGCCTTCGACCGGCAGGACGCCGAGGCACTGGCCGCGATCCTCGAGGCCACATTCGCGCGGGTGACCGCCGCCGCATGATCCCGCCGGGCTACAACCCCCCCGACACGCCGCTCTCGATCCTGCACGTGGATCACGAGCTTCTGCTGGTGGACAAGCCCGCCGGGCTGCTGTCCGTGCCCGGAAAAGGCGACCACCTCTCCGACTGCCTGCTGGTGCGGGTACAGGCGGCCTTTCCAACGGCCCTTCTGGTGCACCGGCTCGACCGCGATACCTCGGGCGTCATGGTCTTTGCGCTGACGCCCCATGCCCAGCGCCACCTCGGCCTGCAGTTCGAGAGACGCCACATGAAGAAGACCTACGTCGCCCGCGTGTCGGGACGGCTGGAGCCCCGCAGCGGCACGGTGGACCTGCCGCTGATCGTCGACTGGCCCAACCGCCCCCTGCAGATGGTCGATCATGAACGCGGCAAGCCCGCGGTCACCGACTGGCGCGTCGTGCGCGCCTCCGATTCAGAGACGCGCGTCCGGCTGATGCCGCGCACCGGACGCTCGCACCAGCTTCGGGTGCACATGCTCTCTCTGGGCCACCCGATTCTCGGGGATCCGTTCTATGCCACCGGAGAAGCTCTCGATCATCCCCGAATGATGCTCCATTCGGAGACCTTGCGCCTGCGCCACCCCGATGGCGGAGAGGGCCTTCAGGTCACCGCGCGGGCGCCGTTCTGAGCGGCGCGAGGAACTCCGCCACCGCCGTGACCTCCTCCTGCCGGATCTCATGTCCGCCCTCGTGCCAGACCAGCGCCACCTCCGCGCCCTGCGCGGTCAGCCATTCCGCCAGCCGCTCGGTCAGCGGCGCCGGGCAGATCGGATCGCGCCGCCCCGCCGTGATGAGCACCTGCCTTCCGGCAAGCCCCGGCTGAGGCGCGGGCTCGAACGGGATGAGCGGATGCAGCAGCGCCAGCCGGTCCACGATCCCCGGATCGGCCATGGCCACGCTCGCAAGGATGTTGGCCCCGTTGGAATAGCCCATCCCCGCCACCTCAGGCGGCGCCAGCGCCGCCCTCGTGTCCCGGAGAAACCCGGCCATCGCCCAGGTCCGGCGGGCGAGGTCCTCCATGTCGTAGACGCCCTCGCCGGTCCTCCGAAAGAACCGCAGCGCGCCCATCTCGCTCACGTCGCCGCGGGGGCTCACCACATGCGCCCCCGGAACCATCTCGGAGGCCACGCCGTGAAACTGCGCCTCGGTCCCGCCGGTGCCGTGGAAGGTGAAGAGAAGGGGCGCGCCCGGCGCCCCCTCGGTGATCGCGGCCGTGTAGGTCATGCGCCCAGGGGCTCCAGATGCTGCTCCAGCGCGGCGCGCAGGTGCTCGTGCTGGCTCGGCAGCTTCAGCGCCTCTCCCAGATGTGCGGGGTCCTCGTCGCGGTCAAAGCCGGGCTCGTTCGTCGCCACTTCGAACAGGACACCGCCCGGCGTGCGGAAATAGATCGCCCAGAAGTAATCCCGGTCGATCACCGGCGTGACCTGATAGCCGGTATCGAGCAGCGCCTCGCGCACCTCGAGCTGCCGCGCCCGGTTCTCCACCGCGAAGGCCACGTGATGCACCGATCCCGCACCCTGCGCCGCGCCACCCGCGCCCGGCTGGATATCGAGATCGACCACCGTCGCCACGTCGCCCGGCACGGCCATGCGGATCAGGCTGCCGTCCCGGCCAACGTCCTCATAGCCCATGAAGCGCAGAAGCTCCTCCTGCCGCCCCGCCTCCCTCACCCGCATGTCGACGGAGTGAAAGCCGCGGATCGCCATGTCCCCGGAGATGTCCCCGCCGGTCCAGGGCGTGCGGTCGTCCTCGGCCTCGACCAGCAGGAACCCGTCCCCGTCTGGTCCCTCGAAGCGCACGGTCTCGTCCCCGAAGAGCTGCCCGCGCGCGACGCCGGCCACCTCGAACGTCGCCAGCCGCTCGGCCCAGGCCGCCGCTGAACCGGTCGGGATGGTGAACCGGGTTGTCCCGACCTCTCCGGCTCCCGGCCTGCCGCGCCGTGCGTTGGGGAAGGGGAAATAGGTCATTACCGTCCCGGGCGAGCCGGTTTCGTCGCCGTAGTAGAGGTGGTACACGTCGGGCGCGTCGAAATTGACGGTCTTCTTGACCCGGCGCAGGCCGAGAACCCGGGTGAAGAACATGTTGTTCTCCGCGGCCGAAGAGGCCATCGAGGTGACGTGATGCAACCCTTTGATCTGCGAAAGCATTGGTTGACTCCTTCAGGCTGTCATTGACCCGCAAGATAGCCCTTCACACACCCGCACAGGAGGGCGTTATCTGAACGGCGCCTGTGCAACTTTGCGATGCCGGGGAGACATGCCGCCGCAGGAGACGATTTGCACTCCGCCGCCGGTGGACCTTCCCGGAGGAGAAATATATCTCGTATCTGTAATGTATCTTCACCGACCGCAACAAGGAGCGATGACATGGCACTCAGGATCAACGACACCATCCCCGACCTGACCGTCGAAACCGATCAGGGCACGTTTTCCCTGCATGACTGGATCGGCGACAGTTGGGCGATCCTCTTTTCCCATCCCAAGGATTTCACCCCCGTCTGCACGACCGAATTCGGCGCCGTGGCACAGCTTCAGGCCGAATGGGACAAGCGCGGGACCAAGGTGATGGGGATCTCGGTCGACAGCGTCGAAGACCATCGCAAGTGGAAAGGCGACATCGAGGCGACCAGCGGCGCGCCCGCGGGCTTTCCCATTGTCGCGGACGACAAGCTGGAGATGTCGAAGGCGCTCGACATGCTGCCCGCGGATGCCTACCTCCCCGACGGTCGCACGCCCGCCGACAGCGCCACCGTGCGGGTGGTCTTCATCGTCGGTCCGGACAAGAAGCTGAAGCTCAGCATGACCTATCCGATGACCGTGGGCCGCAACTTCGCCGAGGTTCTGCGGGCTCTCGACGCGCTCCAGACCTCCGCGCGAGAGAATGTTGCGACACCCGCGAACTGGACGGTGGGGCAGGACGTGATCGTGCCTGTCTCAGTGTCCGATGCGGATGCCATCGCCAAATACGGCAGCATCGACACCGTGCTCCCCTATCTCCGCAAGGCAAGGCTGCCCGTCTGAGGCAGGACGGCGCATAACGGCTGGCCCGGGTCTTTCGGGCCAGCCCGTTCAGATGACGAGCACGGGCGTTCCCAAAGGCACACGCGCATAGAGATCGAGGATGTGCTCGTTCACCAGACGCAGACAGCCGGATGAAAAGGATCGCCCCATCGTCCATGGCTGGGGCGTCCCATGGATGCGGTACAGCGTGTCCCGATTGCCCTCGTAAAGATAGTCGGGCGCCATGACGGCTGGAGCGCCTTGCGCCGGATCATGGCCGCACCGGTAAAGGCGCGGCCTTCGGCGCCGATGGCCATCACGTAGCGGATCGCCTGTCCGGGCCCATCGACCCAGTAGAGCTGATGCCGCGCGTTCAGCGCGTAGATCACGCCGGGCTGAAAGTCGGCCGGTACCTCCACGCGCCGCGGAAGATGACGACGCGGCACGCGATAGGTCGATGTGCTCAACGTCTCGGACCGGGCAGCCGCGGGCACAGCCATCGTGGCTGCGACCGCGGTCATGGCGCCCAGCAGGGCATTCCGTCGTGTCAGCATGTCAGTCCTGTTCCGCAAGACGACTCGGTCGCTCTGGAGCGCTACTGTCGAATTGCGGCACAGAGAGGGCGAAGAGCCCTGTGTGGCGCCAGTCCGGAAACAATAACGCCGGCTGTGGCAAGCCGGCGTCACTGTCTCAAGGTCGGTTCGGGGTCTTAGTGGGCGATCACGCTCGCCCCGATGCGCACACGTTCGTACAGATCGATGACATCCTCGTTGAACATGCGTATGCAGCCGTTCGTGGTGCTCATCCCGATCGTCCAGGGCTGGGGCGTGCCGTGGATCCGGTACAAGGTATCCCGCCCGCCCCGGTGCAGGTAGAGCGCCCGGGCGCCGAGAGGGTTGTCCGGCCCGCCGGGCACACCGCCGGCGAACTGGCGGTACTTCTCTGGCTCCCGTCGGATCATGTTCGACGTCGGCGTCCACGTGGGCCATTCCGCCTTGCGCCCGATGGTCAGCGTTCCGTCGAACTGCAGGCCGAGCTCTCCGACCCCGATCTTGTACGCCATCGCCCGCCGACCGGGCATGATGAAATATAGATTGTGGCTCTGACGGTAAAGATGAATGTCGCCCGGCGTCAGATCCGTGTTCAGTTCAACCATCTCGCGCCGCATGTCCGGCGGGATCTGCGTCGGCGCGTTGGCCAGTGCAGGGGCGGCAAGCAAAGAGGCCCCGGCGGCACCGGCAGATGTGAGGAAACTGCGGCGGTCGATCATGGTCTTCCTCCAGAAGCGGCAGGTCGGCAGGCGGCGGAGGGCAGGCGGCCGCGATGGCCCCCTGCCGGAACTTACAGCAGGGTGACGACCGTGTTCATCGGCACCTGGTCATAAAGATGCACGATATGGCTGTTCACCATGCCGACGCAGCCGTTGGACACGCTTCGCCCGATGGTCCGCGGGTTCGGAACGCCATGAATTCTCAGGAACGTATCACCGCGGCCGGGCGTGAAAAGGTAAAGAGCCCGCGCGCCGAGCGGATTGTCGGGTCCACCGGGCATCCCGTCGGCATACTGCGCATAATTCTGAGGTTCGCGCTCGATCATCTCGTCGGTCGGACGCCAGGAGGGCCATTCCTTCTTGGCGCCCACGGTAAAGGTCCCTGATTCGTACAGCCCGTCCCGGGCGATACGCACCGAATACCGGATGACGGTCCCGTCCCCTTCCGGCAGAGACCAGTAGAGGCTGAACTCGTTCGGGAAGACATGGATCGTGCCGGGCGGCAGGGGCTCGGCCAGCTTGAACATCCGCGGCATCATCTCGCGCGGAAAGGCCTCGGTCTGGGCGGTTGCGGCGGCAGGCCCGAGTGCGACGGCGGCGCCGCTGGCGAGCGCGGTCGCGATAAAGGAACGACGGTTTTGCATCGGATCACTCATTCTTGCGTGGCAGGCGGGCAGAACGCACACGTCTCTCCCCACGTTAATCTACTGAACAACGGTTCATAAAGCAAAATGGTCCCCCAAGCACGGGCTTGTGAGCGTTTCGAAAAAGTCGCGGTCCCGTCGCCCGGGTCCGCCCTGTGAGAGGAGCCCCGGACATCGCCCGGGGCTCCCGTCATCATCAGGCGCCTCGGATCACTCCGCCGGCTCGGCATCCTTCGACACTTCCTGGCCGGTCTCCTGATCGACCATCTTCATCGACAGCCGCACCTTGCCGCGGTCGTCGAAGCCCAGAAGCTTCACCCAGACTTCCTGGCCTTCCTTGAGCACATCCGACGGATGGTTCAGACGGCGGTTTTCGATCTGGCTGACATGCACCAGCCCGTCGCGCTTTCCGAAGAAGTTCACGAAGGCGCCGAAGTCCACGATCTTGACCACGGTGCCCTTGTAGACGCCGCCCTCCTCGGGCTCCGCCACGATCGAATAGATCATGTCGTAGGCCTTCTTGATGGCCTCGCCGTTGGGGCTCGCGATCTTGATCACGCCGTCGTCGTTGACGTCGACCTTGGCGCCTGAAAGCTCCACGATCTCGCGGATCACCTTGCCGCCGGACCCGATGACTTCGCGGATCTTGTCGGTGGGGATCTGCATCGTCTCGATCCGCGGCGCATGGACGGAGAAGTCACCGGCCGAGGAGATGGCCTTGTTCATCTCGCCGAGGATGTGCAGCCGGCCGGCCTTGGCCTGCTCCAGCGCCTTTTCCATGATCTCGGGCGTGATGCCCGCGACCTTGATGT
>Ga0076930_100209_pt1 | contig 75513 bp, 44 predicted proteins | sample HotLakConsoUCCRE_FD_71149 | JGI IMG/M metagenome (GOLD analysis project Ga0076930, IMG submission 71149) | Hypersaline microbial mat communities from Hot Lake, Washington, USA - Hot Lake Consortium UCC-RE (version 3) (version 3) ...
CCGTTCTTTCAGCCAGGGCAGGAACCGCATCATCAGCACGGCATCGCCGAAGCCCTGCTCGGGCATCACGAGCACGGTCTTGCCGGACAGGTCCTCTCCCTCCCATTTCGGAAAGGGGACGGACTGCTTCTTCATCTCCTCGGTGCGCCAGCGCGCGCGATAGGCCTCGAACCCTCGGTCGTAGAGCCCCTGACCCAGCAGCGCAAAGGCCAGCTGCAACTCGATCTCCGCATCCTCGGGATGCGACTCGTGCGCCGCGGTGAGCCACTCGATCGCCGCGGCATAGTCGCCCTTGCCGCGCAGTGCGCGCCCGAGCAGGGCCTTCTGCGCCACATCATCGGGCTTCGCCGCCAGAAACTCGTGGCGCAAGACGATGGCGTCGTCATATCGGCCCACGTCCGTCAGCGCGTTGGCGTAGTTGTTCAGGACCGAGGGCGCAGTCGGGTCGATGGCATGGGCCCGCGCATGGGCGCGCACGGCCTGATCGTGCCGCTTCTCGGCCCGGTGCAGCGCGCCGAGGTTGGACCAGATGGCGCCGTCCCCCGGCCGGTTCACCAGATAGCGCGCATACCCGCGCATCGCCTCCTCGAGCCTGCCCGCGCGATGCGCGTCGACCGCCGCGCTCCGCAGCTCCGCTAGGGTGACCGGACCGCTCATCCCGCGCCGCCCCGCCGCCTCACGGACTTGACCAGCGTTTCCGGTCGGCGGGCCTCGGCTGCCTCGAACAGCGAGAAGGTCTGGTTGACGAAATTCACCGCGCCCGAGATCAACTCCATGTAGTCGAGCAGCTCCGGTGTCCTCTCCGCCTCCTCGACCACGATCCCGCGGTCGGCGGGCATCGTCTCGAAGGTGGCATAGAACCACGGATCACCCCGTCGGATCACCAGCGGCTTCGAGATGTCGTGCCACTCGAAGGCCCACATCAGCGGCCGCGGCCAGACGTTGATCGGAAACCGCCCGCCGAACAGCGTCCCGGGCCAGGGCTCCCTAAGGTAATGCATGAAGGGCGGCACCTGCGCCATGTAGACCGGCTCGTCGCTGACGAACACGTAAGGGGTCTGTACCTGCACCGTGGGCACCCCCGCGTGGCGCCATTCGTGCTCGGCTGTCAGGTGCACCTTGTCGCGCAGCTTGTTGGAGCGGATCGAGGACATCTGGCCGTTGAGGTTGCGCAGCTGCGGCTGGCCCTTTTCGTCCCGCACGAACTGAAGGTTCAGGTCGAAGGGGCAGCGGATCATGAAATGCCGCGACTCGAGATTGATGACTGCCGGACAGCGCGAGGCGCTCTTGGCGTGGGTCTTGTTGCGCTCGGCGCCCCGCACACGCTCGGGCGGGTCATAGATGACCCCTCCCTTCAATTCGCTGAGGAACCAGCCGACTTGCACAGGTCCGCTGCGATCCGGCTCGGTTCCGGCGGTATTCTCGAAGCTCACGGAGAGATGCATGGCCTGCTTCCTCATCGGCTGTTTTCGGGCACAGAGCCCAACTCTGGGGCGAAACAATGTCGAAAGGTCACGCGCTCGGCTCTTTCGGGTCAAGTCGGACGGCACCGTGCTTGGCGAGAAACAGCACGCCCGCGATCACATGCGCCAGCGGCAGACCCGCCGCGCGGGCGATGTCAGCGGGCGTCACGCGCTCCTCCGGGACCGCCGCGAGCAGGGTCATCAGTTGCTCCCGGGTCAGCACCTTCCTGCGGTAGAGTTCGCGCCCATTGACCGAATCCAGCATGGCGAGGCGTTCGGGCGTCATCGGCTCGCCGCGCCGAACGTGGTCCGAATGGCCGAGCGCGGCCGTCGGATAGTGGCGGTAGAGATCGAAGGGATCTACCTCGATCGGGTTCGGGGGCCCGGAGGCGCGGCGCGGGGTCGTGGGCGCGGCCCCCTTGCGCCGCTCTGCCAGATGGTCCGCCAGATCGAGATACTGCGGCACGACGACCGACCAGTCGAACCGGTCCTGCACATGCCGCATGCCGGCCTCGCCCATCCTCTGCCCCAGCGCGGGATCTCCGGCCAGCGCGGCGAAGGCGTCGAGATAGGCCGGAAGATCGATCACCGTCTGCTGCTGCACGATGGCGAGATGGCGCAGGTAATCGTCCGTCCCGTTCGCGAAGCGCCGCGCGATGATGGGTCCCGATCCGGGCGGCGCCATGCGGGTCGGGATCAGAAAGCCGGTTTCGCGATGCACCACCGTATCCCGAAAGCCGTTCCAGTCGGGCATGATCACCGGCAGACCGGCAGACATCGCCTCCACCGGCACGAGGCCGAAGGTCTCCTGAATATTGTCGACTGGCAGGGTAAAGACATCCGCCCCCGACCAGATTTTGCGCCGCAAGTCCGGGTCCCGACCGTCCAGAATGCGCGTCACCACATCCGGCGCGATCTCGCGTGCGCCCCTTTCGTGCATGTCGCGCTCCGGATCACGGCTCGACCAGCCGGACATCCAGAGATGCACCGGGCGCCCCGTCCGCTCGGTCAGGGACTGCAGGACCTGGAAAAGCGGGATCATGTTGGCCTTCTCGACCATCGTCAGCCGGCCCACCGTCAGCACGACAAAGGCCTCCCCGGAGGCGTCATGGCGGGCGCGCATCTCCGCCCGGTGACCCTCGTCGCGGCGGAAGTCGGCGCAGTTGATCCCGAGCGGGATCAGCGGAAGCTCCGGCATCGGCACGCGGGCCGCGCCGAACCTCGTCCTGAAATACTCGGCCTCCAGCTCGAACTGCCGCTGCACCACGGACTGCACGGCGCGGCTGGTGCAGATGATGGCGTCCCAGGGCTCGACCGGTTCAGACAGAAGCCGGTGCAGCCCCTCGATCGTGCGGCGCGTGGACATCGTATGGGTGATCCCCACCAGCGAACAGCGCTCCGCCCCGAACCGCTGCCGTCGCCAGGTGGCATCCAGATAGCCGGGCGAAGGAAAGAACAGCGTCCCGGCCTCAGTGAAATCATCGCCGCGCAGGGTCCAGGCCCGGACGTTCCGGTCGACGCCGAGCGCCGCCGTCCGCTCCCGAAAGATCCTCTGACCCTCGCGGGTCTGAGTGATCACGGCCACCTCGTCGCCGGGCGCATGGCGCAGCCAGCCGCGCAGGAACGATTCACCGGCCGAGCGGCGACCGACGAGATCCTTGCCCTCGCTCTCCACCGCATCGGCATGAAAGACGATCGCCGGGTTCTGACGCATCACGCTTGCGCCCCTCTGTCGTGGCCCCCCAGCCGTGACCCGGTTTCTCGCGGGATGGCGACGCCGGGGCAAGCCCGCCCATGCCGAGGGGCGCCTTTTCCACCGAAGATGCGGCAGCGAGGTCGCCAAGTCTGCGCAAATCGGGGGCACTGGCTTCGATCTGCCCCCTCGCCCCGGGCCCTGCGGCATCGATTGGGGTGGCAGGGCGGGCACAATTCTGAAACCTCTTCGGATGTAAGACCTGCCGGACAGGGACATCCCATGGCCATCACCGCGAGCCTCCGCCACCTGACGCATTACAGCTACGACCGGCCGGTCTCGCTGTCGCCGCAGGTGATCCGCCTGCGCCCCGCGCCGCACAGCCGGACCCGTGTCATTTCCCACTCGCTCAAGGTCACGCCGGCGAAGCATTTCGTGAACCACCAGCAGGACCCTTACGGCAACTGGCTGTCGCGTTTCGTCTTTCCGGAACCGGTCCGTGAACTCAAGATCGAGGTGGACCTGGTCGCGGACATGTCGGTCTACAACCCGTTCGACTTCTTCATCGACGACACTGCCGAGGCGTATCCCTTCGACTATCCCGAGGACCTCCGAGCCGACCTGACGATCTACCGCCGTGCAGAGGCTGCCGGGCCGCTCCTCACCGCATTCCTCGAAGGCGTGGCGAAGAGTGCCGACCGCACCACCGACTGGCTCGTGGCCCTGAACGCCCGGATCGCCCGCGAGATCGGCTATGTTATCCGTCTCGAGCCGGGCGTGCAGACCCCGGAGGAGACGCTCGAGACCGGAAAGGGATCGTGCCGCGACACTGCGTGGATGCTGGTGCAGGCGCTGCGCCATCACGGCCTCGCGGCCCGGTTCGTGTCGGGGTACCTGATCCAGCTGAAGCCCGACCTGAAGGCGCTGGACGGTCCCTCCGGTACGGATGTGGATTTCTGCGATCTTCATGCCTGGGCGGAGGTCTACCTCCCCGGCGCGGGCTGGATCGGCCTCGATCCGACCTCTGGCCTGCTGACCGGCGAGAGCCACATCCCGCTCGCCGCGACGCCCCACTACCGCAACGCCGCCCCCATCGTCGGAGGCTTTTCGGCGGACGGTCAGCCCGAGGTGGAATTCGACTTCGAGATGACGGTGACCCGCACCGCCGAACATCCCCGCATCACCAAACCCTTCTCCGAGGAGGCCTGGGCCGCGCTCGATGCGCTGGGCGAAAAGGTCGATGCCGACATGACCGCGATGGACATGCGGCTGACCATGGGCGGAGAGCCGACCTTCGTCTCCATCGACGATTTCGAGAGCGAGGAATGGAACACCGCCGCCGTGGGCCCGCAGAAGCGCGCCCTCGCGGACCAGCTGATCCGCCGCCTGCGCGACCGCTTCGCGCCGGGCGGGTTCCTCCATTACGGTCAGGGCAAGTGGTATCCCGGCGAGACCCTGCCGCGCTGGACCTTCGCGCTCTACTGGCGCCGCGACGGTCAGCCGGTGTGGAAGAACCCCGACCTCGTCGCGCGCGAGATCGAGGCAACCGGCGCCGGAGCGGAGGAGGCGGGCACCTTCCTCAAGGGCCTTGCCGAACGGCTCGGCGTGCCGCCCGAGAACGCCCAGCCGACCTATGAGGACCCGGCGGAATGGATCCTGAGGGAGGCCGATCTGCCGCCCAACGTCTCCCCCGACAACCCGAAGCTGAAGGACCCGGAGGCCCGCGCCCGCATCGCCCGCGTCTTTGCCCGGGGCCTGACGGATCCTGCGGGCTATGCCCTGCCGATCCAGCGCTGGCAGTCGAAGGACCAGCGCGCCCCGCGCTGGCGGTCCGAGCTGTGGAAGACCCGGCGGGGGCATCTCTTCCTGATCCCGGGCGACAGTCCCGTCGGCTTTCGCCTGCCGCTCGGGACCCTGCCCCATGTGCCCGAAAGCGCCTATCCCTACACCTACCCCACCGATCCCACGCTGGACCGCGCCGCCCTGCCCGACTTTCACGCCGACCTCGAGGCGCGCCGCCTTGCCGTGCTGGAGGAGCTGAGCCGCATCGCCGCGCAGGAGGCCGAGACCCTGCCCGAGGTCACCCCCGGCCATGACCAGCCGGTGCAGGCCGTGCGCGAGACGGGCGACCGGCAACCGATGATGGAACAGCGCCTGACCGCTCCGCCCGAAGGCGTGGACCCCGCCGCCAGCGCCGTGCGCACCGCCATGGCGGTGGAGCCGCGCGACGGGCGGCTCTGCCTCTTCATGCCCCCGGTCGAGGATCTGGAGGATTACCTCGAACTGCTGACCGCCGCCGAACAGACCGCCGAGGAGATGGGCCTGCCCATCCATGTGGAGGGGTATGGCCCCCCCGACGATCCCCGCATCAACGTCATCAAGGTCGCCCCCGATCCCGGCGTGATCGAGGTGAACGTGCATCCCGCCCATAGCTGGGAGGACTGCAAGACGATCACCCGCACGATCTACGAGGAAGCCCGCCAGACCCGCCTCGGCGCCGACAAGTTCATGATCGACGGGCGCCACACCGGCACCGGCGGCGGCAACCATGTCGTCGTGGGCGGCGCCACGCCGATGGATTCGCCCTTCCTCAGGCGGCCCGACCTGCTGCGCTCGCTCGTCCTCTACATGCAGCGGCACCCGTCGCTCAGCTATCTGTTCTCCGGCCTCTTCATCGGCCCCACCAGTCAGGCCCCCCGCATCGACGAGGCGCGGCACGACACGCTCTACGAGCTCGAGATCGCGCTGTCCCAGATCCCAGATCCCGGCGAAGGCCCCGCGCCCCCGCCCTGGCTGGTGGACCGCCTCCTGCGGAACATCCTGATCGACGTGACCGGCAACACCCACCGCGCCGAGATCTGCATCGACAAGCTCTATTCCCCCGACGGTCCCACCGGCCGGCTTGGCCTTGTGGAGTTCCGCGGCTTCGAGATGCCGCCCGATCCGGGCATGTCCCTCGCCCAGCAGGTGCTCATCCGCGCGCTGCTCGCCCGACTGTGGAAAGCCCCGGTAAAGGGCCGCCCGGTGCGCTGGGGGACGGTGCTGCACGACCGGATGATGCTGCCGCATTTCGTCTGGGCGGATTTCCTCGACGTGCTGCGCGACCTCACCGACCACGGCTACGCGATGCGGCCCGAGTGGTATGCCGCCCAGGCCGAGTTCCGCTTCCCCTTCTGCGGCGAGGTGGCGTATGAGAGCGTCCACCTCGAGCTGCGGCAGGCGCTGGAGCCCTGGCACGTCTTGGGCGAGCGCGGCGCCATCGGCGGAACGGTGCGCTACACCGACAGTTCGGTCGAGCGGATGCAGGTGCGGCTGACCAGCCGCGATCCGGGCCGCTACACCGTCGCCTGCAATCGCCGGCAGGTGCCGCTGACGCCGACCGGAACCTCCGGCGAGGCGGTCGGCGGCGTGCGCTTCAAGGCCTGGCAGCCCTCCGAGGCGCTGCACCCCGTGCTGCCGGTGAACGCGCCGCTGACCTTCGACATCTTCGACACCTGGACGGGCCGCGCGCTGGGCGGCTGCACCTATCACGTCGCCCATCCGGGCGGGCGCAGCTACGACACCTTCCCCATCAACGGCAACGAGGCGGAGGCTCGCCGCCTCGCGCGGTTCGAGCCCATGGGCCACACCGCCGGCGCCTACTGGCCCGCCCTTGAGACGCCCCATCCGGAGTTCCCGATGACCCTTGATCTGCGCCGCGCCCCGGGAATCTGAGGCGATGCCGCACCTTTCGCCATGTTCCGGGGAGTGGGTCTGCTACCTACCTCTCCCCTACGAAAGCCGATGACCACGGACCCGAAATCCCGCTCCGGCGCGCCCGACACCGGCAGGGCGCCGCCCCTCCTCGAGGGCTACCGCCCCCGCGACACTGTCGCCGACGAACTGATGCGCTCCGATGGCTCTCTGCGGCCTGTCTGGAAGCCGCTCATCGACTACCTGTCGGCGCAATCCCCGGACCTGCTCGCAAGGCGCTTCGCCCGGGGCGACCAGCACCTGCGCGATGCGGGCGTCTACTACCGCCAGTACACAGAGGACGGCTCGACCGAGAGAAACTGGCCGCTGAGCCATATCCCCGTCGTCATCGCCGCCGACGAATGGGCGCACCTCAGCCGCGGCATCGCCCAGCGCGCGGACCTGCTGGAGCGGGTGATGGCCGATCTCTACGGCCCCGGCGATCTGGTGCGGCAGGGGCTGCTGCCCGCAGAGATCGTCGCGCAATGCCCGGAATGGCTGCGGCCCATGGTCGGCGCGCGGCCGCGCTCGGGACATTACCTGCACTTTCTCGCCTTCGAGATCGGCCGCTCACCCGACGGGTCGTGGTTCGTCCTTGGCGACCGGACCCAGGCCCCCTCCGGCGCGGGCTTCGCTCTTGAAAACCGGGTGGCGACGACGCGGATGTTCGCGGATCACTACCCTGAGGCCAATGTCGAACGCCTCGCGGGTTTCTTCCGGCGGTTCCGGGACGCGCTCAACGGGCTCAAGGGCGGCGCGCCGGGCCGCGTTGCGATCCTGACACCGGGACAGGAGACCGACACCTTCTTCGAACACGCCTATATTGCGCGCTACCTCGGCTTCACCCTGATCGAGAGCGGCGACCTGAGGGTGGAGGCCGACCGGCTGGCTGTGCGCACAATCACCGGGCCGGAGCCCGTCAACGTCATCTGGCGTCGCCTCGACAGCCGCTTCGCCGATCCGCTGGAACTGGACGAGACCTCGGCCCTCGGCGCCCCCGGCATGACCGCCGCCCTGCGCGCGGGGGCCGCGACCATGGTCAACGCGCTGGGCTCCGGCGTGCTGGAGGCGCGCGCCCTGCTGGCCTTTCTGCCGCGCATCGCCCGCCACCTGCTGGGAGAGCCCCTTACGCTGCCCAACATCGCCACATGGTGGTGCGGGCAACCCAGGGAGGCGGCCTATGTGCGCGCCAACATGGAACGCATGCTGATCGGCCCTGCACTGTCGACCCGCCTGCCCTTCGAGATCGAAGCCACCACCGTGCTGGGCGGGTCCTTCCGGGGCAGGGCGCGCCCGTCGGTGGAGGAGTGGATCGCGCGGGACGGCGCACAGCTCGTGGGGCAGGAGGCGGTGACGCTGTCGACCACGCCCGTCCATGTGGATGGCCGCCTGCGGCCCCGGCCCATGACCGTCCGCGTCTTCGCCGCGCGCACACCCGAGGGCTGGACCGTGATGCCCGGCGGCTATGCCCGGATCGGGCGGGAGGACGATCCGACGGCGCTTGCCATGCAGCGCGGCGGGTCGGTGGCGGACGTCTGGATCGCCGGCAAGACACCCACCGACCCCGCGACCCTCGCGGAGGCCTCGCCCGGTCCCTTCGTGCGGCGGATGCCCGGGTTCCTGCCCAGCCGCGCCGCCGACAACCTCTTCTGGCTCGGTCGCTACGTCGAACGCGCCGAGGGGCGCATACGCCTGCTGCGCGCCTACCATGGCCGGCAGGCGGAAGCGGGCGCGGCGGCACAGCCCCTGCTCGACCACCTCAAGGCCTTTCTCGGACCCGATGCCAACCCCGCCACGCCGATCCCGCCGGGCCTGCCCGAGGTCCTGACCCAGGCGCGGGCCTGCGCCCTGCGGGTGCGCGACCGGTTCTCTCCCGATGGCTGGCTGGCCCTCGACGATCTCAGCCGCGCCACCGAGGCGCTGAAGGGAGAGCTGCGACCCGGCGACGACGCCGTGCGCGGTCTCGGTGACCTGCTGCGTCGGCTCGCGGGCTTCACCGGGCTCGTGCACGAGAACATGTTCCGTTTCGACGGCTGGCGGTTCCTGACCATCGGCCGGGCGCTGGAACGGGCCGATGCCGGGGCGGAGCTGCTCCGGGTCTTCGCCGATCCGGACGCTCCGGCCGGCGCCTTCGACGTTGCTGTCGAGGTGGCGGACAGTGTCATGACCCATCGCCGCCGCTATTCGGTGGAGACGAACCGCTCGACAGTGATCGACCTCCTGGCGCTGGACGACAAGAACCCCCGGTCAGTGGTCTATCAGATCGACCTGATCCGTGGCGAGGTCACACATCTCCCGGGGGCGAACAAGGCAGGTCGGATGTCGCGGCTCGCGTCGGAGCTTCTGCGGATGCATACCGAACTGCGCGTCATGGCACCCGAGGAAGTGACGACAAGGCGGCTCGCCGATCTGCGAGACCGGGTGCGGTCCCTGTCGGACCGGCTCACGGCGCAATATCTGGGGTGACGGGAATGAGCGTGCTCTACGATATCCGCATGACGATCACCTACGAATACGATCAGCCTGCCGCGGCGAGCAGGGACATCCTGCGGATCCTGCCGCGCGGCCTTCCCGATCAGCAACTGGTGACAGGGCTGGTCGACACCGACCCGAGCCCCGATTTCCGCCGTGACCGGACGGATTTCTTCGGCAACCCCTCCACGGAAGTGGCCTTCGAGGCAGCGCTCGACCGCGTGGCGTTCCGGTTCACCGGGCGCGTGAGGCGGGCGGCGGAGGAGCGGGAACTCGATCTCTCGCCGCGTCTTCCGGGGCTGGCGCAGGACATCGCGGCGGCGCAGTCGCTGGCGCCATCATCTCCGCATCATTTTCGGGGCGAGTCGGAGCGGGTGCGGCCCGTGGCGGCAATCACCGAATTCGCGCGGGAAGTGACGGACGGGGGCATGTCGACGCTGGAGATGGTGCGGGCGCTGAACCGGGCTCTGCATCAGGAGATGCGGTTCGATCCCGGCGCGACGGACGTGATGACGCCGGCCGGGGAGGCGTTCGAGGCGCGGCGGGGGGTGTGCCAGGATTTCAGCCACATCCTGATCGCGGGGCTGCGCGGGCTGGGCATCCCGGCGGGCTATGTCTCGGGCTACCTCAGGACCGAGCCGCCGGAGGGACAGGTCCGGCTTGACGGGGCGGACGCGATGCATGCCTGGGTGACGGCCTGGTGCGGCGCGGAGATGGGCTGGGTGCAGGTCGATCCGACGAACGATCTGGTGGCGGGCAACGATCATGTCGTGGTGGCGATCGGGCGGGACTATGCGGACGTGGCGCCGGTGCGGGGGGCTCTCCGGTCCTCCGGTGGGCACCGGACGCGGCACGAGGTGGACGTGCATCCGGTGTCCGGCTGAGCGTCCCGGGTCGGGACCGGGCGCAAAGCTTTGATTTAAAATCTTAAAAGTCTTAATTGCGCGATCTTTGCAGCCGCAATCCCTTCCCCGATGCTGCGGTGCGGAGGACAAAGTCCGAACGGTCTGCGGGTTTTTGCTAGGCGGGAACGTCTGACCCGGCGTAAGATGACCGTCATTGCCTAACGATCCTTTTTTGAAGTGTTTCGAATGACATGGACCATCCTGACGAATCGACGGCCGCCGAGTCGCCGTCCGCAGAACACACCCGGCCGACCCTCGATGACATCGAAAAACTCGCCGCCCTGAAGGACCGTATCCACGGCGCATTCGGCCAGATCGCGCTATCGATGTCGGCCTTGCCACGGTACCGTCACCTGAGCCTTGCGGACCTGCAGCCGGTGCTGCTGGCGCCCCTGATCCGTGACCGCGTGGCGCTGGCACAGGTGCCGGAGCCGCGCTCGCCGCTCGAGGGCAGTCTCGGCGCCGTGATCTGGGCCAGCGTATCGGACCCGGTGCACGCGAAGATCCGCGAGCAGATCGCGGCGGGGGTGTTTCCGGTGCGGCTGGAGCCCGACGACTGGACCAGCGGCGAGACGCACTGGGTGCTCGACGTGCTGGCCCCCGACGCAGAGACCGGCCGCCGCGTCTTCGCCAATGCGCGCCAGCTCGTGAAGGGCGGCGCGGTCCACATCCATCCGCAGGTCGCCCGCATGATCGGGCGCGAGACGCTCGAGGCGATGGGCGCGCGGACCGGTGCCATCGGAACAGGAGAAATCTAGATGCCGGCTTCTCCGACGACAGTCAATGCTCTCAGTGGCAACTATTATCTGTGGTTCATCGAAGGTTTGGGAAAGTGGTCCGGGACCATATCGATCAATGTGGTCGAAACCGGACAGGCCGGGGAATACTCTGCATTCGACGCATCGACCGGCCGACCGACGCGCAATGCCGATCTGCCTCCCGAGCTGATCGCCCTGATGGCGCCCGCCTTCGACACCTGGACGCGGGTTGCGAATGTCAGCTACGAGTTCACGCAAAGCCTCGTTCCGAACTACTGGTGGGGCAACGTGGACATGACGCAGGACAGTGCGTTCTTCACGTTGCCCGAAGCAGGCATTCCCGCGCGAGGAAACCCGTCCGGTTTCGACACCGACCAGGGCAAAACCTGGGAAAACATCCAGCAAGGCGGAGGCGGGTACCTGAATTACCTGCTGGTGCACGAGTTCGGCCACGGCCTCGGGCTGTCACACCCACACAATGCCTCAAACTTGTCTCTCAAAACCGGCAAGGCTCCGGGCGCTCAGGAACCAGAGTTCGACATGCGCCATACGGTGATGTCGTACACCTGGCCTGACGTTAATACGACCTCGACCTACGCAAACACTGCGAACCATGTCGTTGCGCCAATGGCACTCGATATCGGCGCGATCCAGCACATGTACGGCTCTGTCCCGAATCTCGAAGGCGACACAAGGTTCATCCTGACCGATCCCGGCAGCACCGACCTCGACATCGTCGGTGACGACGGCACGATCGAGATCGGCGCGGCCTGGATGGGTATCTGGGATAGCGACGGCGACGACGACCGGCTCGAATACGACGGAAACAACCGGGCGATCCTGAACCTGAACGCCGCGTCGATGGTCCTTGCCGGAGGCGGGCCGGGGTTCCTCTCTCTCAAGGAGGACATGCAGGACGTCGATCTGGAGTCGGAACTCGATCCTACGCAATGGGACGACATGTCGGACGAGATGGAGGTCGGCGCCGGGCCGACATCCCACCTCATGGAGGCCGGCACCAAGACCCACATGGGCGGCGGCTTCAACATCGCCAACGACGTGATCATCGAGAACGCGCTGGGAGGCGATGGTGACGATTTTCTCATCGGCAACCACCACGACAATTCCCTGAAGGGCCGCGATGGCGACGACTTCATTCTGGGTGGCGAGGGAAATGATGAAATTCAGGGCGGCGACGGAACGAACACGCTTCACGGCGGAATGGGAAACGACACCGTCCGCTATGAGCGCTGGGAGTGGGAAGACGACGACGAGGAAGACGAGATCTGGCCGGAGGAACCGATGTCTCTGTCCGACTTTCGGGAAAATTCCGATGTCGCCGGAGCCATTCAGTATCTCTTCATCAACCTGGGGGATTCCGCATTCGATTCGACCGATACGATCAAGGAAATCGAACGTATCCTCCTGACCCACCGCGCCGACAAGGTCGAGGTCAACGACTATCTTCTGACCGGAACGTTCGACGATATCCTGATTGACTTTAATCGCTTCGCGCCTGAGACCGTCAATTCCGACGATTTCGACCATGTGGACTTCTCGGCCGTCACCACCGGGATCACCTGGGTTGACGGACAAGTGTCGGTGAAGACCTCCGACAACGGGCTGATCGAGCAGAGTTTTTCCGGCAAGCTCTTCGAGCTTGGCAACTTTCTGTTCAACATTCTCGGGCTCTGGCCGGAGATCGTGCTGACACGCTCCGGCGCTACGGCGTCCAATGCGCAATTCGTCGGCGCGCACAAGATCACCGGAACAAGCCGGGACGACACGTTCTATATCGATTCCTCCCACAATCCCGAAAGCTATTTCACCGGCGACGGCTGGCAGGCGGAAACGCAGTCGGCCGCCTCGCCGGAATGGGGCGAGGTCTACGGCGGCGACGGCAACGACACAATCACATGGTGGTACGGCGGGGTCCAGCAGCCGAACCAGCGCATCGGCGAGAGCGAGGGCGGCTGGCTCGGCGACGGGCTGACCCGCGCCGGACAGGAGTTCCGCGCCAAGGCCTATGGCGGCGACGGCACCGACCGGCTCTTTGCCGTGGGCGGCGAGGGCACCGTGCTGGTGGGCGGCAAGGGCACGGACCTCTTGTGGTCGAGCGCGATCAAGGGCCAGCTCTGGGGCGGCGAGGAGAACCAGGGCGGCGACGGGGAGCTCGACATCTTCTGGTTCTGGCCCGGCGTCTTTGTCATGGATGCCGAGCGGATGGACGTGCTGGAGCTCTTCGGCATTCCCGCAGGCGGGGGCACGAACCTGCCGATCATGGGCGCGGACGCGGCGAGCGTTCTCGCGTTCCTTGCCTCCGTCGCGCAGGGGTCCATCGCGATGGACTGGACGCTGCCGTTCCTGTTCTACGGGCGCACGACGTCGAACCAGCTTCTGGTCTACAACCAGCTCTACGACATCCTCGGCATCGGGAACGACCCGGATGTTCCGGAGGACCTGGTCGGCGCGATGATCGTGCAGGACTACGACCAAGGCGCCTATGTGGACACCAAGTGGGCGATCCCCGAGGAGGGCGACCTCGGCATGGTGTTCCGCACCTTCGGTGGAGGAGGTGACCAAGAGCTGACGATCTCGCCGTTCACGCTGATGTGGGGCGGCGTGATCGCGCTGCTGGAGGGACTGATGTCCTTCGCCAAGAACATCAACTGGTCGCCCGCGGACGACCCGCTGGTGCTGGACCTCGACGGCGACGGGATCGAGACGATCCAGCGCGAGGACGGCGTCTATTTCGACATGGACGGCGATTTCTTCGCCGAGCAATCGGGATGGGTCGCGCCGGACGACGGGTTCCTCGTCGTGGACTGGAACGGCAACGGGCGGATCGACGACATCACCGAGATGTTCGGCGCGCCGGGTCTGGCGGGCTTCGACGAGCTGGCGCAGCACGACAGCAACGCGGACGGCGTGATCGACGCGGCCGACGACGTGTGGGAGCGGCTGCGGGTCTGGCGGGACTTCGACCAAGACGGGCAGACCGATCCGGGCGATCTCTTCACGCTAGGTCAGCTGGGGATCGTGTCGTTCGATCTGGCCGGGGTTCAGCCCATCGAGGGCAAGGAGGTGTTCGACAACGTCTTCGCGGCGGGCGCGACCTTTACCCGGGGCGACGGGACCACGGGCGAGATCGCGGAGGTGCTGTTCGACACGAACCGGGCCGATTCCATCTACCGGGGAGAGCGGGGCATCGCGCCGTGGGCCGAAGCGGCGGGGGCGCCGGACGGCAAGGGCATCGGGTCCATGGCCAACCTGGGCGTGGCGCTGTCGAACGATCCGTGGCTGCTCAGGACGGTGATGGACGCGACGGCGGGCATGACGGTGCCGGACCTCGCTGACATCCGGGAGAAGGCGACGCCGGTCTTCGGGCAGTGGAGCCAGTCGCTCAACCGCACGCGGGAGCTGACCCCGGTGCTGATCGGCGCGGACGACACGCTGGAGGACTGGGCTGTCTGGGTCGAGGACGGCGCGGGCGGCTGGTTCGAGCTGGCGAGCGGCGCGCCGGTGCTGGACGGGCTCGGCGCGGTGATCGACCGGCCCACCATGGCGGACGTGCTGGCGCAGGGCGCGGGTTGGCAGGTGGAGGCGCTGTGGTCGCCGCAGACCCGGGAGGAGGCGCTGACCCACAGGGAGGCCGCGCCCTATCTTGTGGAGATCGTTGACGACCGGCAGGTTGTGCGCGACTGGGGCGTTGAGCAGCCGGACGGGACGTGGCTCCTGGCGAGCGGGACCCAGATCACCGCGGCCGACGGCACGCTCATCGCCGCGCCGACGGTGGCCGACATCCTCGCCATGACGGCGCCCGAGGGGCAGGAATGGCGGCAGGAGAGCCTGGGCTTCAACCCCTATGCCGATCCGCCGGTCGACAGCATCGCCATCAACTTCATCGACGGCGAGGTGGTCGACTACTCGGGGGAGGTGACGGACGAGGACGGGACGTTCCACGTCTGGGCGCGCAACCTCGACCGGGCGCTGGAGCTGCAGGACAAGCTCGGGCGCGCGGGCGATTTCAAGCTGCGCAATTTCGAGATCGATTTTCAGAACCTCGACGAGCTGGGGTCCACAGACGACAGCGTCTACCGGGTGGAGACGGTCACGGCGGGGCAGCTGCACTACGCCACCACGCTCTTCGGCGTCGCGTTCCAGCCGCAGATCATGCAGGCGCAGACCGACCCCGTCACGGGCATGATCTCCTATTCCGTGGGCTCCTTCCTGCCCGAGGACAACGTGGCGCTGGGCACACCCGGCGCGTACGACCCCGAGATCGTGCCGGCGGCGATCGAGCTGATGCACCTCGTCATGGAGAGCTACGTCAGCACTTCGCGCGGTTTCGCCGCGCGGCTGGCGCTGCAGACGGGGCTGAAGGATTTCGCGGACGGGCTCAGCTACAACGCCGACGCGGACCGGTTCACCGCAGCCACCGCCTTCGAGCTGGAACCCGTGTTCGAGGCGGTGCTGGCGGGCGCGCCGGGCGACGCGGTGGGCGCCACCGAATACCTTCAGGGCTGGCACGAGATCCTGCAGGTCATCTATCCGGATTTCTTCCAGACGCCCACGAACGACTTCTTCGCCGCGACGGTGAAGAAGGACCAGGCCTTCATTCTCGAGAACCTGATCCCGGCCTTCGAGGCAGAGCCCACGGTGCTGGACCTGCCCGCGGTGATGAACGCGCTGGGCCTGCGCGAGGACAAGCTGATCGCCCACGGCCCCACCGACACCAGCGTCGAGGGCACGGGCGGCGATGACTGGATCTACCTGACCGGCGGCGACCAGACCTATCGCGGCGGGCCCGGTGCGGACATCTATTTCGTCGGCGCGAACTTCGGGCACGACATCATCGACGATGTCGAGAAGGCACTGGCCGACAAGCCCGCGGTCGATGAGCTGCGCTTCACCACCTATACCGAGGACGAGGTCACCGCGCGGATCGACGGGCTCGACCTCGTGTTCGAGGTGATCGCCACCGGCGACACGCTGCGGGTGCGCGACCAGTTCCTCGGCGACCTGATCGACCCGCTCTTCGGCTACAACTTCGCCGACGATACCGGCGTCGGGTCCATCATGTGGGCCGATGGCAGCTTCTGGAACTGGTGGGATCTCGCCTTTGCCGTGAGCAAGGTGGACGATGCGGACGGCGTGGTGCTGGGCACGGAATCCCGTGACGTACTGCAGGGCGGCAAGGGCAACGACGTCCTGCGCGGCGGGCGCGACGGCGACATCTACATCTTCCGCGAGGGCGATGGCCAGGACCGGATCATCGACGGCAACGACCGGGCCACGGACGATCCGTTGACGAGGATGGATATCGTCCAGGTGCTGGGCGACATCACGAAGGAAAGGCTGCGGTTCGAGCGGATCGGCGACAGCGACGACGCGCGGATCGTGGTGCAGGACGAGACCGGGGCACCCACGGGCGACGTCATCACCATCGAGGGCCAGTTCGGCTGGATCAACGTCCCCTTCATCGGGCTGCTGTTCCCGGACGCCATGGAGCGTGTCGCCTTCGAGGACGGCAGCTTCATGACCGACAAGGAGATCATGACCTTCGTCCTTCAGGACGCGAAGACCGACGGCGCGGACATCATCCGCGGCTTTCACAATGCCGACACGCTGGACGGTGGTGCGGGCGACGACGTGCTGGAAGGGCGCGAGCAGAACGACGTCTATATCTTCGGCCGGGGCTACGGGCTCGACGTGGTCCATGATCAGGCGTTCGACCTCTTTTCCTCCAGTTACGATGCGGTGGAGTTCCAGGACGGGATCGGCTGGGGCGAGCTCACGTTCGAGAGGACCGGCGCCGAGGACACGATCACGCTGCGGCTGACCGACAGCCCCGACGACGGGATCATCCTGCAGGACAGCTACAAGCTGATGCCGTTCCTCGGGTTCAACAACATGATCGAGGAGTTGCGCTTCGGCGACGGGGTGGTCTGGGACTATGCCAAGCTCGCCCAGCATGTGATCGACCTTGCCGTGACCGAGGGCGACGACACGCTCTACGGGTTCGACATCGCGGACATCCTCGACGGCGGCGCGGGCAACGACCGGCTGGAGGGTCGCGGCGCGGGCGACACCTATGTCTGGTATCAGGGTGGCGGCAACGACACCATCTTCGACACCGGCGGATTCGACCGGGTGGAGCTGCGCGATCTGGCGCTGAACGACGTGGAGATCGACCGCGACGGGCGCGATCTGCTGCTGACGATCAAGGCTACGGGTGAGGTTCTGCGCCTCGAGGGCCAGTACAACCGCGAGGGCCGGCAGGCCAACGCGGTGGATGAGTTCGTGTTCTCCGACATCGTGGTGCCGTTCATGGCGCTGAACCCGGACCAGGTCGACGTGATCGGCACTGCGGGCGATGACGATCTTTACGGCAGCGACTTCGCGGAGGTTCTGGACGGCCGCGGGGGCAACGACACGCTGACGGGCGGGTCCGATGGCGACACCTACATCTTCGACGCGGGCTATGGCTCTGACCTGATCGTGGACAGGCAGGTGCGGACGGCCTGGCAGGACCGGGACGGGCGCAACGCCGAGGGGGAGGATACCGTGCGCTTCGGCCTCGGGATCGACCCGGCGGACGTCAGCTTCAACAAGGTGGGCGACGACCTGCTGGTGACCGTGGCGGGGACCACGGACACGCTCACGGTGCGCAACCAGTTCCTGTGGACCGGCGATGCGTCGGCCTCCACCCGGTGGGGGGTGGAGCGGTTCGTCTTCGAGGCCACGGGCCAGGTGGTGAACGCGGGCGACATCGAGGAACAGCTGGCCATCGCGGGGGCGAATTTCGGCTCCAACGTCATCACCGGGGCAGCGGGTGCCGAGAACGTGCTCGACGGGCGGCAGGGCGACGACACGCTGATCGGCGGCACGCTGGGCGACACCTATGTGTTCGACGGGGGCTATGACCTCGACACGGTCGTGGAGAGCGACGCGCCCGAGGCCAGCGCGATCGACCGGGTGCTGTTTGGCGCGCTGGTGCGGGTGGAGGACCTGCGGGTCCTGAGAGACGGGGACGACCTGATCCTCGATCTGGGCAACGGGCTCGACCGGCTGACCGTGAAGGAGGGCCTCACGACCCGGCAGGTGGAGCTGTTCGAGTTCGCGGACGGCACGGTCTGGGACCTTGAAGACATCCGCGACGCGATGACCCGGGGCACCGAGGGCACGGACGAGCTGCGCGGGTTCGACGACCGGGACGATACGCTGCAGGGCTTTGCCGGCGACGACGCGATGGAGGGGGGCGGCGGCAACGACACCTACCTGATCGCGGCCGGCGACGGCGACAATTCGATCCGCGACACCGGCGGGATCGACGCGGTGGTCTTCGGCGCGGGGATCGTGCGCGAGATGCTGCGGTTCAGCCGCGAGGGCGACGACCTTCTGGTGCGCTTCGCGGGGATCGAGGACACGCTGATCGTTCTGGGCGGCGCGAGCGGCCGCGCGGCTGACCTGATCGAGCGGTTCGTCTTCGAGGACGGGCGCGAGATCGACGCGGAGACGGTGGCGCGGCTTCTGGCGGTGCAGCAGTCGACGCCGGGCGACGACGTGATCGACACCCGCGGGGCGCCTTCGGTGACGCTGGACACGGGCGCGGGCGACGACGTGATCCTGGGCGACCGGAACCAGGTGTTCGTCCACTATGTCGGCAACGGGATCGACATACTCGACACCCGGGGACGGGGCGGCGAGAGCACGCTCATCTTCGCGGATCAGTCCTCGGGCAACGCCAAGGTGCGGCGGGTCGATCTGGAGGGCGACGACCTCGCCATCACCTTCGCCGAGACCGGCGAGGGCGTCATCATCCGCGGCGCGCTCACCAACAGCAACGTCGCGCTGATCGAATTCGCGGACCAGGTTGCCTGGACCAAGGACGACCTGATCGCCGCGGGCGTGGCCAGCCAGTTCAGCGACCGGGACGACGCGATCACTGGCTCGCGCTTCGCAGACACGATCGCGGGGCTGGAGGGCGACGACGACATCGAGGGCGGGCGCGGCGACGACACCTTCCTCTTCCGCCGGGGCGACGGGCGCGACGTGATCGCGGACGTGCAGGGCACCGACCGGCTGGAGATCACCGGCTACCGGCCCGACGAGATGACCGTGCGGCGGCCGGTGCAGGACCGCGACGAGCTGCTCCTGACCTTCGAGGGAACCGACGACGAGATCCTGCTGCGCTACCTGCCCGAGGGCGTGGATATCGTGGCCTTCTCCGACGGTACGGAGTTCGACCGCGACGCGCTGTTTGCGCTGACCGTGGGTCTGGGCACGCCCTTTGCCGACAGCATCACCGGCAGCGCCGGCAACGACCGGATCGAGGGGCTGGGCGGGCCGGACCGGCTGCAGGGCGACGACGGCGACGACACCTATGTCTATGGCCGCGGCGACGGGCGCGACATCATCGACGACCGGGGCCGCTCCGGCGACATGAACCGGCTGGTGCTGCGCGACTATGGCCCGCTCGACGTCACCGTGGTGCGCCATGCGGACCGGCCCGACGACATGGTGCTGCGGTTCCTGCCCGGCGACGAGATCACCATCGTTTCGGGCTTCAACGCCTCCGCCGCCCGCATCCGCGAGATCGTCTTTCTTGACGGCACCGTCTGGGACGAAGGCGACGTGCTGCTGCAACTGGAGCGCCAGCGCCTGTCCGACCGGGACGAGACGCTGAACGGCAGCGACGGCGACGACGTGCTGGCCGGCGGGCGCGGGGACGACCTTCTCATCGGTGACCGGGGCGCGGACCGTTATGTCTTTGCCCGGGGCGACGGGGTGGACGTGATCCGCGAGGGATCTTTCGTCAACAACCCCGATGTCCTGGAAATCCGCGGCTATACCGCCGCCGAGCTGATCTTCTCCGTCTCGCCAGCCAGTGCGCTGGATCTGGAGATCGCCTTCGTCGGCACGACCGACCGGATCGTCATCGCACAGCAACTGGGCAATTCGGTGTCCAGCTACGTCGAGACGATCCTGCTGACGGACGACGGTGGCGTGACCATCGGGCGCGACCAGATCGTGGCGGACCTGATCGCCGCCCAGCAGAGCGCGGGCGACGACACGATCATCGGCACCAACGGGGCGGACCTGATCGAGCCCGGACCCGGCGACGACTTGGTGCGCGGCGGCGGCGGCAACGACATCTACATCTTCCGCAAGGGCGACGGCGACGACCTGCTGATCGACACCGGGGGAACGAACACCCTGCGCGTCTTCGGCTATTTCCCCGAGAACACCACCGTCTCGCAGGACCCGCTGTTCCCCGCCTCGGCGATCCTGACATTCACCGATCCGGTCAGCAGCCTCACCGAGACCGTCCGCCTGTCCCAGGGCTCGTCCTTCGAGCACCGGTTCGACAGGATCGAGTTCGAGAGCGGCGAAGTCTGGAACCGGACCGAGATCGACAGCCGGATGGCCGCGTCGATCCCGCGCACCGAGGGCAACGACGTCATCCTCTATGCGGACGGCAACGCCACGATCGAGGCGGGCGGCGGGTTCGACGTGATCGACGGCGATTTCGGCGACGCCACGATCATCTACCGCCGGGGCGACGGGATCGACACGATCCTGAACCGCTTTTATTTCGACAAGGTCCTCGAGCTTCCGGACCTCGATCCGGGCGATGTGGAGCTGTGGGATGCGCCCTTCGGCAGCGGCAACCGCCTGATCCTGACGATTCCGGGCGAACGCGGGCAGATCCACCTGACCGAGGGCGCCGACGGGATCGAGGAGATCCGGTTCGCCGGCGGCACGGTCTGGTCGCGGACGGACATGGCGGCCAATGCCGTCCCGAAGCTGGCGCTGGACAGCGGCCCCGTCACCTCCTCCGGGTCGAGCGGCAACGACACGTTCGAGAACTCGCCGGCGGACGATTACCGCTCCGACTTTCGCGGCTCGGACACCTATGTCTACCGGCTGGGCGACGGGCATGACGTCATCTCCGACAGCACGTCCTTTTCCAACGTCGGGATCGACACGAACACCCTCGAATTTCCCGATATCGCCTTCGCCGATGTGATCGCGCGTCGCGATCCGCTGGACCGGGACACGCTGATCCTGACCTTCGCCACCGGGCCTGGCTCGGTGCGGGTGCAGTCGATCTTCAACGACTCGGGCCAGTTCGGGATCCAGACCTTCTCTTTCACCGACGGCATCCGCACGGCGGCGGAGCTGGCGGCCCTGACCGCGCCGGGCTCGGGGCCGGGCGCGGACCGGATCGTGGGGACCGATGGCGACGATGACCTCGACGGACTGGGCGGCGACGACCGGATCGAGGCGCAGGCGGGCAACGATACGCTGACTGGCGGGACCGGCGACGACACGCTCTTCGGCGGCGAGGGGGAGGACCTCTATCTCTACGCGCCCGGCGACGGCGACGACCGGATCGGGCGCGATTTCGGCGCCAACACCCTGCGTCTGACCGGCATCGCCTCGACCGACGTGAGCGTGGACTGGGACCCGGTGACCGGAGAGGCGGTGCTGGGCTTCGCCGGCGGCGGATCGGTGCGGATCGCGGCGGGTTCGGGCGCCTTCGCCTATGATCCGGCGGGCATCTCCATCGACTTCGGCAGGGTGGAACTGGCGGACACGACATGGGACGATGCCACGCTGGTGGGGCTTCTGCCCGCCGGGTTCTCCCAGGTCGACGACCCGGCGAGCGGCCCCTGGAGCCCCGGCAACGGCCCGCTGTCGAGCGCCTTCTACGGGGGGGAAGGGACGACCGAGTTCACCTATGCGCGTGGCGACGGGCGGGATGCGTTCTTCGACCAGGGCTTCGAGGATGAGGCCGAGGTAGACAGGCTGTCCCTGACTGACCTGCTGCCGGGGGATATTCTGTCGGTCGAGGAGGTGGGGTATTATACCTACCTCGTGACCTACGGCGAAAGCGCGCCTGGGGCGGGGGATGGCGGGGACTTCGCCGTGTCGATGCGGCCGGAGTCCTTCGACGGAGAGGGCGGTTTCGTCGATCCGTCGGGCATCGAGGAGATCGTCTTTCAGGACGGGACCTCGTGGGACAGGGACGCGCTGCTCGCCAATGCGCAGAGCGGCAGCACGATCGACGGGACGGCGGCGGACGAGCTCTTCGAGGGCACGGACGGCCCCGACCGGCTGGAGCCCGGGCCGGGCAACGACGGCGCCCGCGGGAACGGCGGGACGGATACCTATGTCTACAGGAGGGGCGACGGGTTCGACGCCTGGCAGGACCAGTCCTACGACGGGACGCCCGCCGGCCTCGTGGTGCTGCAGGGCATCGCCGAGACGGCACTGACCTTCGAGCGGCGACACGACGCCCTGGTGCTGGTGATCGCCGAAAGCGCGCCCGCCGCCGGCGACGGCGGCCAGATCGAACTCAGGGATTATTTCGCCTATGCCGAGGCCTGGGCCGGGCTGACGGTGACGCTGGACGACGGGACGGTGCTGACGGATCCAGAGATCCTCGGACAGTTTCTGGACGCGCAGGCGACACCCGGCAACGACGTCATCCTCGGGACGGAGCGGGGGGACAGGCTGACGCCCGGGACGGGCGACGATCTCGTCGACACGGTGGGCGGGCCGGACGTGATCGTCTACGCCCGCGGCGACGGGGACGATATCGTCCGGGCGCAGTCCTTCGGGGATATGCCGTCGCTGGAACTCACGGACATCCTGCCCGGCGAGGTGGAGATCCTGCGCCAGGGCGACGATCTTGTCGTCAGCATCCCCGAGAGCGCGCCGGGCGCCGGGAACGGCGGGTCGCTGCGCATCCTCGACGGCTATCCGGCGGACACGGACGACGAGATGCGGCTCTCCGGCATCCGCTTCGGCAACGGTACGGAATGGGACCAGCAGGACATCGGCGCGGCCTATGCGGCGGGGCTGCTCGACGCAGGTTCGAACGCGGTGCGCAACGCCGGGCCGCAGCAGACCTACGAGATGGGGCCGGGCGACGATCTCTTCGAGACGGGCGACACCGGCGATCACTACATCTACCGCAACGGCGACGGCCACGACCGGATCGTCGAGACCGGCGGCTTCGCCTATTACGACTTCGGCACGGCGCAGGACGACCTGCTGGAGTTTCCCGATTTCCTGCCCGCGGACCTGATCGCGGGGCGGGATGGCGACGACCTCGTGCTGCGCGTGGACACGGCCAGCGGGGCGGGGCTCCTGGCGGGGTCGGTGCGGCTGGTGGACGCCTTCGCCGTCGAGGCGAACGACGACGGGATCGTGGAGACGGTGCGATTCTCGGACGGGTCGGAGGTGGCGGTCCGGGCGCTGATCCAGGGGGTTGTCGCGGGACAGGTCACGCCGCTCGACGACCTGATCGAGGGTTCGGCGGGGCCGGACGACGTGCCCGCCTCCACCGGCAGCGACGTGATCATCGGGGGCGACGGCGACGACATCTACCGCTACGCGCGCGGCGACGGCGACAAGCGGATCATCGACACCGGCGACAATCCCTTCGGCGGGACCGGGGACCTGCTGATCCTGACGGGGATCGACGCGGGCGCGGTGAGCTTTGCCGCCACCCCGGCGGGCGTGCGGCTGACCATCGCCGAAAGCGCGGAGGGCGCCGGGGACGGCGGCACGATCCTGCTCGAACGGATGTTGACGGCGGGGGCCGATGGCGAGGACGGGCTCGAGCGGATCGTCTTCGGCGACGGCAGCGAGATCGACCGCGCGGGCATCAGCGCGGCCATCCTCGCGGATGCGGGCACCGAGTTCGCCGACAACATCGTCGGCAGCGAGGACGACGACACGCTGGACGGCGGGCCGGGCGACGACGTGCTCTCCGGGGGACGCGGGAGCGACGTCTATATCTACGAGCGCGGCGACGGGTTCGACCTGATCCGCGAGACGGAATTCGGAAGCCCCGACCGGCTGGTGCTGCGGGGGCTGTCGCCGGACGAGGTGCGGCTGTCGGCGGGCCTGTTCAACGACCTGTTGGTGGAAATCCTCGAGAGCGCGCCCGACGCGGGCGACAACGGGCTGATCACCGCGCGCAACTCCTTCTCCGGATTCAGTTCGCGCGGGCTGAACCAGATCCTGTTCGAGGATGACGGCACGCTGTGGGAGCGCAGCGATTTCGAGCTGATCGCCGCGCGCAACGAGCCCACGGACGGCAACGACCGGCTGGAGGGCACCACCGGCGACGACACGCTGGAGGGGGGGCTGGGCGACGACCTGCTGCTCGGCGCACAGGGGTCTGACCTTTACGTCTACACCCGGGGCGACGGGCGCGATGTGATCCAGGAGTCCGGTCTTTCGAGCGATACGGACCGGCTCGAAATCCGCGGCTACGCAGCCGAAGAGGTGGGCTTTGCCCGGCGCGGGCGCGACGGCGAGGACCTGATCATCCGCCTGCCCGACGCGGACGACGAGATCACCGTCGTGCGCGGGCTGCTCTCCTTCGCGTCGGTCCGCATCGAGGAGGTGCATTTCGCCGATACCGGCGAGACCCTGACCATGGCGGAGATCGAGGGCCGGCTGATCCTCGGCCAGCCCACCGAAGAGGACGACATCCTGCTCGGCTCCCGCGCGGGCGACCGTCTGGAGGGGCTGGGCGGCGACGACCTGATGCTCGGCGGCGCGGGTGACGACACCTATGTCTGGCGCCGGGGCCATGGTGACGACCGGATCACCGACGAGGGCGGCGACACGGACGACCGGCTGATCCTGCCCGACATCGCGCCCGGCGACCTGCGCGACGTGGGCCGCAGCCCAGCCGATGGCGACGACCTCGTGCTGCGCTTCCCCGGAGCGACCGACCGCGTGGTGCTGACCGGCGCGCTGCGGGGCGACGGGACCGGCGTGGACGTGGTGGAATTCTCCGACGGCACGGAATGGCGCACGCCCGAGATGCGCGCCGCCGTGCTGGAGGCCGCGTCGGGACCGGGCGACGCCAATATCCGCGGCTTCGACGGCGCGGACAGCCTGACCGGCGGGGCGGGCGCGGACCTGATGATCGGCTATCAGGGCAACGACACCTACAGCTTCCGGCAGGGCGACGGCCACGACGTGATCGACGACCAGGCGGCGGATGCGCTGGACGTGCTGCTGCTGCCCGACTTCAACGCGCTCGAGACAGGCGTGGCGCGGCTCTACAAGGCGTCCGACGACATCGTCTTCCGCTTCGCCACCTCGGGCGACACGGTGACCATAAAGAACTTCCTCGCCACGGACGGGACCGGGGTGGAAGAACTGCACTTCGCCGACGGGACGGTCTGGGACGCGGCGACCGTGCTGACGATCCTCGACAACAACGCGCCCGTCGCGGTGGAGGACGGGATCTTCACCGTGCAGGAGGCCACGCCCCTGCGGCTCGATCCGCAGTCGCTGCTCCGGAACGACTTCGACGCCGACGGCCAGCCCCTGCAGATCGTCGCGGTCCATGGCGGCGCGGATGGCACGGCGCAAATCGACGGCGACGGCACGATCCTCTTCACCGGGGCGGAGGGGTTCCGGGGGGCGACGCAGTTCACCTATACCGTCACCGATGGCGTGGGGGGCTTTGCCACGGGCACAGCGACCGTGCGCGTCACTCCGCCCGCGCTGGCCCGCGACGACGAGGGGCTGACGGTCGCCGAGGACCAGCCACTGGTCATCGACCCGCTGCGGCTGCTGTCGAACGACAGCGACGGCGACCAGATGGTCGTGGGCCGGGTCTTCAACGCGCAGAACGGCAGCGTCAGCATCGGCACCCAGGGCGACATCATCTTTGCCCCGACCCCGGATTTCGCGGGGCTTGCCAGTTTCCGCTACGAGGCCAACACGCCCGACGGCGGGCAGAGCGAGGCCACCGTCTATGTCACCGTCACGCCGGTGAACGACGATCCCGTGGCGGCGGACGACGCGGCGCTGGAGCTTTTGCCGGACGAGCAGGTGGTCCTCAGCCAGTTCGACCTTCTGGCCAACGACACCGATGCGGACGGGGACAGGGTGCTGGTGTCCGGCGTCACGGCAGGCGCGAACCTGAGCGTGGAGCTTAGGCCTTCGGGCGATATCGTCATCACCCCGGACGCGGGCTTCCTCGGGACCACGAGCTTCACCTACAGCGTCACGGACGGCAAGGGCGGGACGGACACCGCCACGGTGCCCGTCACCGTCGCCACCGCCGCCGATCCGCCGCAGCCGCAGGATGACGCGGGCTTCGCCACCGACGAAGGCGTGGCCTTCCTGATCACAGAGGCGGAGCTTCTGGCCAACGACATCTCGCCGCTGGGTGGCCCGCTGAACATCGTCGGGGCCCGGGGTGGCACGGAGCTCGATATCGAGTTCGAGCGCAACGACACGATTTCCGTGGAGCCGCGGGGCGGCTTCTTCGGGCAGGGGACGTTCACCTATACGGTCGCGGATTCCCGCGGCGTCACCGCAGAGGCGACGGTCACGGTGGACGTGCGCGCGGTCAACGACCCGCCCGAGGCGCGCGACGACCGCTATGACGACCCGCTGATCTCCGTTCTGGACGGCGTGCGGGACGTGGCGCTGACCATCCCCCTCGCCGCATTGCTGAACAACGACAGCGATCCCGAGGACGCGGTGGTGGAGTTCGTGTCGCTTCAAGGCAGCGAGGGCGGGCTTGCCGTCGGACAGGGGGACGACATCGTCTTCACCCCCGATCCGGGCTTCACCGGGGTCGCGACCTTCCGCTACCTCGTGCGGGACAGCGACAACGCCACCGATGACGCGGTCGTGTCGATGCTGTTCCTGCCCACCTCCGACGCGCCGCCCGTGGCGGTGAACGACGAAGCGACGGGGTTCGAGGACGTGGCACTGGTGCTGCCCTCCGCGATCCTGCTGTCGAACGATGTGGACGTGGACGGCGATCCGATGCGGATCACCGATGTCGCCATGGCCTTCGGCTTCAACGGCCGGGGCAGCGTCGAGCTGAACGACGACGGCGATGTGGTCTTCACCCCGGAGCTGAATCAGAGCGGCCTCGCGCGGATCACCTATACCGTCACGGACGACCGGCACGGGTCCGACAGCGCGACCGTCTCGATCAACATTCTGCCGCAGGACGACACGCCCACGGCGGGCGACGATGAGGCGACGGGCAGCTTCGGCCTGCCGCTGGTGGTGCGGATCTCCGACCTTCTGGCCAACGACAGCGACGTGGACCTGCCGGAGGTGCTGTGGGACACGCTGGCCTTCGCGGGAATTGCCGGCACCGAGGACGGCACGGCGGAGGTCTATGGCGACGAATTCGTCGTGGTGCGCTACGACGAGGGCTTCTCCGGTGAAAGCCGCTTCCGCTACCTCGTGGAGGACGATACCGAGCTGACCGACGAGGGGCGGGTCGACGTGACCGTCACCTCCGTCTTCGAGGCCACGGTGACGGGTACCGCGATGCGCGACCTGCTGTTCGGCGGGGCGGAGGACCGGACCGTCGAGGGTGGCGCGGGCGAGGACGACATCTTCGGCGAGGGCGGCAACGACCTGCTGATCGGGGGCGACGACGCGGACCGGCTGGATGGCGGCGCGGGCATCGATCTCGCCAGCTTCGCAGGGTCGAACGTGGGCGTGCGCGCGGACCTGCAGACCGGGATCGGCCAGGGCGGGCACGCGCAGGGCGACCGGTTCTTCGGGATCGAGGGCCTCGTCGGGTCGGACTGGAACGACGACCTTTACGGCGACACAGGGTCGAACACGCTGCGCGGCGGCGACGGCAACGACAGCCTCGAGGGGCGCGGCGGAGACGATTCCCTCCATGGCGAGGACGGCGACGACATCCTGCTCGGCGGGCTCGGCGCGGATCTGATCGATGGCGGCGAGGACACCGACACCGCCGACTATTCGGACAGCGGCGCGGGGGTCACGGTGTCGCTGGATGCCGGAACGGCAGCAGGCGGCGATGCAGAGGGCGACACGCTCGTCTCGATCGAGAACCTCATAGGGTCGCGCTTTGATGACAGGCTGACCGGCGACGGCTGGGCCAACACGCTGAACGGCGGGCGCGGCGACGACGTGCTGGAGGGGCTGGGCGGCGACGACGTGCTGATCGGCGGGCGCGGGGGCGACGACCTTTTCGGCGGCGCAGGCACCGACACGGCCTCCTACCTGACCTCGGACGTGGGCATCGTCATCGACATGCAGAACGGCGCGGCCTCCTCGGGCGAGGCGGAGGGCGACACGTTCAGCTCCATCGAGATCGTCGAGGGCTCGTTCCACGACGACACTATTCGCGGCACGGCGGGTGACAACACGCTCATCGGCGGGCGCGGGGCGGACGTGCTGGACGGGCGCGGCGGCACCGACACGGTCAGCTTCGCCGACGCAAGCGAGGGCGTGACCGTGGACCTCGGCGCGGGCACGGGCAGCGCGGGAGAGGCGGACGGGGACAGCTACATCTCCATCGAGGCGCTGATCGGGTCTGTCTGGGACGACGATTTCACCGGCAGTGCGGCGGACGAGCGGTTCGACGGCGGGCGCGGCGACGACACGATGCGCGGCGCGGCGGGGTCCGACGACTACGTCAAGGACCTGCGGACCGGCGAGGACCGGATCGAGGAACAGGGCGACGCGGGCGACATCGACCGCGTGCTGATGGGCGAGGGCATAGGGCCGGGCGACGTCAGCGTGATCCGCCCGCCGGGCACCGACGACATGGTGCTGGAGATCGAGCAGGGACCTGGGATCGAGGTGGACCGGGTTTTCGTGCCCGGGCATTTCGCAGGGCCTGAGACGGGCATCGAGGCGGTGGTCTTCAGCGACGGCACGACCTGGGACCGCGCGACGCTGGAGCTTCTGGCGACCGAGGGAGGGTTGAACGCGCGGGACGACCTGATCCGCTTCGCCACCGAGGACGAACCCTTCGAGATCGCCGCCGACCTGCTGACCGACAATGACGGCGCGACGGGGCTGACGCTCACCGGCGTCACGGCGGTGTCGGGCGGAACGGTGGAGCTGCTGACCAACGGGAACGTCCTGTTCCTCGGCGGGCCGGACGTGAACGGCGACGCCTTCTTCGACTACGACGTGACCGACGGGCTGGGCCGCGTGTCCACCGCCCGGGTCGAGGTCAACATCCTGCCGGTGAACGACCCGCCCGAAGCCCGGAATGACGGGCCGTTCAACGGGACCGAGGACGTGCCGCTTCAACTGTCTGTGGCGGACCTTCTGGGCAACGATACGGACGTGGACGGCGACGCGCTGTCCATCATCGACTTCGCGCCGCTGACCGGGCCGGACGGGCTGCCGCTGGCGCCGGGTCTGCTGGAGACGGGCTCCTATGCCGATGTCAGCCTGCTCGGCGGCTTCGTCATCGTCAGTCCCGCGGCGAACCACTTCGGCTTTGCCGGGTTCCGCTACACGGTCGCCGATCCGGATGGCCTGACCTCCACCGCCGAGGTGACGCTGAACTTCACCCCCGTGAACGATGCGCCGGACGCGGCCTTCGACCAGCGCATCGCGCGGCTGGGCCAGACGGCGCTGTTCGAGCTTGACGCGCTGATGACCAACGACAGCGATCCCGAGGACGATCCGTTCACCGTGACCGGCGTGACCCCGGACACCAACGGGACCGTCTACCTGTCGGACGCCTCAGGGGTGGCGGTCACCGATCCGGCCAGCGCGACCCATGTCGCCTTTGACGGCGACGCGCTGGGGGCGGCGCGGTTCTTCTACGAGGTGACCGACAGTTTCGGCGCCAAAGGCACGGGCCGGGTCGAGGTCGAGGTGCGGCCGCTCAACGACCCGCCCGACGCGGTGAACGACAGTGACAGGCCGGAGCTCGTGACCTTCGAGGACGAGGCGCTGACCATCGCGCTCGACGTGCTGCTCGCGAACGACAGCGATCCGAACGATGACGCCATCACCATCGTCGGCGTCGAGCGCTTCCCCGAGAACGGGCGGGTGGAGTTTGACGGCACCGGGCCGATCACCTTCATCCCGAGGGCCGATTACAACGGGCCCGCGCGCTTCGTGTATATCCTCGAGGACGACAAGGGCGACCGCGACACCGCCACGGTCACCGTCACCATCGTGCCCCGGAACGACCCGCCCGTGGTGCGGGACGACGTGCTCTTCGCGCCGGAGGACAGCGTCTTGTCCGTGACCGCGGCGGAGGCCTTCGCCAACGATGGCGACGACGAGGGCGACGTGCTGTTCTTCGAGGAAGTCCGACTGGTCGGGCTGGTGGACATCGACTTCGCCGACCGCCCCGGCGCGGACCGGGGCGAGGTGCTCGACACCGGCGTCGTGACGCAGGCACAGGCCACGGGCGCGCGGCTGGCGGACGGGTCGGACCTGCCCGCCTGGCTGAGCTTCGACGCCGGGGCGCTGACCTTCGAGGGCACGCCGCCCGATGCCGATGTCGGGCCGCTGGGCGTGCTGGTCACCTTCGCCCGGACGGACCGGCTGACCGGCGAGCAGATCGTGACGGAACGGGCAGTCGTGCTTGACGTCTTCGACCTTGTCGCGGGGCCGGTGGAGATCGCGCCGGAGCCGATCCTTTATGACAAGGCCATGGGGACCGCCTCACCGCTGGTGGTGGAGACGCTCGCCACCAGCGCCACACTCCAGGGCGGCGACCCGCTGCCGGACTGGCTGAGTTTCGACCCCGGCACAGGGGAGTTCACCGGAACGCCGCCGCTGGGGGCCGCGCCGGTCGACGTGACCATGGACCTCGTCGATATCAACCGGATCACCGGGGTCGAGACGGCCCATTCGGTGGACCTGCAACTCGACCCCGCGGCCTTTACCGGCGATCCGGTCACGATCCTGCCGCCGCAATCGGCGCGGGTGGCGGCAACGCTGACCGATGGCGGCGCCCTGCCCGGCTGGCTGACCTTCGATGCGGAGACGCTGTCACTGACGGGAACGCCGCCCGACGCGGGCGCCGCGGCTTTCGACGTGCGGCTGCGGTTCACCTACACCGACCCGCTGAGCGGCGTGGAGAGCCTCCGCGACGAGGTGCTGACGGTGGACCCGGCCGATGGCGCGGGGCTCGATGCGGGGCTGACATGGGCCGAGACCGCGCTGCTGGTGCCGCTGGGCGCAGGAAGCTGGAGTGCCGCGCAGGCCACCGGGCGCGACCTGCCGCCCTGGCTGGCCTTCGACGACGTGACGCGGACGCTGTCCCTGACCGGGGAGGCCCCTGCGGACGACGAGGACATCACCCGCGTCCGGGTCAGCTTCACCCCCGAGGGTGCGGAAACCCCGGCCTTCGGGATCGAGGTGGCGATCGACCCCTTCGCGGCCTTCGACGACCGGGTGAACGACCTCTTCGCGCCCGACCCGTGGTTCGAGGCGCTGGGCCTGATGGCGCTGCCCGTGGCCGTGGATACCGCCCTGTCCGCCGAGACGGCGAGCCGCTCTCCCCTGCCGGACTGGCTGAGCTTCGACGCGGACTCCGCGCGGTTCGGCGGCGCGCCGCCAGAGGCCTGGATCGGCGCATTCGACACCCGCGTGGATGTCAGCGCCTCCACCGGGGAGGACCGCCCGGCCTTTGCGCTGGTGACGCCGCTGGTGGTGGACCCCCTGCTCGAGACCGGGTCCATAGGCGGCGTGAGCCTGACACCGCTGGACGATTTCATCGGGATCGACGCGCCGGAGGATTTCACCGGCGGGATCGTCCTGACCTACACCGCCCGCGACACCAAGGACGCGGTGCAGGAGGGCGCGGCCACGGTGGTGCTGAACGTCCTGCCGGAGCCTGACGACCCGGTGGCGGGCGAGGACGGCTTCACCGTTCGCGACATCGACCTGCTGGCGTTCACGCTCCGACAGCTTCTCGCCAACGACGCCGATCCCGACGGCGGCGACATCTGGCTGACCGGGCTCGGCCCGGTGACGGAGGGCAGGCTGACGGTGGTCACGGAGGCGGTGAGCCTCGATCTGCCGCCGCTGCCCGACCTTGGCGGCGATGTCACCCACACGGCGACCCTGTCGGACGGCAGCCCGCTGCCGGGCTGGCTGACGCTGGATCCCGACACCGGGGAGTTGAGCGGCACGCCGCCCGTCACCTTCGTCGGACGGCTCGACATCCGCGTGACCTCCACGGGCAGCACCGACAGCCATGTGACGCCCGTGGCCCTGCCGGTGAACGGCAACGCGGGCGCCGTCTTCACCTACGACCCCGAAGACGACTACGCGGGTGCCGCGCTCTTCGAATACACCATCACCGACGACCAGGGCGCGACCGGAACCGGGACCGTCCGCATCGACGTGCTGGCGACGGAACAGCCGCCCGTGGCGGTGGACGACCGGCTGGACGCGGTCGAGGACACGCCGCTCGTCATCCAGCCGGCGGAGCTACTCGGCAACGACACCGACATCGACGGCGACACCCTCTCGATCACGGGCGTCAGCGCTGCTGTCAACGGGACGGTGACCTTCGACGGCACGGTGGTGACCTTCACCCCCGATCCGAATTTCGACGGGCAGGCCAGCTTCGACTACGAGGTCAGCGACGGGCGGCACGGCAGCGACACGGGCACCGTCACCGTTCGTGTGGCCAGCACGAACCGCGCGCCCACGCCGGGGACCGATCCGCAGACCGTCGAGGAGGACAGCATCGTCCGGCTGACCCCGGACGGGGTGATGGCCAACGATACGGACCCGGACGGCGACAGCCTGAGCTTTGTGCGCTTCGACACGGACGTGACCAACGGCGTGCTGAACCTCTTGCCCGACGGCTCGTTCGAGCTCGTCCCGAGGGAGAATTTCGTCGGTGACCTCACCGTGCGCTACGAGATCACCGACGGGCGGGCGACCTCCGTGGGCGAGGTCGTCGTGACCTATACCCCGGTGAACGACGATCCGGTGGCGGTGGCGGACAGCGGCTTCTTCACTCCGGTGAACACAGCTCTGCAGATCGACGTAGCCGATCTTCTGGCCAACGACACCGATCCGGAGAACGACAGTCTCACCCTCACCGGCGTGGACGATCCGGTGAACGGCAGCGTGTCTCTTGACGCCGGTGTCATCACGTTCACCCCGCGGGCGGATTTCTTCGGGAACGGCGGGTTCGTCTACAGGGTCGAGGACGGCAACGGCGGGACGGCGGAGGCCGAGGTTTTCATCGGCGTGACCACCACGCTGGGCCTGCCCATCGCCTTTCCGGACTTTTTCGGCCCGATCGACGAGGGCGGCAGCCTGCTCATCGACCCGGCGGACCTTCTGGCGAACGACATCGACCCGAACGGCGATCCGATCACCTTCGTCGGTGTGTCGGGGAGTGCCGTGTCGATGGAGGGCGACCTGATCAGGTTCCAGCCGGGAGAGGACGCGAACGGTCCGATCTCGGCGACCTACCGGATCACCGACGGCACGGACGGCATAGAGATCGAGGGCCGCTTTACCGTGGACGTGCGCCCGGTGGACGACGACCCCGAACCACAGGACGACAGGCTTGACGGAACAGAGGACGTAGTGCTGACGGTGCCGCTCGCCACGCTTCTGGCCAACGACCGGGACGCGGACGGACATGCGCTGGCGGTCACCGAGCTGTTCGACGCGGTGGGCGGCACCGTGGCGCTCGACGGGGCGGGCAACGCGGTCTTCACGCCCGAGGCGGATCGCAACGAGACGGACGGGCCGGCGGGCTTCTCCTACCGGGTCACCGACAGCACCGGCGCGACCGGAGAGGCGCAAGTGACGGTGGACCTCGCCCCGGTCAACGACCGTCCGGTGATCGACCGGCTGCCGGATATCCTCGGGACCGAGGATGTGCGGCTGGCGGCGAGCCTGCCCGAGGACGCCTTCAGCGACATCGACGGCGATTCGCTCACGATCAGCCTCGTGCAGGCGGACGGCGGCCCGCTGCCGGCCTGGCTGACCTTCGATCCGGTCACGCTGAACCTCTTCGGCGACCCGCCAGAACATTTCAACGGCGAGATCGCGCTGCAGGCCCGCGCCTTCGACGGGACGGAGACGGTGACGCGCGACTTCCTGCTGGAGATCGAGGCGGTCAACGACGCGCCGCGCCTCGGGGGGGCCTTCTCCGACCGCTTCGCCACCGAGGACACGCCGTTCGACATCACGCTGCAACAGGGTCTGTTCACGGATGTCGAGGGCGATCCGCTGACCTATGCGATCGCCCTGGCGGACGGTAGCCCCCTGCCGGGCTGGCTTGTGGCCGATACCACCGCGCTGACCCTGAGTGGGCAGGCGCCGGCGGATTTCAACGGCACGCTCGACCTGCGCATCGCGGCGAGCGACGGGCAGGCGACCGTCTCGGACGTGTTCCGCCTCACGGTGCAGGCGGTGAACGACGCGCCGCGTGTCGTGGCCCCCTTCGCCGATCAGGGCGTGATCGCGGGCGAGGCCTTCTCGATCCCGGTGCCCGTGACGGTGTTCGAGGACCCCGAGGGCGACCCGATGATGCTGGCGATGCAGCAGGCCGACGGCTCTGCCCTGCCCGGCTGGATGCGCTTCGACGGCAGCAGGCTGACCGGAACGGCACCGGCGGGCGCCTCGACCCTTCTGGCGCTGCAACTGCTGGCGACGGACGGCGACCTCGTGGGCACGGACGCGTTCGACTTCGTCGTGGCGGCCCCGCCCGCGCCACCGCCGCCACCGCCGCCACCGCCCGAAAGCGGCGGCGGGACGGGCGGCAGCCCCGGTGACGACGATCTCTCCGGCGGCGGCGGGGACGACAGCGCCAGCGGCGGCCCGGGCGAGGACGAACTCGACGGCCATGCCGGCAATGACGACCTCCGCGGCGGGTCGGGCAACGATTCGATCCGCGGCGGCCTCGGCGAGGACGAGATTCGCGGCGGCGGAGGCGACGACAGCATCGAGGGCGATGGCGGTGACGACCTGATCGTCGGCGGCACAGGACGCGACCGGATCGTCGGCGGCAATGGCGATGACCGCGTCTTCGGCGGGGGTGGCGACGACGATATCGACGGCGGGATAGGTGACGACCGACTGGAGGGCGGCACCGGCAACGATGTGATCCGCGGAATGGCGGGCGACGATATCCTGTTCGGCGGCATCGGCGACGACAGTCTCTTCGGCGGCGCGGGCGACGATGCATTGAACGGGATGGGCGGCCGCGACGTGCTCTATGGCGGGCTCGGGCGGGACACCCTGGCCGGCGGCGCCGGTGATGACGCGATGAACGGCGGTGGCGGGCGGGACATCATGTTCGGCGGCATCGGCGACGACATCATGGCCGGCGGGGCGGCCGGCGACCTGATGAACGGCGGTCGTGGCCGGGACACGATGTTCGGCGGCATGGGCGACGACACGATGGCAGGCAGCGCCGGTGCCGATATCCTGCGCGGCGGCATGGGCGACGACCGGCTGTTCGGCGGTCGCGGTCGGGACCTGCTGGACGGCGGACCGGGGGCCGATATGCTGACCGGCGGAGCGGAGGCGGATGTGTTCGTCTTCATCGACCGGCAGGCCGGGGTGCGGGACGTGGTCACCGATTTCGAGGACGGGTCCGATACCCTGCTCTTTGGCGCAGGCGCGGCACCGGCCTTCTCGCAGGTCGCGGCGGGCGTGCTGATGACCTTCGGGAACGGCTACGAGGTGCTGCTGCGGGATACGCTGCTTTCCGACATCGACGGCAGCGACTGGAGCACGCTCTAGACGCCGACGAATCGGTCGGTGAGATCCGGCGTCAGGTCCGCCATGGCGCCGGTCCAGACCGTGGCCCCCCGCTCGAGGATGACGGCGCGGTCCGCGACGGCGGACAGCTCCTTCAGCGCCTTGTCGATCACCAGGATCGCCATGCCGGTCTCCGACTTCAGCGTGGCGATGGCGACCCAGATCTCCTGCCTCACGATGGGGGCGAGGCCCTCGGTCGCCTCGTCGAGGATCAGCAGGCGCGGATTGGTGGTCAGCGCCCGCCCGATGGCCAGCATCTGCTGTTCCCCGCCCGACAGCGAGGCGGCGCGCTGGGCGCGGCGTTCGGCGAGGCGCGGAAAGAGCCGCGTGACACGGGCAATGTCCCAGGGACCGGGCCGGGCGGCGGCGGCGAGGTTCTCCGCCACGGTCAGGTCGCGAAAGCAGCGCCGCCCCTCGGGGGACAGGCCGATGCCGAGGCGCGCGGCGGCGTGGCTGGGAAGGCGGTGCAGGTCCTGCCCGTCGAAGGTCAACATGCCGGTGGAGGGGATCATCCGGCAGATCGCCTTGACCGTCGTCGTCTTGCCCATGCCGTTGCGGCCCATGAGGGAGACGACCTCGCCCTCGGCGATGGTCAGGTCCACCCCGAAGAGGGCCTGGCTCGCGCCATAGGAGGCGGCGAGGTTTTCGACCCTGAGCAGGCTCAATCCGTCTCTCCGAGATAGGCCTCGCGCACCGCGCGGCTGGCGCGGATCTCCGCCTGCGGGCCGGTGGCGATGATGCGGCCGTAGACCAGCACCGAGATCCGGTCGGCGAGGGCAAACACCGCGTCCATGTCGTGCTCGACCAGCAGGATCGGGGCCTCCTGCCTGAGGTCATCGAGGAAGCGCGTCATCCGGGCAGAGCCGTCCGCGCCGAGGCCCGCCATGGGCTCGTCCATGACGAAGACCTTCGGGCGCAGGGTCAGGGCGACGGCGACCTCCAGTTGCCGCCGCTGCCCGTGGCTGAGATCGCCACAGCGGGTGTGGCGGTGCCCGGTCAGCCCCACCTTCTCCAGCGCCTCCTTCGCCCTCTCGCGCAAACCGGAGGAGGCCAAGGCTGGCCGCCAGAACCGCCAGGGTTTCCCCTCCGCTCCCATGGCGCCAAGCACGGCGTTTTCCAGCACGCTGTCCTCCATCGCCAGTGCGGAGATCTGGAAGGTTCGGCCCAACCCGGCCCGGGCGCGGGCGGCGGTGCTGTCGCGCGTGACATCGCGGCCCAGCAGGGTGACGCTGCCGCGATCCGGGATCAGGCCGCCGCAGATCTGCCGGATCAGGGTCGATTTGCCCGCGCCGTTCGGCCCGATCACGGCGTGGATCTCGCCAGGCCTCAGGTCGATGGACACGTCTTCCGACGCGATCACGGCGCCGAAGCTTTTGGTCAGGCCCTGCGTGGCGAGGAGCGGCTCAGCCATGGGACCTCCGCGCCAGAAGCCCGACGATGCCGCCGCGCGCGAAGAGCACGACAAGCAGCAGCGCGACACCGAGCCAGATCAGCCAGAACTCGGTGACATCCCCCAGCACATGCTCCAGCGTGACAAAGACGATGGCGCCCACCACCGGCCCGATCAGCCGCGCGACACCGCCGAGGATCACCAGCACGATCAGCTCCCCCGACAGCTGCCAGCTGAACATCGCGGGGCTCACGAAGCGGTTGAGATCAGCAAAGAGCGCCCCGGCAAGGCCCGTCACCGCACCCGACAGCACGAAGGCCAGCAGCCGCAGGCGCATCGGGTCGAGGCCCACCGTCTCCACTCGCTCCGGCGCCTGCCGCGCGGCATTCAGGGCAAGGCCGAAGGGCGACCGCATCAGCCGCCCGGCAAACAGCAGCACGAGGCACAGGAGGGTGAAACACAGACCGAAGAACTGGATCGGATCGAGCGTGTTCAGCCCGGGAAAGTCGTTGCGGACATAGATGGAAAGCCCGTCCTCGCCGCCATAGGCGCTCCATGAGATGGCGAAATAAAAGAACATCTGCCCGAAGGCGAGGGTGATCATGATGAAATAGACACCGGATGTCCTGAGCGACAGCAGCCCGATCAGCAGCGCCGCGAGGGACGACGCCACGACGGCGGTCAGCCAGATCACCGGCATGGACTTGGTCCCGGCAATGGTCAGCGGCCCCAGTTCCAGCGGCGTGAAGGTCTGCGCGTGATGGGCGAGGATGCCCATGGCATAGCCGCCGATCCCGAAGAAGGCGGCATGACCGAGGCTGACCAGCCCGCCCTGCCCCAGCGCGATATTCAGCCCGACCGCCGCAAGGGCGAGGATCGTGGCCCGTGTGGCCAGCGTGATGGTGAAAGGCTGGTCCAGGACCAGCGCCCCAAGTGCCACCACCAGGAGCCCCAGCAGCACGGCAAGCGTCAGCCAGCGTTCCGGCATCATGCCCGCGCCCCGAAGAGGCCCGTGGGCCGCCAGACCAGCACGAGGCCCATCAGGATGTAGATCGCCATGGACGACATCGACGCCCCGGTCTGTGTGGCAGCCCCCGGCTCCATGAAGAGCTTGAAGAGCTCCGGCAGGAAGATGCCGCCCAGCGTGTCGGTCAGCCCCACCAGCAGCGCCCCGACGAAGGCGCCCCGGATCGACCCTATGCCGCCGATGACGATGACCACGAAGGCGAGGATCAGCACCGGCTCGCCCATGCCGACCTGCACCGATTGGATCGCCCCCACCAGCGCGCCGGCCAGCCCCGCCAGCGCCGCGCCTAGCGCGAAGACGAGGGTATAGAGCCGGCTGATGTCGACGCCCAGCGCCGCGATCATCTCCCGGTCGTTCTCTCCGGCGCGGATGCGGATGCCGATGCGGGTGTGCTGCGTCAGCGCCCAGAGGCCCACCGCCACGGCAAGGCCCGCGCCGATCAGCGCGAGGCGGTAGCGCGGGTATTCGATCCCGCCGGGCAGGGTGACGGGGCCGGAGAGCGCGGCAGGCACGTCGAGATAGAGCGGAAAGGACCCGAAGACCCAGCGCGTGCCTTCCGAGAAGATCAGGATCAGCGCGAAGGTCGCCAGCACCTGATCGAGGTGGTCGGCGGCATAGAGCCTGCGGATCACCGTCAGCTCCACCAGCGCGCCCGGCGCAGCGGCCGCCGCCATGGCGGCGATCAGGGCCAGCAGGAAGGAGCCCGTGGCGCCCGCGACCGCGGCGGCGGCAAAGGCGCCGATCATGTAGAGCGACCCGTGGGCGAGGTTGATCAGGCCCATGACGCCGAAGATCAGCGTCAGCCCCGCCGCCATCAGGAACAGCATGACGCCGAATTGCAGGCCGTTCAGGACCTGCTCGATGATCAGGATCGCGGACATGGGCAAGCGGGCGGTGTGCCTGGGCGCACCCTACGACTCTGCGCAGGGTGCGCGTTCATGCGCACCGCCCCAATCGCTCACATGCTGCACTCGGAGGCATAGGCGTCCGCGTGGTTCTCCAGAGCAACACCGATGATCCGGTTGGTGAAGACGTCGCCCTCCTTGATCACCTCACGGGCGTAGATGTCCTGGATCGGGTGGTGGTTCGGACCGAAGGCGAAGTCGCCCCGCGTGCTGTCGAAGTCCGCCGCGCGCAGCGCCTCGCGGAAGGCGTCGGCATCGGAGGGCTCGGCGACCGCGAGAGCCGACAGCATCAGGTTCGCCGTGTCGAACCCCTGGGAGGCGTAGAGCGAGGGCAGGCGGCCGTATTCGGCCTCGAAGCTCTCGACAAAGGCCAGGTTTGTGGCGTTGTCGATGTCCTTGGACCATTGCGAGGTGTTCACCACGCCCAGCGCCGCGTCGCCCACGGCCTGCAGGATGCCCTGATCGAAGCTGAAGGCGGGACCGATGACCGGGATGCCCACGCCCGAGTCGGCATATTGCTTGAGGAAGGAAATCCCCATGCCGCCGGGCAGGAAGAAGAAGACGCTGTCCGCCCCGGACGCGCGGATCTGCGCAATCTCGGCGGCATAATCGGTCTGGCCGAGCTGGGTGTAGATCTCTCCGGCGAGTTCCCCCTCGTAGAACCGCTTGTAGCCCGTCAGAGCGTCCTGTCCCGCGGGGTAGTTCGGCGCGAGGATGAAGCTGTTGGTGTAACCTGTCTCGTTGGCCCACGCGCCTGCGGCCTCGTGCAGGTTGTCGTTCTGCCAGGCCACGTTGAAGTAGTTCTCATGGCATCCCGCCCCAGCAAGCTGCGAGGGGCCGGCGTTGGGCGAGAGGTAGAACACGCCCTGATTGACCGCCGCCGGCACCACGGCCATGGCGAGGTTGGACCAGATGATGCCGGTCATGACGTCCACGCGCTCGGACTGGATCATCTCGTCGGCGATCTGCACCGCGATGTCGGGCTTCTGCTGGTCGTCCTCGATCACCAGTTCGATGTCGTCGCGCCCCGACTGGGCGATGGCCAGAAGAAAGCCGTCCCGCACGTCGAGGCCAAGGCCCGCGCCGCCGCCCGAGAGCGTGGTGATCATGCCGACCTTGACCTCGGCCATGGCCGGTGCGGCCAAGAGCGCGGCGGTCGCCGCCGCGGTGAATAGCGTCTTCATCCGTGTCCCCCCGTTGGTCCCGGGCCGGTCTCTGCCGGCCGCGCCCGCATCTCGCGGCAGGGCGCAGGTTAGCCAGCCGCCCCGGCTACTTCAATCGCCGGGGCGGGACAAAGCCGCGCTATTCCGCGGCTTCGGCATAGTCCGACAGGGGCGGGCAGGTGCAGACGAGGTGGCGGTCGCCATAGGCGTTGTCCACGCGGTTGACCGGGGGCCAGTACTTGTCCACCCGGAACGCGCCGGGCGGAAAACAGCCCTGTTCGCGGCTGTAGGGCCGCGACCAGTCCCGCACGAGGTCCTCCATCGTGTGGGGCGCGTTCTTCAGCGGGTTGTCCGCGCGGTCCATGCGGCCCTCCTCGATGTCCCGGATCTCATCGCGGATCGCCAACATCGCGTCGCAGAACCGGTCGAGCTCCGCCTTGGTCTCGCTCTCGGTGGGCTCCACCATCAGCGTGCCCGCCACGGGCCAGCTCATCGTCGGCGCGTGAAAGCCGCAATCGATCAGCCGCTTGGCGATGTCCTCCACGGTGATCCCCGCCGAGGCCTCGAAGGGCCGGGTGTCGAGGATGCATTCATGGGCGATGCGGCCCGTGGGGCCGGTGTAGAGCACCTCGAAGGCCCCCTCGAGGCGCTTCGCGATGTAGTTGGCGTTCAGGATCGCGACCCGGGTGGCCTGGGTGATCCCCTCGCCGCCCATCATCAGGCAATAGGCCCAGGAGATCGGCAGGAGCGAGGGCGAGCCGTAGGGCGTCGCCGACACCGGGCCTTCGGTGCCGCCCGTGGCGGGATGGCCCGGCAGGTGCGGCGCCAGATGCGCCTTGACCCCGATCGGCCCCATGCCCGGCCCGCCGCCGCCGTGGGGGATGCAGAAGGTCTTGTGCAGGTTGAGGTGGCTGACGTCGCCGCCCAGGTCGCCGGGGCGCGACAGGCCCACCATGGCATTCATGTTGGCGCCGTCGATATAGACCTGCCCGCCATGGCGGTGCGTGATCTCGCAGACCTCCCGCACCGTCTCCTCGAAGACGCCGTGGGTCGAGGGATAGGTGATCATGCAGCCCGCCAGCCGCTCGCCCGCCTGCTCTGCTTTCGTGCGGAAATCGTCGAGGTCGATGTCGCCGTTGGCGGCGGATTTCACGGTGACGACCTTCCAGCCCACCATCTGCGCCGAGGCGGGATTGGTGCCATGGGCGGACATCGGGATCAGGCAGACATCGCGCCCCGCATCCCCATTGGCCCGGTGCCAGGCGGCGATGGTCAGAAGGCCCGCATATTCGCCCTGCGCGCCCGAATTGGGCTGCATGGAGATCGCATCGTAGCCCGTCACGTCACAGAGCTTATCGGACAGGTCCGCGATCAGCTCCGCATAGCCCTCGGTCTGGTCGGCGGGGGCGAAGGGGTGGATGTTGGCGAACTCACGCCAGCTCAGCGGCATCATCTCCACCGCCGCGTTCAGTTTCATCGTGCAGGACCCCAGCGGGATCATCGCCCGGTCGAGCGCGAGGTCACGATCCGACAGCCGGCGCATGTAGCGCATCATCTCGGACTCGGCGCGGTTCATGTGGAAGACGTCGTGCTGGAGATAGGCGGTCTGCCGGATCAGCCCCTCGGGGAGGCGGTATTCGGCATGGTCAGGGTCGTCCTGCCGGTCGATCCCGAAGGCGCGCCAGACCGCCTCGATATTGCCGGGCCGCGTGCATTCGTCCAGCGTGATGCCGATCCGATCCGTGCCGACCCTGCGCAGGTTCACCCCCTCGTCCACCGCCGATTTCAGCAGCGCCGCCTGCGCCGGGCCGACATGGACGGTGATCGTGTCGAAGAACTGCTCCGGCCCGACGGCAAATCCCGCCTCCTCCAGCCCCTGCGCCAGCCGCACGGTCTTGGCGTGGATGCGCTGGGCGATGGCCTTCAGCCCCTCCGGGCCATGGAAGACGGCATAGAACCCCGCCATGACCGCCAGCAGCGCCTGCGCGGTGCAGACGTTGGATGTCGCCTTCTCCCGCCGGATATGCTGCTCCCGGGTCTGGAGCGCGAGGCGGTAGGCGCGGTTGCCGTGGCTGTCGACGCTGACACCCACGATCCGGCCCGGCATGGCGCGCTTCATCTCGTCCTTCGCGGCCATGTAGGCGGCGTGCGGCCCGCCATAGCCCATGGGCACGCCGAACCGCTGGGTGGACCCCACGGCGATATCGGCGCCCATGGCGCCCGGCTCCTTCAGCAGGGTCAGGGCCATCGGATCGGCGGAGACGACGGCCACCGCCTGCGCCGCGTGCAGGGCGGCGCAGAGGTCCGTGACATCGCGTAGATGGCCGTGGGTGCCCGGATACTGGAAGATCGCGCCGAAGACGCGACCCGGGTCCATGTCATCGGGGTCGCCGACGATCAGCTCGATCCCCAGTGGCTCCGCCCGCGTGCGCATCACCGCGATGTTCTGCGGATGGCATCCCTCATCGACAAAGAAGGCCCCCGCCTTCGATTTCGCCACGCGGCGCGCCATGGTCATCGCCTCGGCGCAGGCCGTCGCCTCGTCCAGGAGAGAGGCATTGGCCACCGGCAGGCCGGTCAGGTCCGACACCATGGTCTGAAAGTTCAGCAGCGCCTCGAGCCGGCCCTGGCTGATTTCGGGCTGGTAGGGCGTGTAGGCGGTATACCACGCCGGGTTCTCGAAGATGTTGCGCTGGATCGCGGGGGGCGTGACCGTGCCGTGATAGCCCTGACCGATGAGCGAGGTGAGCACCTTGTTCCGGGACGCCACCTGCCGCATCCGGAAGATCAGCTCCGCCTCCGACAGCGGCGCGCCCCAGTCGAGCGGCTCTTCCTGCCGGATGCTCTGCGGCACCGTCTCGTCGATCAGCGCGTCGAGGCTCTCCGTGCCCAGCACCGACAACATCTCGGCCATCTCGGAGGGGGAGGGCCCGATGTGGCGGCGGTTGGCGAAGTCGTAGGGGTCGTAGTCGGTGGGCGTGAAGGGCATGGCGCGCTCCTTTGGGCAACTGCTCGGATCGGGCGGACCGGTTCAGCCGGTCATCGCCTCGTACTCGTCCTCGTCCATGAAGGCGTCGAGCTGGGACATGTCGGTCGGGCGGATCTTGAAGAACCAGCCGTCGCCGGTCGGGTCATCGTTCACCTTGCCGGGCGCGTCGGCGATGGCCTCGTTGACCTCCACGATCTCGCCATCAAGGGGTGCCGTGATGTCGGAGGCGGCCTTGACGCTTTCGATCACGACGATCTCGTCGCCCTGGGTCACGACGGTGCCCACCTCGGGCAATTCCACATAGACCACGTCGCCCAACTGGGTGGAGGCGTGGGAGGTGATGCCGACGACGATCAGGTCGCCCTCGGGGCGGAGCCATTCATGCTCTTCGGTGTATTTCATGGAGGTCTCGCTCATCGCTTGAAGTTGGCTTTTGTGAAGGGCAGCGTGGCCACCGTCACCGGAAGGCGCCGTCCGCGCAACTCTCCGTAAAGGCGCGTGCCCGGGGCGGAGAGGGCGGCGGGGACATGGCCCATGGCCACGGGCGCGCCCACGGTAGGGCCGAACCCGCCGGAAGTGATGCGGCCCACGGGGATCAGGGCATCGGCGCTGTCGTAGATCTCCACCCCCTCGCGCATCGGCGCCCGGCCGTCGGGCAGGAGGCCGACGCGGCGGCGGTCCGGGCCGTCCGCCAGCTCTTGCAGGATGCGCGCTGCACCGGGAAAGCCGCCCGCGCGGTCGCCGCCGGTGCGGCGGACCTTCTGGATGGCCCAGCCAAGGCCCGCCTCCGCGGGGCTCGTCGCAGCGTCGATATCGTGGCCATAAAGACAAAGCCCCGCCTCCAGCCGCAGCGAGTCCCGCGCGCCGAGGCCGGCGGGGGCGACACCCTCCTGCGCCAGAAGTGCGCGGGCGACGGTCTCCGCCGGGTCCTCGGGCACGGAGATCTCGAACCCGTCCTCGCCGGTATAGCCCGAGCGGGAGATCCAGGCCTCCACCCCTTCCAGCGTCACGGTGGCCACGTCCATGAAGCGCATCCGCGCCACCTCGGGCGCAAGGGCCGCCAACGCCGCCTCGCTGCCCGGCCCCTGTAGTGCCACGAGCGCGCGATGGGGCAGGGGCTCGACCGTCACGCTCTCGGGCAGTCCGGCGCGGAGGCGGGCGATGTCGGCCTCCTTCTTCGCAGCGTTGACCACCAGAAACAGGTGATCGCCGCGATTGGCGACCATCAGGTCGTCCTCGATCCCGCCCGCGTCGTTGGTGAAGAAGGCATAGCGTTGACGCCCCTCGGCGAGGCCCTGCACATCGACGGGCACCAGCGCCTCCAGCGCCTCGGCGGCGCCAGCGCCGCGCAGGATCACCTGGCCCATGTGGCTGACATCGAAGAGGCCGGCCGCCGTGCGGGTGTGCAGATGCTCCGCCATCACCCCGGCGGGATAGCTCAGCGGCAGGTCGTAGCCCGCAAAGCCGCCCATCCGGGCGCCCAGCCCGGCGTGCAGATCATGAAGCGGCGTGCGCCGCAGCGCGTCGTCGGTCATGGCGTCATACCTTCCCCGGGCGATGCCGCCCGGCTGAGTTCGCACAGGTCCACATGGCCCGCGCCCGACGCCCCCTCTGTCCTTTCGCCTGAGAACGTTATCCCTTCGGCGGACGCGACCTGCGCGCCTCTCTCCAGAGTCCTGTCAATCGAACGGTCCTTTGGCCTGAGAGTTTCCGGGGCGGTTGCTCCTTCGGCGCCGGCCTGCTGCCGACTCTCCCGTTCGATCCTGCACTGCAGCATAGGGGGTTTCCGATCGGAAACAAGACCCCCGCCCCGCCTCAGCGCGCGTGCATCACGCGACCGATGACATTGAGCAAAAGTTGGGCAGCGAGGATCGCGGTGATGCCGGACCGGTCATGGTCGGGAGAGACCTCCACGAGGTCGATCCCCACGACGCGTCCCCGTTTCGCCAGCCCGGCCAGCAGCTCCAGCACCTCGTAATACAGGAACCCGCCATGGGACGGCGTGCCCGTGCCCGGCGCGATGGACGGGTCGAAACCGTCGATGTCGATGGTCAAGTAGTAGTCCACGCCTTCGGGGATGCGGGCGAGCATCGCCTCGACACCCAGCTTGCGCACCTGCCGCACCGACAGGATGTCGGAGCCCATGGCGCGGGCTGCGTCATAGCCCTCCTTGGCGGTGGACGACACGTTGCGGATGCCGAGCTGACTGAGGCCGGTGACATGATCCTGCTCCGCCGCGCGGCGCATCGGGTTGCCGTGGCCGTGGCGCACGCCGTGCCGCTCGTCGACGAAATCCAGATGCGCGTCGATCTGCACGATGTGGATCGGGCCGTGGTCCGCAAAGGCGCGGATGCAGGGAATGTTGACCGAATGGTCGCCCCCCAGCACCACCGGCAGCGCGCCCGCCGCGAGGATCGCGCGCACGCCGGTCTCTATGTTGGCGTGGCTCTGGTCTGTATCGGTATGGATGATGTCGGCATCGCCAAGGTCCACCATCCGGACGTTGTCGAGATAGGTGACGTCGTCCTCAGGGTCATAGGCGCCGGCATGACCGAAGGAAAAGAGCGTCGAGGCCTCGCGGATCGCCCGGGGGCCGAACCGGGTGCCGGCGCGGTACTGCGTGCCCATGTCGTAGGGCGCGCCGAGGATCGCGACATCGGCCTCGATCCGGTCCCAGTCGGGCACATAGGGCGCCTTGCCGAAGGTGGCGATGCCGGTGAAGGGCAGGTTCAGCCTCCCGCTGTCGTATCCGTGGGCCATGTCAGAGCATCCATTCTACGGGTAGCCAGCTGACGATCCGCGCCATGGTCCGGGACATCACGCCGGTCTCGGGCTCCGTCAGGTGAACGATCTCGGTGCCATCATCAGCCGTCTCGACCCAGCGCAGCCCGCCACCCTCACCGCGCTCCACCCGGTAGTAGGATTGCGGCCGGTCGAGGGCCTGTGCAAGGCCTGTCGCCATGGCTTCGGCGGGGATCAGCAGGCCCATTTCCGTGTTGAGTTGCGCCGAGCGCGGGTCGAAATTGAAGGAGCCCACGAAGATGCGCTCACCGTCCATCTGGAAGGTCTTCGCGTGCAGGCTGGAGGCCGAGCCCACGATCATCGACGACATGTCCCTTTCCTGCCGCGCGCCCGCGCTGCGCTGCAGCTCCATCAGTTCCACCCCGGCATCGAGCAGGGGCCCGCGGTAGGTCATGTAGGCACCGTGCACGGGCGGGACATCCGTGGCCGAAAGCGAATTGGTCATGGCCCGCACCCGCACACCGCGGTCGGCCATACCGGTCAGCAGGGCAGTGCCCTCGTCGCCCGGGATGAAGTAGGCGGAGACGATGTCGAAGGAGGTCTGCGCCGGAGCGACGGACATGATCCGCCCGATCAGCAGCTCCTCGTCCGCGACACGGCCCAGCCCCTTGGCGGGATCGTCGCTGAAGAGCTGCACCTCGCCCCAGTCGAGGGCGAGCGTGCCGGCCTGAAGCTCCTGCACCAGGGAGGTGGCGGCCGCCGCCTCGGCATAGCCCGAGCCCAGCGCCGTGGCGCGCGCGGCCTCGGCCTCTTCCATCAGGCTCTCGAGACCACCGGGCGCCGCTCGCAGGATCATGTCGGCGGGATAGGCCGAGGGCGCCTCCCAGTAGAGGTCGAAATCCGTCGCCACCTCGGCGGCAGCAGGGCCCACGGCCAGCACGTCGGCGTCGAAGTAATGCACCCCCTGCCCGAAGGCGAAATAGATGTCCCCGATGTTGCGCCCGCCGACCACCGTGGCCACGCCGTCCACGGTCATCGCCTTGTTGTGCATCCGCCGGTTCAACCGGGGAAAGTCGAAGGCATAGGACAGGAGTTTCGGATTGCGCAGGGTGAAAGGGTTCCACAGGCGCACCTCCACGTTCTTGTGTGCGTCGAGCGCGGCAAGTTCGGCGTCGAGGCCGGGAATGCCGTTGTCGTCGAGCAGGAGCCGCACCCGGACGCCCCGGTCAGCGGCCTGCCGGAGCTCGTCGCGCAGGATCCAGCCCGTCGTGTCAGTCTGCCAGATGTAGTATTGCAGGTCGATACTGGCCTCGGCCGCGCGCGCCAGCAGGATGCGGGCAGCATAGGCCTCGCGCCCCTCCGCGAGCGGCCAGACGCCGCTTTCGCCGGGGTGCCGCTCTGCCAGGGGCAGGATCGCGGCGCCCAGCGTGGTATCGGCGGAGGCGGCGATGGCCATGCTCTCGGGCCGGCCTTCGAGGGGCGGGACCGGAAAGAAGAGCCTGAGCGCGAGGATCGCGACGCCGATCAGGACGACGATGGAAACAAGGGCGCGAAGAAAGCGCATGGATTGGTGCCCCCAGACCGATGGTGCCCGAGTCTAGCGGGCGGCTGACCCTGAGTAAAACCGTCCATGAGATGATGCGAGACGCGAGCCTCCACCCGTAGGGCGGGTTTCCAACCCGCCCCCTCTGAGCGCGCGCGCGCTCAGCCCAATTCGACGCGAAGCTTGCCCAGATGCCGCGCGAGAAGGGTCTGAGCAGCCTCAACGCTTGACGCTTCGGCGTAGCAGCGGAACTCGGGCGCATTGCCGGAAGGGCGCAGGTGCAGGATCGCACCGCCCTCGAAGGTCACGCGCAAGCCATCCGTCTCGTCGATGCCCTCCTCCGGCGGCAAGGCATCGAAGAAGGCCGCGCGACGGGCGGGGTCGGCGCGCATCTCCCTCAGAAAGGCCAGCGCGCGGTCGGGGTCGATACCCGTGAGCCGGTCGGCGGCGGTGAAGCGCGGCGGCAGGGTGGCCACCAGTTCGGCCAGCGTCCGCGCTTCGGCCCGCGCCCGCGCAAGCGGCGCCACGATGGGCAGCACGCTGTCCCGGGTGGCGAGGGGCGCAAGCGGGCCGGCGGGGCCCTGCGCCTCGAAGCCCAGCAGAAAGCCGCCGTTCGCCTCGTATCCCACGACACGCGCGGCGGGATCGGCGGCGAGCGCCTCCTCCATCGCGGCGATGACATAGGGAGAGCCGATGCGGGTCCGAACGATCCGCGCGAAGCCCATGTGATCCACCGCCGTGTTCGACGACACCGGCGTGCAGAGCACATCCGCCCCCAGCAGCCCTGCCGTCAGCGGCCCCAGCACGTCACCCGGCACGATGCTGCCCCTGTGGTCCGCGACCATGGGCCGGTCGGCATCGCCATCGGTGGAGACGACGGCATCGAGACGGTGCTCAAGGCACCATGCGGCAAGCCGGTGCGTCGTCTCGGGGTCCACCGCCTCTGTATCCACCGGCACGAAGCTGGCGGAACGGGCGAGCGGCACCGCCTCGGCCCCCAGCCGCGCGACGATCTCGGTCAGCAGTTCCCGCGCGGCGGAGGAATGCTGGTAGACGCCGATCCGGAGGCCGCGCAGCGCCTCCCGTCCGAAGGCCGCAAGATACCTCTGCACATAGGCTCCGGCGATGCCCTCGCCCTCGCTCACCCTGCCGCTGCCGCCGGCACCGGCCCGCCCGAGGGCCCCGACGATGCGCGCCTCGTCGTCCTTCGAGACCTCGCCCGTGGGCAGGTAGAACTTCAGCCCGTTGCGGTCCGCGGGAATGTGGCTTCCCGTCACCATGATCGCCGCCGTCCCCGCGCCCATGGAGGCCAGCGCCAACGCGGGCGTGGGCAGCATCCCGGCGCGCACCACGTCCACGCCCTCGCCCCGCGCCGCCGCGATCACCGCCTCGGCGATGCGTGGGGAACTCTCGCGCAGGTCCCGGGCCACGAAGACCCGCCCACCATGGGGACAGGCGGCGAGAAAGGCGCGGGTGTAGTCGGCCACGAGCTCGTCCGTCAGCTCGGTGACGAGACCGCGCAGCCCGCTGGTTCCGAACTTGGGGGGCATCGGCTCAGCTCCGGGCGTAGATGTCTTCGTATCGGATGATATCGTCCTCGCCGAGATAGGCCCCGGTCTGCACCTCGATGAGCACCATGGGCACCTTGCCGGGGTTCTCCATCCGGTGAACGGCGCCCAAGGGAATATAGACCGACTGGTTCTCGGTCAGCAGCGTCACTGCGTCGTCCACGGTGACGCGGGCCGTGCCCGCCACAACGATCCAGTGTTCCGACCGGTGCACATGGGATTGCAGCGACAGAGCGGCGCCCGGATGCACATGGATGCGCTTCACCTGGAAGCGGTCTGACAGGATCAGTGTCTCGTACCAGCCCCAGGGGCGGTAGTCGCGGGGCAGCTGCACCGCCTGGGACGCGCCCCTGTCCTTCAGCACCTTGACGGCCGTCTTGACGTTCTGGCTGTCGGACATGTCGGCGACCATGACCGCGTCCTTCATGGCGACCGCAACGACGTTCTTCAGGCCGATGCCGACGAGTTCGATCCCCTCGTCCTCGGATCGCAGGAGACTGCCTTCGCAGCCGAGCGCCGTGGCATTGGCGCTGAGCGCGTTGCCCGCGGCATCGTGGGGCATCTCGGTCCAGACCGCTTCCCAGGATCCCAGATCGCTCCATGGGCCCTCGTAGGGGACGACGGAGACGTTGGTGGCCTTCTCCATCACCGCGTAGTCGATGGAATCCTCGGGCACGCCGGCCCAGAGCGCCTCGTCGATGCGGCAGAAACCGAGGTCCGTGCGTGCCGCATTCAGCGCGGCGGCGACGTTCTTGCGGATCGCGGGGGCGTGGGTGTCGAAGGCCTCGACCAGCGTTCCGGCGCGCACAAGGAAGATGCCCGCGTTCCAGAGGTTGACCTCGTCGCGGAGCAGCGCGGCGGCCCTGTCGGCATCGGGCTTCTCGATGAACCGGGTCAGGGCGCGGACGCCGGGATGACTTTCCTCGCCCGCCTCGAGCCAGCCATAGCCGGTCTCGGCGCGCGTGGGCCGGATGCCGAAGGTCACGATGCGGCCCTCGCGCGCGGCGGCCGCGCCCGCAAGGACCGCGTCCCGGAATCCTTCGGGATCGGCCATGGCATGATCGGCGGGGGCGATCAGAATCAGCGCGTCCGGATCGCCGGCCGCCACATGCAGGGCACCTGCGATGGCGGCGGGGGCGGTATTGCGACCCTCGGGCTCGATCAGGACCGTGTCGGCCGACATCCCGATCTCGGTGAGCTGCTCGGTCACGATGAACCGGAACGAGTCGCCCGTCACCACGACGGGCGCGGCGAAATCCGCGCCGGAATAGCGGCGGGCTGAGGCCTGGAACAGGCTCTCGTCGCCCAGCAGGGGCGCGAACTGCTTGGGGTAGCTCTTTCTCGACAGCGGCCAGAGCCGCGTGCCCGAGCCGCCGCACATGAGAATGGGAACGATCATCGCTGACCCCTTGCACCGATCCGGTGCCCCCTGAATGCCGCGCCTGCACTCCGGGACGCAAGCGCGAAGCGGCGACGCCCAAGCCCTGCGGTCATGGGGCAACAAACCGAGCGCGGACTTGCCTCTGGCGCGGGCGATGGCGGCGCGCCAGTGGTCCCTCTCGGCAGCGGGCGCGGGGTCGGACAGGCTTGGCGCATTGGTCTCCATCCCATCGGGCGGCGGGCGCATGGTCTCGCCCGGCGCCTCGGGGGCCATGCTAGCCTCTCCCGGCGTGCTGGAAGGGCAGTTCCACCGGCCGGTCTTCTGGAACCCGTCGAAGCCGACTCACCCCAGCGGGACGGGGCGACGGGAGGAGGGGCGGGCCACGACAGCGCCATCCGCCACGCTTGCCGCTAGGGTCACGGCGGCCCGCACCGGGTCGATGAGCCGCGCCTCCGCCGCGGTGCGCAGGTTGGGCGCAATGCGGCCCATTCCGGCGCATCCCAGAACGACCGTGGCGCCCGGATCATCGGCCAGAACCGCCCCGACGGCGGCATCCACATCCGACAGTCGGGTCTGAAGCTCAAGCACGGGAACGCCGGAGGCCCGCACGGAGGCGCATCGCGGCGTCAGGCCCATGGCGCGGATATTCGCCTCGATCACCGGAACCGAGATCGCCATCGTCGTGACGACATGGAACCGCGGGGCGCCCAGGGACGCCATCACGCAGCCTGCCTCGCCCAGACCGCCGACCGGAATCCCGCCCTTGCGCCGCAGGAGATCGAGGCCCGTATCGTCGAAACACCCGATCACGACCGCATCGACGCCTTGCCTCTCGACCTCTGCGAAGAGGGTCAGCAAGCCCGGGAGACAGGCCTCGGCATCCTGCGGCCCCTGAATCGAGGACGGGCCGGCCGCATTGGTGAACCCGAGAAGGGAGCACCTCGCCCGGGGCCAGGCGAAAGGAGACGTCGTTGACCGCGAAGACGGGCGGTTTGCCGTCGAAGCGGACGGAAAGGTTCTCGACCTCCACGAGGGGTTCCGCGGCACTCATGCGGCGGCCTCGGCACTGTCGTTGAGATGGCAGGCCGCGCGATGATGCGGCCCCACGGACAGATCCCCGGGACGCCGGAGCGCGCAGGGCTCGAAGGCCCTGGAACAGCGCGTGTGGAAGCGGCAGCCGGTGGGCGGGTCGATCGGGTTCGGCGGATCGCCCGCCAGAGGCGCCACCAGCGTCCGCCAGTCGGGATCGAGCGAGGGCATCGCGGCCAGAAGCGCCTCCGTATAGGGGTGGCGCGGGCTTGCGTAGAGACTGGATGTCGGCCCCACCTCGGCCACCTGTCCGAGATACATCACCATCACCCGGTCCGAGATGTGGCGCACCACGTTCAGGTCGTGGGAGATGAAGACATAGGTCAGCCCGCGCTCGCGCTTGAGGTCCAGAAGCAGGTTCAGCACCTGCGCCTCGACCGACTTGTCGAGGGCGGAGACCGCCTCGTCGAGCACCAGCACCTCGGGGTCGAAGGCCAGCACACGGGCGATGTTCACGCGCTGGCGCTGACCGCCCGACAGCTCGTGCGGATAGCGCGGCCCGAAGCGTGCGGGATCGAGGCCGACGCGGTCGAGAAGGTCGCGCGCCTTGCGCCCGGCGTCGCCCGGGCTCGCGCCATGGACCCGGGGGCCGAAGGCGATGGCGTCGATCATCGTCATCCGCGGATTGAGCGAGGCATAGCTGTCCTGGAACACCATCTGCACATGGCGGCGGAACTCCCGGAGCGGGATCTCCGTGCCCGCCACCCGGCCGTTGAACCGCACGCTGCCGCTGTCGGGGGCCAGCAACTGGACCAGAAGCCGCGCGGTCGTGGACTTGCCGCAGCCCGATTCTCCCACGACGCCGAGGGTCTCGCCCTTCGCGATGCCGAAGGAGACGTCGTCGACGGCCCGCACCACCTTGCGCTTCGCTCCCCAGCCGCCGGCCCTGAAGTGCTTGACGAGGTTGTGGGCGGAGAGAACGGCGGCGCTCATGCCTTCACGTCCATGGCCGACCGCAGCCCGTCGCTGAGCATGTTGAAGGAGATCGAGGTGAGGAAGATCATCACCCCCGGCAGCGCGGCAAGCCACGGCTGCACGTAGATCGCGTTCCTGAGGGTGTTGAGCATCAGTCCCCATTCGGCATTGGGCGGGCTGACGCCGAGCCCGAGGAACGACAGGCCCGCCGCGAGGATCATCGAGACCGAGATCAGGCTGGTGGCATAGACGAAGATCGGGCCCGGCACGTTCCCCAGCACATGCACGCGGACGATGGTCAGGGCAGAGGCGCCACTGGCCCTGGCGGCCTCGACATATTCGAGCTTGCGGACGGAGGTGGTCACGCTCTCGGCCACCCGCGCGATGGGCGGAATGAACACGACGGTGAGCGACAGCAGGCCGTTCAGGATGCCCGCACCCAGCGCGCCCGAGATGGCGATGGCCAGCAGCACCGAGGGGAAGGCGTAGAACACGTCCAGCACCCGCATCGTGATCGTATTGAGCCAACCGCCCGCATAGCCCGCCGCTATGCCGATGGTTGCGCCGATGACGAAGGCGATCAGAACGGGCGTCACCCCCATGAACAGCGAGAGCCGCGCGCCGTAGATGAGCCGGCTCAGCATGTCCCGGCCCAGTTCGTCGGCGCCGAGGGGATAGCCCTCGGTCCCGATGGGCGACAGGCGCTTGATCATCGTCCCCTGCAGCGGGTCCTGCGGCGCGATCCAGGGTGCGAAGATCGCCATCAGGACCATGCCCCCCGCCACGCAGGCGGCGACCACGGCCACGCGGTCGCGAAGGAAGCGACGGCCGACGCTCTGCCAGTAGCCCTGCGGCTTGTCGGCGGCGGCGAGGCGCTCGATGCCTGTGACGGCGAAGGTCATGGCTCAGCCCCTCTGCAGCCTCGGGTCAAGCATCGTCTGGGCGATGTCGACGAGGAGGTTCAGCACGACGAAGAACATGGCGAGCACGAGGATCGTGCCCTGCAAGAGCGGCAGGTCGCGCTGAAAGATCGCCTGCCCGAGCAGGAACCCGGTCCCGGGCCAGGAGAACACCGTCTCGATCAGGATCGACCCGCCGAGCAGGTAGCCAAGCTGCAGGCCCATCACAGCGCCGCGTTCTTCACGATGTGGATCAGGACGCCGGTGCTCAACAGGCCCTTGGCGCGCAGGGCGGAGACGAATTCCTGTTGCAGGATGTCCGCCACCAGCGCCCGCACGGTGCGCGCGACGATGCCCATTGGGATGACCGACATCGTGACGGCGGGAAGGATCAGGTATTGCACGTGCACCCAGTCCCAGGCCCAGGCGCTCGACCCTCCGGGGCCTGCCCCGGTGGCGGGCAGCCACATCAGCTCGACCGAGAAGATGATGACGAGGACCATGCCCAGCCAGTAATGCGGGATCGACACGCCGATCACCGAGATGGCCGAGGCCAGCTTGTCGATCCAGCTGTCGCGGAAGAAGCCCGCGACGAAGCCGAAGAGACCGCCCGGCGTGAAGCCGATCAGCGTGGCCGTGACGGCGAGGACCAGCGTGTTGCCCACGGCGTTGAACACCTCGGCCGTCACCGGGCGGCCCGTGGCGATGGAATTGCCCAGATCGCCCTGCACCGCCCTGACGAGCCATCGCAGGAACTGTTCCGCATAGGATTTGTCGAACCCGTAGATCGCCATCATCTGCTCCTGCAGCTCGAGCGAGGCGTCGGGCGGCAGGATCGAGACCAGCGGATCGCCGGACGAGATATGCACCAGCGCGAAACACACCAGCGCGACCCCGAACATGATCGGGACCGTGTAGAGGATGCGGCGCGCGAGAAAGAGGATCATGGCGGGTCCCGGTGGGGTGGGGGCCGCCGCGGGGTGCGGCGGCCCGGGTCTGGCCTGCCTCAGTCGGCGAGGGTCATAGGTGCGATATCGATGAACCAGCTTTTCGGCTGCACGACGCCGCCCACGCGCGGCGACATGGCCCGCGGCCCGACGTCATGGGCGACCCAGAGGAACGGTGCCTCCTCCACGATGCGGGCGTGAAGTCGCGCCAGCGCCGCGTCGCGCCCCGCAACATCAAAGGTGGTTCGCGCATCGGCGATGAGTTCGTCGAACTCATCGTTGCCGAAGAAGCCCCAGTTGTTCGACACCGGCGGGAAGGTCTCGGTGGAGACGAACCGCACCATGGCGAAGAACGGGTCCATCGTGGCCAATGTCACGTTGATCGCACTTGGCGCCGCGGGCGCTGTCGTCCTTCGCCCCCGTGCGCCAGTTCGTGAACAGCGTGTTCCACTCGATCACGTCCAGTTCGACGTCGAAGAAGCATTCGGCCAGACCCTGCTGGAGATACTCGTTCATCGTCACCGGCTGCATCTGTCCCGAGCCGGAGGCCGAGGTCTGCACCTTCACCTGGATCGGGTTGTCCGCCGAGTAGCCCGCCTCTTCCATCAGCGCGCGCGCCGCGTCGGGTCGTAGCGGATGTCGAAGGACGGCTCGCCCCACCAGGGATGGCCCGGAGGCACCGAGCCCTTCGGAATGCCCATGTAGCCGCCCAGCAGGACCTGCAGCTCCTCGCGGTTCACGCAGAGGTTGGCGGCATGGCGCACGCGCAGGTCGAGCCACGGGCTGTCTTCGGCAAAGGAGAACTGCCACGGCCAGACGTGGGGCTGGGGGTTCGAGTAGATCACGTTGCCCGCCGACTCGATGCGCGGGATCGCGTCGGGCGCAGGCGCCTCGATCCAGTCGACCTGGCCGGACAGGAGCGCCGCCGTGCGCGCGTTCGCGTCGGGCAGCGGCAGCAGGACGACCCGATCGATCGTGGGCGTGCGCGCGGGGTCCCAGTAGTTCGCGTAGCGCACCATCTCGAAGCGTTCGCGCGGCACGAGGCTGACACCGTCGAAAGGCCCGGTGCCCGAGGGATCGGCGGCAAAGGCGGTCCAGGCGGCGGCGGCGCGCTCGACCGGATCGCTGACGCCTGTGTCCACGGCGTCGTACAGCGCCTGCCAATGGGCGGGGGAGGCGATGAACAGGTTGGTCAGGTTCAGCGGCCGGAAGCTGTCGGGCTGCGAGGTCGTCAGCTCCACCGTCAGGTCGTCGATCGCGCGGGCGGAGACCAGCGTGGGCATCCGCGATTTCGTGGCGCCGACCTGGTCAGGCGCGAAATGGGGCGCGGTCTCGTCCATGACCTTTTGCACGTTCCAGACCACGGACTCTGCCGTGAAGGGCGACCGTCGTGAAAGGTCACGCCCTCGCGCAGGGTGAAGGTCCATTTCGTCGTGTCGTCCGGGTCCACGGCCCAGGAGGTGGCGAGGCCGGGAATGATGACGCTCGGCTCGGTCTCGGAGGACAGGTCCCAGTGGGTCAGGGCGTCGTACATCGGGATTCCGGTGAACCGGTTGCCCTCGAACCCCTGGTCGGGCTGGCCGCTGGTGCGCGGAATGTCGGCGGCGGTCATGCCGATGGTGAGGACCGTCTCGGCCCAGGCCTGCGAGGACAGAAGCTTCGTCGACATCAGCGCCACGGCTGCCGTCGAGCGTAGGGCGGTTTTTGGCATCAGGAGCTCTCCCGTTGGAAACTGAGGCGCCGCATCCACGGCGGACGCTGCACGGGATCAAGGGCGAAGGGAGAGGTGTTGGCGACAATATTTAAATTTTTTGTATACTATGACTGCCTTGATTGTATCTCATCCGCTGCCCAAGGGGCAGAAATCGGGGTCTATGGCGGAATTTTCAGCACCTTCTGCGCCACCTCACAGGTGTCCAAGGGAAAGGGCGCGAAAGCCTCTGGCACGGAAACTGCCCCAAATGTATGCAAGAGAGCACTCTCTGGGGATGCAGCCGATGGACGATTATCGCGACACGCACGCCGACAGGAAAGACGGGGAGGCCCTGGTCAACCCGGTCGTGGCAGGCGTTGCCCGGGCGATCCACGAGCATCGGCTGCCGCCGGGCACCCGGCTTGCCGAGACCGAACTCTCCGACATCTTCGGCGTGTCGCGCACAATCGTCCGCTCCGGGCTTCAGGAACTGGCCCACGGTCACCTCGTCACGCTCAAGGCCAATCGCGGCGCATGGGTCGCCAAGCCCGGTCCCGACGAGGCGCGCGAGGTCTTCGAGGCGCGCGAACTCGTGGAGCCGCGCACCGCGCGCGAAGCCGCGAGAAAGGCAACGGCCGCCCAGATCGACCGGCTGAGGCAGCACCTCCTCGAAGAAAGCTCCAGCCTCACCAGCCGGGAATACGGGCAGGCGCTGCGGCTGTCGGGCGCCTTTCACATCGAGATTGCGCGGATTTCCGGCCAGCGCACACTGCTCGAGTTCATCGAGACCCTCGTCGGACGCTCCGCCCTCATCATCGCGCTCTTCTGGCGCAACGAACGGGCCCGCTGCGACAACCACTGCCACTCCACCCTGCTGGAGGCCATTGCGCGCCACGACGGCAAGGAGGCGGAGGAGTTCATGCGCTCCCATCTCGTCGACATTCACAGCGCCTTGCGGTTCGACGAGACCGATGAAAACGGCAAGGACCTCAGGTCCATGCTGCTCCCGCCGGATTAGCAGGAAACCGGGGACGCGGCGTGGTTCGGTCGAGCCAGGGCGCCGGTCGGGGGGTGTGGACCCGAGACGAGGCGCGTCGCTGGCCACGATCAGAAGCGCCGCGGACCAAAGGATCGACCTCTCGATCCCGGCAGGCAGGCCAAGGGCGAAACAGGGCCCGCGCGGCCCCACAGCGCGGGCAAGGGAGCGAGCGTTGCGCGGATCGCGCAATCTCGCCCTCACTTTCGGGTGAGCGCCTCAAAGCCGGATGGATAGCGGGCGCCTGTCGCTATCTTCCCCCGGGACAGGACCGCCGGAGCCGGATCTCGATTGCATGACGCGCCTGTAACAAGACGGGGCGACGAACGAACTGACAGGCAGGGAACGGACGCTTGAAGGACGACTGGGGCAGGCTGCTGCAAGAGGCGAATGCCGGTGACGATTGTGCCTACGAGCAGTTCCTGCGGGCGGTGACGCCGGTTCTCCGCGGTATCGTGCGGGCAAAGGGAGCCGGACTGGGAGAGGCTTGCCGTGAAGATGTCGTTCAGGAAGTCCTGCTGGCGATCCATCTCAAGCGTCACACCTGGACGGTGGGTGCGCCCGTGCGCCCGTGGCTCTACGCCATCACCCGCTACAAGGTCACCGATGCCTTCCGCGCGCGCGGCCACAGGATCCATCTGCCGATCGAGGAATTTCTGGACGACCTCGTCGCGGAAGCCGGCCCCGATCCAACGGAGGCGGCCGACATGACCCGGATGATCGGCCTGCTCGACGGGCGCTCCGCCGAGATCGTCCGGATGATCGGGCTGAACGGGGCCAGCACCGCCGAGACGGGGCAGGCGCTGAGCATGACCGAAGGCGCCGTGCGGGTCGCGCTGCACCGCGCGCTCAAGACACTCGCCGCGCTTCGCCAGAGGCATGTCGAATGACGACCGACGGCCTGATCCGTGCCCTTGCCGCCGACCGGCAGGTCCGGTCTCCGCCATGGCGGATCGCAGCGACGGTCCTGCCCCTCGCGCTTCTGGCCGGACTGGCGGCGCTCTTGCTGACCTTGGGGAGTCGCGAGGACCTCTGGCAGTCGCTCGCGGAGCCCGACTCCGCCTTGCGGTTCGTCCTGGCGAGCGCCGCAGGGCTGATCGGACTGCGCCTCGCGCTCCTCCTCGCCCGGCCGGAAGGGCGCTGGCTGGTGCGGTTGTGGCCGGTCGCAGGGATCGTGCCCGTGGCCCTGGCCGTGCTGCTCTGGGCCTGGCTCGTGACGCCGCCCGAGGCCCGGCAGATGGCGCTGATGGGCAAGACGATCGTCACCTGCCTCGTCGCCATCCCGCTTCTGTCCATCCTCCCGGTGACGGCGCTCCTCGCCACCCTGCGTCACGGTGCAACGACGGCGCCCGCGCTCGCGGGATTCGCGGCGGGCCTTGGCGGCAGCGGGCTCGGCGCCGTCATCTATGCGCTGCACTGCACCGAGGACAGTCCTCTGTTCTGGATCACCTGGTATGGCCTCGCCATGATCGGCGTGACGCTCGTCTCGACCCTGATCGGCGCGCGGCTGCTGCGCTGGTAAGCTGCGGTCAGGGCAGCGCCTCGTACCAGTCGAGCGCGAGATCGGCCCAGCCGGGCGGCACCGAATGCCCGCCGGGATGCAGCGCGAAATCAAGCCGCGCACCGCTGTCGCAGCTGGTCCAGCCGCGGATCTGGTACTCGCCGCGCGTTTCGTGCAGATCGGGTTGCAACCGGCAGCCGTCAGTCTCTCGCCAGATCTGCATCGCGACGAACACATCCCCCTGCACGGCACCGTTGAAGTCGTCGTCCTGCACGACACCACCGAGGATCCGCCCCTCGAGCGGCACGGTCCCGTCACGCCAGCCATGGGTATGGAAGAGCGAGACCGGGCCTTCGCAGGCCTCCGGATGCGGACGCCAGAAGTTGCCCGCAACGGGTGCATAGGCGCGGAAGGAGTCGGGCGCTGCACAGGCAAGGTAGCTCGCCATGGAGCCGCCGATGGAGAAGCCCGACATCAGCATGTCGCCCCGGTCGAGACCGAAGCGCGCCGCGGCATCGTCAGCCACGGCGCGGATGAACCCGCCCTCGTCCCGCGTCGAGGGACGCTCGGGGTGGAAATCCCAGCTCCGGCCCTGCCCCTGCGCCCTCGGCTGGCCATCGGGCGCGATCACAGCGTAGCCGCGAGCCAGCAAGGCATCGACCATGCCGGTGTTGCGCAGCGTGCCTTCGCCGCTGCTGCCGAAACCATGCAGGAACACGACGGCGGGCGATGCGGAGGACGCGCCTTCCGGCAGCACGACATGGTAACTGCCGCCGGGCAGCGTGCAGGCCCCGGGATCGTCTCCGCAAGCGGCCTCGGCCGCTCCGCCGACAAGCGCGAGGCAGGCTGCAGCGGTCGAGCAAAGCGACTTCATGGCGTGGCCTCCTGCAAGGGTTTCAACAGGCTGGTCCGCCCGACATCGCACTGGACGAGCCATGACACGGGAACCGTCAGCAGCAGGCTCATCGCAACCGGTAGCAGCCAGATCGTCAGGTGGCCGATGGATGCGAGCCCGAGCAGGCCCAGCCCGAGACAGGTCTCCGTTCTGTGGAACCGCAGCAGCGTCCGCAGCGCGGGCCGCCCCGCCGCATGGGGCGTCCATCCGCCGTCGATCCCGGCGAGGGTGCGCAGCACGGCCCGGACCTGATGCACCATCAGCGCCGGCGCGATGATGATCGACAGCACGATCTCGGCCAGCACGGAGACGGCGAAACCGGGCAACTGACCGGGGGCCGGCCTCCGGTCGCGGAGATGGGCGACAACGCCTGCGAGCTTCGGACCGAGCAGAACGAGGACCACAAGCCCCACCAGCGCGGCCTGCGACAGCATCGGATGATCCGGCCAGTCGGGCATCAGCGGATTGTCGGAGAAGAACCTCGGCATGGCGCCGTCCTGGCCCGAGACCGCCCAGAGCAACAGCACGGTCATCCACCAGAGGGAGGCGAGATAGGCCATGGCGCCCTGCAGCAGGTGAAAGCGCGACACCGGATGGAGGCCCGGCGTGGCCAGGAGCCGCAGGTGCTGCATGTTGCCCTGACACCAGCGGCGATCCCGGCGCAGGTAGCCCGGCAGGGTCGCGGGCGTCGCCTCGAAGCTGGCCGCCGCCTCGGGCAGCATCCGCACGCCCCAGCCCGCACGCCGGATCAGCGCCGCCTCGACGAAATCGTGGCTGAGGATCACCCCGCCGCGCGGCGGGCGCCCCGGCAGATGCGGCAGGCCGGCGCAGGCGGCGAAGGCGCGGGTGCGCACCAGAGCGTTGTGACCGAGGAAATTGGCGTCATCCCCCGCCCACATCGAGAAGCCGCGCGCGAGGTTGACGCCATAGACCTCCGAGGCGAAGGCCTGCAGCCGCTGCCAGACTGTCTCCCCCGGCAGCACACGCGGCACGGCCTGGATCAGGCCCAGCCCCGGCTCCGCGGACATCAGATCGGCCATGCGCCGCACGGTCCCGGGCTCCATGACGCTGTCGGCATCGAGAATGAGGATGGCGTCATGGTCATGGCCGCGCGTCACCACCCAGTCCCGGATATTGCCCGACTTGTAGTCGGTATTCGCGACGCGGCGGCGGGCGTGGATGGCAAGATGCGGATGGGCAAGGCGCAGGGCGCGCAGCGCGGCGTCCTCCTGCATGGCCGCCTTGGCGTCCCGCGTGTCGGACAGCACATGGAGCGACACCGCATGGCGCCCGACGCCGTCGAGTCCCGCCAGAAGCCGCACCGCCGCGCCGATCGTGTCGACCGCAGGCTCGCCATACATCGGCAGCAGGATCGCGAGACGCAGCCCGTCACCGGGCGCGGCGGGGGCCGAGGGGCGCCAGAGCAGCCCCAGCAGCGCCGAACAGAACGACAGCGCGAGCCAGTAGAAGGCGAAAGCCGTGACCGCGACCAGCGCGATCTCCACCGGGCCCGGCGGGCCGTCGAGGGCGAACCAGGCGAAGCTCGACCAGCCCAGAAGGGTCGCGAGGCCCAGCGGCGCCGTCAGGGTCAGCCCGCGGATCGCGCGCGTCCCGGGAGCGCTGCGGATGCCGGGCGCGGCCGGGTCGGTGAAGGGCGCGCTCAGGTCCTGGTCGGGCATGGCGAGAGGCCGCGCCGCCGTCTCCTCCGGCAGAGGCAGGCGCAGCGTCAGGGTCATGCGGCCACCCAGCGGTTCAGCCAGACCTCGGCGGCGCGCTGCCCGCCGCGCCACAACTCGGCGCGCAGTTCGGCTTGGGCCACGTCCCCCGTCAGCGTCAGATCGAGACGCAGGCCCCCGGTGGCCGGGTTGCGGTGCAGGATCGCGCCCGAGATCTCCCCCGCACTGGTCGAGACCCGCGCCTCGATCCGCGCGGGATCGTCGCCCAGCGCGGGATGCGGCCCGTAGTCGATGGCAAAAAGCCGCCCCTCCTCGAAGATGCGGGCGCCGGTGCTGGTCGCGATGACCGGGGCCACGGCGCCCTCGGCCGGGGCGCTGCTGCACCAGAAGAGGCGATAGTCGAGCGGGTACTCGCCCCCCGCCGCCAGCGGCTCGGCAGGACGCCAGAAGGCCACGATATTGTCGTTGATCTCCTGATCGGTCGGGATCTCCACGAGGATCACCGCCCCCGGCCCCCAGTCCCCCTCGGGCTCGACCCAGAGAGAGGGACGCGTCTCGTACCGCGCCTCGAGATCGTTGTAGTCGTGCAGGTCACGCGCCCGCTGCATCAGCCCGAAGCCGCGCGGACCGCTGTCCGCGAAGGAACTGATCTGCAGCGATCTCGGGTTGGTCAGCGGCCGCCACAGCGTCTCGCCCGCGCCGTTCATCATCAGAAGGCCGTCGCTGTCATGCACCGCCTCGCGGAAATCGTCGAAGGCCGGCCGGTTGATGTCGCTGAAAAGGAACATCGACGTGCCGGGCGCGATCCCGACCGTCGTCAGGTCGACGCGCGGAAAGAGCCGCGCGCTCACTTGTATCTCGGTCGTGTCGCCCTTGGTGATCTCGAAACGGAAGGCCCCCGCCACCGAAGGGCTGTCCATCAGCGCATGAACCCGGACCGTGCGCGCACCGGGCGGTGCCGCCTCGATCCAGAACTCGCGGAAGACCGGGAACTCCTCGCCCCCGGGCTCTCCGGTGCCCAGCGCCAGGCCCCGGGCCGAGATGCCGTAGCCGTGGCCGCGCCCGATCGCGCGGAAATAGCTGGCGCCCTGGAACACGGCATATTCCTGGAACCGCCCCTCGACCTCCAGTTCCCCGCGCAGACGGAACCCGGCGAAGCCCGTGCCATCGGGGGGCAGGTCGGGGAAGCGGTCGGTGCGGTCGAAGGCCTCGATGTCGAAGACCAGCGGGCGGGCCGCGCCGCCCTCGACGGCGTTGATATCGATCTTCTGGGTGAAATAGAGCCCCGCGACGAAGAGATCCGCATGCACCGCCCCATCGGTGTCGTGAAAGAGCGCGTTGCGCGTGTCGAACCAGATGCCGCGAAAGGCGTCGAAGCTCAGGTTCAGCCACTCCGGGCTGACCGAAGGCGGCGGCGCATAAGGCCCTGCCGCGAGCGCCCGCGCCCGTGCGATGACCGTCTCCGCGTCGAAGGGCGTGGCGGCGCCCAGCGCAGGCGCGCGACCCTCCTGCGCCGCGGCCGGCGCAAGGCCCAGCGCGGCAAGTCCGCTCATCAGGCTCAGGATCTGGCGGCGGGTCATCGGGGTCATGGTCGAAGTCCTTCGATCAGCGGTGCGGCGCCAGCCGGTTTCGGACGCGACGCAGGTTGCTTCCACGGCTTGGCCTTGAAGAAGGCCGCAAGCCGGGCCGTGGCGATGACGACGGCAAAGCCCGCCAGATTGACGGCCAGCGCCGCAAGCCAGCCGCCCCCCGCGAGGCTGAGAAACGCGCCGAGCACGCGCGCCATGACCATCGAGGCGGCGAAGACCGCGAGAGACTGCTGCCCGACCCGCGACACGATCCCGATCACCGCGCCGGTCAAGCCCGACCGCCGCAGCCGCGCACCGCCTTCGCCCGCCGTCACCCACGCGAGATAGGCCAGGGCCAGGAAATGGACATAGCGCAGAACGCCGAAGTCGGACTTGTTGAACAGGAACGACCAGTCCCGCCGCCAGTCGCGCACGAACTCGAAGGCGCCGATGCTCTTGTGCCAGGCGAAGGGCACCGAGATCAGCACCACGAGGATCGCCAGCCCGATAAGCCAGAGCCGCACCGGCGGCGCGGGCAGCCAGCCCGCCATCAGCGCGAACCCCGTGAAGAACACCAGCTGCCAGCCGAAGGGATTGAAGAACCACTGCCGCGTCGACCCGTTCGAGAACCACAGTTCCGCCGGCAGGTTCAGCCCGGCCGCCGCCGCGATCCACACCGCGACGCTGAACGCGATCGCCAGCCACGGACTGACCCGCGAAAGCGCCATCATCGCCGGGATCAGCGCGAGGATCACGAGGTACATCGGCAGGATGTCGAAATAGTTGGGCACGTAGGTCAGCGTCATCAGCCCGATCAGGTTCGGGCCGGTGTTGTTGAGGAAGGGCACGAGGTTCAGCGCGCCGACCTCGTTGCGCGGGAACAGCTGCGTGGCGTTGATCACCAGCATCAGGAAAAGCGTGACGAAGAACACGCCGAGGTGCACCCAGTAGACCTGCCAGACCCGGAACGCGATCTGCAGCGTCCCCATCAGCCAGCCCGCCCCGGAGAAGACCGCACCGAAGGCCAGCGCCGAGGCCATGCCCGAGCAGAAGACGAAAATTTCCGTCGAATCCGAAAAGCCGAACCGCGCCGGGATCCAGAGGGTCCACGGATTGTTCGTGATATGCGCCATCATGATGATGAACATGCCGAGGCCGCGAAAGAAATCGAGTCTCGGGTCGCGCGGTCGCCGTTCCGTCGCCATGTCAGATCGCCAGTGCGCGCGCATTGGCGATCAGGGACAGGCGTCCCTCCGCATAACCGTCGAGCCGCCCGCCCCGGCGGACCGTCCGCTCCCGCAGGAGGCCCTCGGCGGTGTCCATATAGCCGCTGCGCAGCGCCGCCTCGATGGTGATGCGGTCGAAGACATCGCGCTGGGCATGACTGCCGCCGATGCATTGCAGGTCCGCCCGGCCGGCGCGCAGATGCACCCAGGCGGTAGAATATTCGCCGCAGGCGAAGGCATGGAGCCCCTGCGCCACGTGCCGGCCCGGATGGGCGATGACGCGCTGCGCCTCGTCGCGGGTGTCGCGGGTCGCCTGCATGCGGGCGATCAGCGCAACGGCAGCCTCATCCCTGTCGCCGCCGCAGAGGGCGAGCATGTAGTGCAGGTCGGCGAAGGCAAGGCAGCCGTCGGCGGCGCGCCGCTCCGACAGATCGGCCAGCTCGTTCCAGCGCGCGCCCACATCGACGCCCTCCAGCTCCAGCCGCGCCAGCAGGGAGGCCGCATTGGCCATGTCGCGGTAGTCGTCGGTGGGCTCGGCCCGGATCTCGGCGTCGTAGTGCGCCAGCGCGATGTCGTGCTCTCCGAGGTCGAGATGCATCAGCGCGCGATGCCACCAGACATGGAACCGGAAGTTGTTGCAGTGCGCCCACGACCCCTCCCGCCCGGTAAGCCAGTCGAGTCCCTCGCGCGCCCGCCCCGTCATGTCGAAGACATGGGCCACGGCATGCAGGCCCCAGGCGTCGTCGCGGGCCAGCGCCACACCCTCGCGCCCGGCCTTCTCGGCGGCGGCATAGGCGCCGGTCTCCTCCAGCGTGAAGGCGTGACAGCCGAGCAGGTAGCCGCGCGCCGGATGGTCGCCCCACGCGTCGAGAACGCCTTCGACGGAGGCGCGCATGGCCACGGGGCGGCCCATGATGAAATGGATCGCCTGGATCAGCTTCATCGCCAGCGCGTCGCGCGGGTTCCGGTCCAGCTCGACCTGGATGCGCGCTGCCGCCCGGGACGGATGGCCGTCGAGCCAGTCGCCGAGAGCAAGGACGAAGGCCATCTCGCGCGGGGTGCAGGGCGCTGAGGCGCAGGCGCAGGCGTGGGCCTCGCCCGCGACGGCGACCATTTCAGACCGCGCGAGTAGCAGGCAGGACAGCCCCCGGATGGCCTGGCCCAGGGCAAAATCGGGAGAGGCCGCGAGAACCGCGTTCAGCGCGGGTCCGGTTGCGGCGGAATGGGACAGTACGCCGTGGATGACCTCGTTCCACCCGTCGATCCGGTCGGCGGGCAGCGACGTGGGAACTCCGCTCAGATCATCGGAGAGGTACATTGGCAGCCCTTTCACCCAAGCTGGCCCGCGCGCATCGCGCACCGGCCTCCACTTGGGCCTTTTCGCTGCGGCACCCATCCCCGTTACGACAAGTTGGCGACCTGTCACACTTTTCACGCGCTGGTGACGGGACGGCCCCGCTCATGTCAGAACGCGCCGTCGTAGGACCTCCGGGGGATGCGCGCCGCGATCAGAGTGAAACGATCGCGTGTCAGCGCCGCCTCCGCCTCGCGGGCGAGGGCGTCGCTGTCGCTCACCTCGACGCCATGACCGCCGAAAGCCCGCGCGAGACCCGCGAAATCCGTGCCCCGCCCCGGTCCGCCGAAATCCACCCCGAGGTTCGGGCGCTGCGTCGCGCGCTGCTTCAGCTCGATGAGCGCGAGGCTGTCGTCCACCAGCACGCAGATCACCACGGGCAGGCCCAGCGCGCCGAGCGTGGCAAGCTCCCCCGCCCCCATCTCGAGCCCGGCGTCGCCGACCACGGCGAGGACCGGCGCGTCCGGGCGGCCCAGCCTGGCCCCTGCCGCCAGCGGCACGGCGCAGGCCATGGTGCACAGACCCGAGGATTGCAGCACCCCGCGCGGCATCGGGCTTTGCCACATCTGGCTGAAAAGGATGCGGTGCGCGCCGCTGTCCGCCGTGGCGACAGTCCCGGCGGGCATCACCCTCCGGAGCGTGGCGAAGACCTGATGCGGTCCCCAGTACGCGGGCGCCGCGAACGCCGCATGGAGTTCCGCTCGCGCCGTCGCGGGCTCTGCTCCGGGCCATCGCGCCGGCGGCGCGTGGGAGAGCGCGTCAAGCGTCCCCGCGAGGCCGCCCAGCAGCAGATGATCCGCCCGGTGCATCCCGTGGGCGCGCGGCACCGGGGCGATCTCGATCACCCTTTGCGCGTCGGTCCAGGGGTAGCGCCAGCCGACGCGCATCTCGATCGGGTCATAGCCGAGGAGCAGGATGCAGTCCGCCGCCCGCATCAGCGGCATCAGGACGCCGTCCGCCCGGGGCGACAGCCCCGCCCCACCAAGGCAGAGCGGATCGGCCTCGTCCATGAGCCCCTTGCCCTTGTAGGTCGTGATCAGCGGTATTCCGTGCCTCCGGCAGAACCCGGCAACCGCCGCGCCCGCCCCCTCGTTCACCGCATCGACGCCCGCGATGGCGACCGGCCGCTCGGCCCCGCCGAGGGCCTCCAGCGCCGCCGCCAGAGCGTCGCCCGGGGGCAGGCCCGGGGCAAAGACCTGCGGCCCCGGCGGGGGACCTTCGCGGCTGACCCCTTCCGCCACACCGATGGGCACGTCCACGTGGACCGGACCGGGCTGTCCCGAGGTCGCCAGCGCGATGGCCTTGGCCATTCCCGCGCCCACGGCACCCGCGGCAAGGCGGAAACTGCCCTTCACCACCGGCCGCAGCATCGCCTGATGGTCGAAGACCTGATGGGTGTAGGTCTCCGCGAGATCGGCATCGACGCAGCCGGTGAGGAAGATCAGGGGCACCCGGTCCTGCATCGCGTTTGCCACGACGTTCACCGCATTGGCCACGCCGGGGCCGAGCGTCGCCACCAGAACCGGCAGAGCGCCCGTCATGTGCCACAGCCCCTCGGCCATGAACCCGCCGCCGGTCTCGTGCTTGACCAGCACGAAGCGGATCCCCGCGTCATCGAGACCCTGCATCACCGCGAGCACCTCGCCGCCGGGAATGCCGAAGGCATGGGTCGCCCCTGCCCGCGCCAGCGCCTCGCCGATGATGTCCGCCCCGGCGCGGCCTTCTGCAGTGCTCATTCGCCCAGTCCCCCGCCGATGACGCCCGCCGCCCTGAGCGCCCTCAGATCGCCCGGCTCGAGGCCCATGAGGCGCGACAGCACCGCGCCGGTGTCTTCGCCCAGGACCGGGGGCGCCTTGTCATAGGTGACCGGAGTGCGCGACAGGTGCAACGGGTTGCCGATCAACTCGACGGACCGCCCGCGCGCCGCGGCATGGGGCAGCCGCACCCGCATCCCGCGCGCGACGACCTGCGGGCTGCCGAAGACCTGCCCGAGGTCGTTGACCGGCCCCGCGGGCACCGTCTCGGCGGCGCAGATCGCCAGCCACTCCGCCACGCTGCGCCCCTCGGTCAGCGCGCTGAGGAGCGGGATCAGCACCTCGCGGTTCCGCACCCGGTCGGCATTCGTGGCAAAGCGCGCGTCGCGGAACAAGCCGGGCGCCCCCGCCGCCGCCACGAAGCGGGCGAACTGCGCGTCATTGCCGATGGCGAGGATGAAACTGCCGTCGCTCGCGGGAAAGGTGCCGTAGGGCACGATGGCGGGATGATCGTTGCCGCGGCGCGGGGGCACCTTGCCATCGGTCAGGTAGCCCACGCCCTGGTTGATCAGCATCGCCACCTGCGCATCCATCAGCGCGATGTCGATATGCTGACCCGTCCCCGAGACATGGCGCGCCTCGATCGCGGCGAGGATACCGACGGCGGCGTACATGCCGCAGAGAACGTCGGCGATTCCCACGCCCGCCTTCATCGGAGGGCCATCCGCCTCACCCGTCAGGCTCATCAGCCCGCCCTCGCCCTGCACGAGGAAATCGTAGCCCGCCCGTTCGGCATTCGGCCCGGTCTGCCCGAACCCGGTGACGGAGCAATAGACCAGCCGCGGATTGAGCCGGCTCAGGGTCTCGAAATCGAGACCGTAGCGGGCCAGATCCCCGGGCTTGAAATTCTCGACCAGCACATCGGCCTGCGCGACCAGCGCCTTGACGATGTCCTGTCCCCTCGGGTCGGCGATGTTGACCGCGACCGAGTGCTTTCCGCGGTTGGCCGACAGGAAATAGGCGCTCTCCCCGGTCTCCGCGCCGCGCTCGTCGCGCAGGAAGGGCGGACCCCAGCCGCGGGTGTCGTCGCCCTGTCCGGGACGCTCGATCTTGATCACCTCGGCGCCGAGATCGGCCAGAAGCTGCGTCGCCGTTGGCCCGGCAAGGATTCGCGACATATCGACGATGCGCAGGCCACCGAGGGCCCGCGCCGGCCGATCGTCCTGTCCGTTCGTCGTGGCCGGAGGGGTCACGCGGTCAGTTCTGGATCGGCGCCGGCGAGGAGAAATCGGGTATCGCCCTGTCAGAGGCCGCCTGCGGCTCCAGCGCGCTCCAGTTCGACTCGGCGGATGACAGGCTGCCCGGGATGTCGGCCTCCCAGAAGCCGACAACGTTCCGCGTGATGTTCAGGTAGAGCTTGCCGTCCACGATCCGCCACAGGGTCGGATTGCCCGGAACCTTGCCGCCCTGGGCCACCCCGTAGGCGCAATGACCGTCATACTGCGGCGCGAAACTGGCCGGCGCCGCGAGGAAGCGCTCGAGGTTGGCCTCACTTGAGAACGCGAAGACGGCGCCGTTGTACTCGGCGGTGATCGACGCGTCACCGGGCAGCGGGCTCTGCTGCGGCTGGCCGATCCCGGATTGCGCCAGGTCGAAATAGGACACGACGTCGAAGCCGGACACGGCGAAGCCGGTCTCGTCGACGAACTGCTCGCCGGCGAGGGCCGCGGTGGCGAAGCCCGCGACGAGGGCGAGGGCGAGGGCGGTGGTACGAAACATCGGGACTGGCTCCTGTCTGGCGACGACCGGCGCGGCGCGGGCCGGCAGGGTACGGTTCGCGATCGCGGGTGCGGACGTTACGTCGCCCGACTCCGTCTCGCGCCTTCGTGATCGGACGTCCGGCTCTGACCGGCCCGCGCCCGCCGGACGCGCCGCCGAGGACGCGAACGGCACCGCAACACTCAGCTGGAACGGGCCCAGCGTCGTCTTCGCGGCCCATGCCGACGAGGGCGCCACGGAGCCCGCCAAGATCGCCCGTGACCTCGACTGGCGCTTCTCCGCCATCGCCGCCGGGGCGACGTCGGACAGACAGCCGCGGCGGCGGAGTCGCGCAATCGAGCGGCGCAGACTGTGGATCGCATTTCCGGTGGCCGCCTGCCGGCGGGGCTGCAGCGCCGCGTATTTACCGCGGTGCGATACCTCGGCGGCATCAGATCAATTGCAAAAAGGTCCTAGCGGAGGGCGGAATGCCGGGTGATACAGGAAATGATGTATCGGCGGCCCGTCGTATTTCGTGCAGATGCGCGCAATACGACGAATTGTCGTATCACCCACCATATCATCCAATGAGGTCACATCCTGATGTCTTCCATGGCTCCGCACATGACTGCCGCCAATCCCGGCGAATACAAGGACATCCTGTTCGAGGTGAAGGACAATGTGGCATGGGTGACGATCAATCGCCCCCGGTTCCGGAATGCATTCCGAGAGCAGACGCTGGATGAAATGATCCATGCCTTTTCGTCGACCCGTTCGGACCCGACGATCGTTTGTGCGGTCGTGACAGGAACCGGACCCGAAGCCTTTTCGGCCGGTGGCGATTTCACCGCCATGATGAAACTGAACCGCGCCAATGCGCACATGTGGAACGACCGGATGCTTGGCCTTGCCATGACGATCCGGGGTCTGCCGATCCCCGTGATCGCGATGGTCAACGGGTGGTGCATGGGCGGCGGCCACGAGCTGGCTCTGTGGTGCGACCTCGTGATCGCGTCCGAGAACGCGGTGTTCGGGCAGACCGGCGCCAAGGTCGGCGCCTGTCCCACGGTCGGCGCGACGCAGTACCTGCCGCGCATCCTCGGCGAGCGGCTGGCGCGCGAGATGATCTTCCTTGCGCGGACCTTCACGGCGGCGGAGGCGGTGCAGGTCGGGCTGATCAACAAGGTCGTGACCCAGGAGGCGCTTCTGAACGAGACCCTCGCCTGGTGCGAGAGGATGAAGGGCCACAGCGGCCAGACCCTCCGCGCGACGAAGAAGTCGCTCAACAGCGAGTCCGACGAGCTTTACGCCTCCTGGCAGCAGGGGATGGAACTTCTGGCCAATATCTGGGGCACCGAGGAAAGCCTCGAGGGGATGCAGGCCTTCCTCGACAAGCGCAAACCCGAGTTCATGAAATTCCGTGAACGCAACAAGGCGGCGCTCACCACCTATCTCGATGATCTCGCGAACGACCGGAACCAGTCGTCGCGCGCCTAGGCGCAACCGGGCCCGGGGCTGACGCCTCGGCCTTGTGGTGCCTTGGGCATCGGACCGGACATCCGGGTCCCGCCGGACTTGCGGCGGGGCCCGGTCCCTGACAGATCGGTTTCGGACATCGCAAGTTCCTTCAAGGGAGTATCGCAGTGACCTCGCTTTCAGGCGTCCGGGTCCTTGACCTGACCCGAATTCTTGCCGGACCGCTCTGCACGATGATCCTCGGCGACATGGGCGCCGATGTCGTCAAGGTCGAACCCCCGTCGGGCGACGACACCCGGACCTGGGGTCCGCCCCATTCCGGCGGTGAGGCGGCCTATTACCTCGGCGTGAACCGCAACAAGCGCGGGATCGTCCTCGATCTGTCGTCCGACGACGGCCGCGCGACGCTGGCCACTCTGATCCGCGAATGCGACGTGCTGGTCGAGAACTACAAGCTCGGGACGATGGACAAGTGGGGCCTCGGCGACGCCTGGCTGCGCGAGAATGCGCCGCAGGTCGTGCGGTGCTCGATCACCGGCTATGGCCAGAAGGGGCCCAAGGCGCATCTGCCGGGCTATGACTTCATCCTGCAGGCGGAAAGCGGGCTGATGAGCATCACCGGACCGGTCGATGCCGGGCCGGTCAAGCATGGCGTCGCGATCGTGGACATCACCACCGGCCTTTATGCCGCGATCTCGATCCTCGGCGCGCTCAATGCGCGCCATGCGACCGGTCTGGGGCAAAGCGTGTCGGTGTCGCTCTACCAGACCGGCATTTCGCTTCTGTGCAACGTGGCCGCAAACGCGCTGGCGTCGGGCAAGCCGTCCGGCCGGTTCGGCAACGGGCATCCGAACATCGTGCCCTACCGCACCTTCACGGCCGCGGATGGCGAGCTTGCGCTGGCCGTCGGCAACGATCAGCAATTCGCGCGCTTCGCGGAACTGGCGGGCCATCCCGAATGGGCCGCGGACGAGCGGATGACCACCAATTCGGCCCGGGTCATGAACCGGGCGCTGGTCGACGGCGCGATCGCCGCGGTGGTGGCCCGGCGCAACGTGTCGGACTGGGTGGAGGCCCTGCGCAAGGTCGGCGTGCCGTGCGGACCCGTCAACTCGGTCCAGACGGCCCTCTCCGAGGAGCAGACCGAGGCCCTCGGCCTGATCGCCGAGATCGACCATCCGCTCGCCGGGATGATCCGCAGCGTCGCGGCGCCTTTCACGATGAGCCTGACACCCCCGACGATCCGCCGCGCTCCGCCCACGCTCGGCCAGCACACCGACGAGATCATGGAGCGCCTGAGCAGCAACAGCGCCGCGGTCTGGGACAGCTGATGCCCACGGGCCTGTCGCATATCGGCATCGCCGTCCCGGACCTGGAGGCGGCGATCTCCCATTTCACCGCGCGCCTGGGGGTGCCGCCCGGGCCGGTCCTCGTAAACGAGATCCAGGGCGTCCGGCTGGTCCAGTTCGACCTCGGGAATGCACGGATCGAACTGCTGTCGCCCCTGACCGAGGACGGCCCGATCGCCGCGTTCCTCGCCCGCAATCCGAAGGGCGGGCTGCATCATCTGGCACTTGCCACCGATGATCTCGACGCCGACCTCGCCAGCTGCAGCGAAGCCGACGTGCGCGTCCTTGCGCCGCCAAGCGTGAACGTGTTCGGCAAGCGGATTGCGTTCCTTCATCCGTCCGATATGTTCGGCGCACTGGTCGAACTCGAAGGTCACTGAGTGCTCCATCGCGAAGGACGACCTCGTCCTTTCGCGGCACCACGCTCCACATCGCGCGAAGAATGCTTCCGCAAGAGCCGGAGCGGGACGGGCGTTCCGGTCGAACCGACATACGGGCACAGACCAAGGGGGGGTTACATGGAGCTTCGTCAACTCCGCTATTTCCTTGGCGTCGCCGCCGCCGGCAGCTTTGGACGCGCGGCCAGCCAGTTGCACATCGCGCAACCGGCGCTGAGCCGGCAGATCAAGGCGCTGGAAGAGGAGTTCGGCGTCGAGCTCCTCTTCCGCACCGCGCGGGGCGTGCATGTCACGGAGGCCGGCGAGAGGTTCCGCGCCCTTGCCGAGGCCCTCGTCCGCTCGGTCGAGAACATGCCGCACGAGGTGGCTAACCATGCGGCCGAACCGAGCGGCCTTGTCGTCGTCGGCCTGCCGCCCTCGATCGCGCATCTGGTCACGATCCACCTGATCGAGGCCTGCGAGGTCCGGTTTCCAAAGGTGACCCTGCGCATCATCGAGGCGCTCAGCGTGTTCCTTCTCGACTGGCTCGAGCTCGGCAAGATCGACGTCGCCGTCCTGACCGACCCGCGCGAAAGCTATGCCGTGGTGCGGCGGGACCTGACCGACGAGGACATGGTGCTCGTGGGGGTGCCCGCCCGGGTGCCCGGCGGTCTCACTTCGGTGACGCTGGACCAGCTGAACGACTACCGGATCGTCATCAGCCAGGGCTTCGAACGGGTGATGCAACCCTGGTGCGACGCGGCGAACGTCACGCCGAACTACGCCATGAAGCTCGACAGCGTCTCCATCGTGCGGGACATGACCCGGCGGGGGATGTACTGCACCATCGTGCCCTATGGCATGGTCCATTCCGATGTCGTCGCCGGACGGCTCAACACCGTCCGCTTCGACCCGCCGATCACGCGGCGCCTTGTCCTCGCCTTCAGCTCGAGACGGCCGATCTCGCTCAGCATGTCGGCGGTGTTCGAACTGCTCGAAGAGGAAGTGAACCGGATCCAGACCAGGGTCCAGGTCGCGGAGCCCGGCTAGATCGCGACCGCGTTCCCGGTCCGCGCGGACTCCTCCATCGCCAGCGTGGTCAGCAGCGTCAGACGGGCCTCCCGCGCCGTCGCATGGGGCGCGTCCCGGCCGGTCACCAGCCTGTCGAGCCACGACCGCGTCTCGTTCGCCAGCGGCCCCCAGAACTCGTTGAGCGCCCAGTCGCCGGCCGTGTTGGACCCGAGGAACGCCATGTTGACACTGTGATCCGGGACATAGGCATGGGGGATGCCGATGTCGGAATAGATCAGGTGATCGAGGTGGTCGTCGTCGACGATCATCGTCCCGTCCCGACCCAGAAGCTCGACCCGGTCCGCCTGGCCGAGGGTGGGATACCGCATCGGCAGGGCGTAGCTCACGCCGAAATTGATCACCGCGCCGGTCGACATGGTGACGATGGCCCAGGTCACGTCGTCCGCGCCGAAGCCCGCATCGCGGAACACGCCCTTGCTGCCGCGCGCCACCACCTCGACCGGGCGGGCGTCGCCCAGAAACCAGTGCATCAGATCGACGTAATAGGTCAGCACATCCACCACCGGGGTGGCATGGGGGTCGCGCTTCAGGATCGAGAAGGCCTGCGCCCGCGAATTGTAGACCCGAGCCAGCCCGCCAGTGATCGGGCCGAGCCGCCCGTGAACCATCTGCTCCTTCGACCGCAGGAAGCACTCCTTGAACCGCCGGCTGTAGCCGACGCGAAGATCGCCGCCGCGCGCGTCGAGGACAGCGATGATGCGGTCGGCATCCTCGACCGTCATGGCGATGGGCTTCTCCACGAGTACCGGCTTTCCGGCCTCGAGCGCGGCGATCACCGGCGCGACATGGGCGAATTCCGGCGTCGAGACGACGACGGCATCCACCTCGGGATGGGAGATCAGCGCTTCGGCATCGCTGCCGGCCAGATCCGCCCCCACCCGCTCGCCCAGGGCCTCTGCCCGGGCCGGGTCAATATCCGCGACGGCCAGAAAGCGGACGCCCGGATGCCGACTGGCCATTTCGGCGCGCAGCGTTCCGATGCGACCCGATCCAATGACTGCGATGCCGATCTGTTTCATGTCAGGTCTCTCAATGCTGCTGGCCACAGGTGCAGGACAACCCTTCGAGGAAGGGGTCTCCGATGGCGTGACGGATATTGCCCGACAGGATCGCGCGCCTTTCGAAGGGAGAGATCAGCGGGCTGTCGAGAGCCGCGACCGGATCGGGCGCGGCCATGTCTGCCGGATAGTCGCTGCCAAGAAGGACCCGGGAAATGCCGACCTGATCGATCAGGGCGCGCAGCGCCCGGTCACTGTGGGTCAGCGAGTCGAAATAGAGCGTCGACAGATAGTCCGACGGCAGCTTTGCGATCTGCGCGCTCGCCTCGGCGCGGACCCGCGATCCGTGGTCCCAACGGCCGACCGCGAAACAGCTGTAGCCGCCGCCATGGGCGAAACAGGACCGCAGCCGCGGCAGCCGCTCCAGAACGCCGCCAAAGATCAGCGCGGCGATCGTCGCCGTGGTTTCTAGCGGATTGCCGATCAGGTTGCGCAGGTGGTAATCCGGCATCCACCCGTCGGCCCGCCCCCGTGCGGGATGAAAGAACACGAAGGCCCCCAGATCGCTGGCCGCCTCGAGGACCGGGAACAGCGCCGGGCTGTCCCAGTCCTCGCCGTTGATGTTGGTCCCGACCATGACCCCCGGCAGCCCCAGCGGCCCCATGCAGCGCTCAAGCTCCCGCACCGCGGCCTTGGGGTCCTGCAGGGGCAGATAGCCGAGGCCGATGAACCGGTCCGGCTTTCGCGCCACGAAGCCGACAAGTGCATCATTGACCGCCCGGGCAAAATCGGGCGCCGTGGCCGGATCGGCGGGATACCAGTGCATCGTCGGGCTGAGCGTCACGACCTGCGCATCGACGCCGAGGGCCGTCATCGTCTCTGCCCGCGCCTCCACGGTCTCCAGCGGCAGCTTCCAGGGCAGGGCCATCTTCTGCCCGCCCGCCGAGGAATAGACCCCGCCGCTTGCCGTCTTGCCGAAGGTGATGCCGTGCCAGTCCTCTTCCCGAAAGGCGGCGGCGACGATCTCGTCGGGGACGAAATGCGCGTGCATGTCTACGACGGGGTGCCGGGCTTCGTCCGTGGGGTCCTGTGTCATGGTCAATCCACCTCGTTTCCCGTGACGGAGCGGGCCGCCCGCAGCGCATCGGCGGCCGGCCCCTGCTCCGTTGCGCGCATCCGGCGTCGCATCCGGATGTGGCGATGAACGCCGAAGGCCAGGATGGCGACCGTCATCAGGAGGATCGTCGCCGTGATCGGACGCGAGACGAAGGTCAGCGGATCGCCATCCGTGAGGTTCAGCCCGAGGCGCAGGCTGCGCTCGACCTCGCCGCCCAGCACACAGGCGAGGGCGGCCGCGGCCGTGGAATATCCGTAGCGCAGCATGAAATAGCCCACACCGCCGGCGATGAGCATCACCGCCACGTCGAGGATGCGGGTATTGAGCGAATAGACCCCGAGGACGACGGTCGCCAACGACAGGATCAGCACGGCGGAGCGGTTGACGGATACGGCCTTCAGCATCAGCGAGGACATGAACCATCCCGTCGCCGCAAGGATCACCGTCGCCGCCAGCATCCCCGCGATCGCGGCGGGGTGCTGGCCGGGGTCGAGAGCGAGAGGGCTC
>Ga0076930_100211_pt1 | contig 74638 bp, 58 predicted proteins | sample HotLakConsoUCCRE_FD_71149 | JGI IMG/M metagenome (GOLD analysis project Ga0076930, IMG submission 71149) | Hypersaline microbial mat communities from Hot Lake, Washington, USA - Hot Lake Consortium UCC-RE (version 3) (version 3) ...
TCAACAGCACCCCCCACATCAGCAGGACAAACCAATCGAAGGTCGCTTCACGCCTGAAAGCTGGGCGCAACGCGCACAGGATTTGCTCCCAACGTTGACATAACTCCATAATGGACTCGGCTGATGATCTCAATTTCAGCCAGTGTCGAACATTCCGGGCTGATATGCCTCAGGAATGTTCTTTTTTCAGATAACTCTGATTGCCCTGGAGAACTTCGCACTGCCTATTCCCTAAGTTTTCCTTATTTTCCTGGGACGGTTACGACTTTTTCATGGATTTACCTCATTAGTATTGGGAAGAAAACAACCACACACACACCACCAGTAGGGGCTAGATAGTGTTTTGAAACCCGTTGAGAGTCCTGATCTCTCGCACGGGAGCACGTCATCCGTTAGTCAGAGAAAAAATACATCGTTTCGCGGATATCGATCAATTTGGCCTTGATGGTGTATAGCTCACGGCCCTGCATGTTCTGACAAATCAAGGTTTGCCGCACTCGCAACAGCTTGCCATCCACTTTGACGACCTTTTCACCCCGCTCGTTGGCAATAAAAAAATCATCGCCAAAGCTGAACAACCGCTCCCTCATTTGGAAGCGAGTGCCAATGCGCTGTTCCGCCGCTTGCTGAAGGTTTTGCAAGGCGGCGCAGCGATCGCTGCCAGCTAAGTCCACAGCTTGCGGGGTTGCTTCCAGATTCCCGCCTTGTAGCAGGCCACCATTGCGGGCCGCTCGTCGTTTCATCATGGCTAATCTCCCAATTAACTTAAAAAAGTTGTGCAATGTCGTGGCGATCGCGCGGCCACATTTTTGTATTCAATCCACCGAACCAAGAACAGATCGGCTTTATTCTTGCAATGTCCCTCACCTGGCCGTTGCCCATAGCCTTTCTCTTCGGTGTCGCCTGCTTCGGGCATAGCGGGTAGTCGATAGCGCTGATGAATGGACTGCCCCAAAAACGCCCCCATCAAGGCTATTGATCCTAATCAAAAATATAGGACAGCCCTAGAAACACGCCCTGAGTTTGCAAATTCAGCTCACTGTCAGCAAAGCGCCCTTCTCGCTGCCAGTTGTAGTCAGTCAGACGGTACGCCGGGCGGATGGAGAAATTGGGGAAGATGCGCCAATCTAAAGCCACCGAAATTTTATAAAGCAGATCTGGACTGTTCCCCACACCAAAGCCACCGATTTCGCCAGCCGTGATGAGTTTCGTCCGGCTGTTAAACAGCCACTCAGCCCGCAACCGGACAGCGGGGGCGAGCCAATCTGGCCCCAGCGTGACGTCCGGCAGGTTGTTGAAATCCGCCTTAATGTCAAAGTCGATGTATTCGGCTCCCCCGATCAGATCAACATTTACCGCTGGGAAGACTGCATCCTGCGGTTGGGCGGCTACTTGCTGAGGTGCCAAGGCAAAGCGCCCAATGCGCCAAGCCAAGCCAGCCTGGGCTCTGACATAAGAAGCACTTACCCGCACCGAAGACGCGATCGCCCGGTCTTCAGCACTAACCCCCACCAACACCCGCGATCCTAAATCTGCATAAAATCCGCCCAGCACAACCCCAAAATTGTTGTACCAGACCTCGGCTTCCCCCCCGAGCAAAAACAAGTCTTCCAGCTCAAAGCCAGTATCGAACGACAAATCGATTCCACCCTCGTCGTCCCCATCATCGCCATCATCACCGCTGTCCCCATCATCACCGTCATCACCGCTGTCCCCATCATCACCGTCAAAATCGAGTTCGGTATCAAAGCCAAAATCGCCCGACGCCCTAAAGGGAAACTCCACAAACGGTCTGATTTCAAAGCGCCAGGGGCTGTTATCCCCAAATTCGTCTACATCACCATTGAGACTCACCGAATCTTCTACAGGTTCGGAGTCTGGTGTTGGCAAAGCCCTGTCAGTTAGCGGGCTAGCAATGGGCTTCAGCTGTTCAATCCCTGCTAGCCCCAGAGCCTGCTGGTCAAAGTTACCTTCGCCACTCAGGCCGACTGACTCTGCAACCTGACGATCCGGTTGAATTGATGCGGCATCAGCCACCAGATTGACCGACCCGCTAGACGGTGCTTGGGGCAGGCTGGCGAAACTAGCAAACCGATTAATCGAGGATACTTTTTCCACGGGAACCTGTAGCTTGACGCTGGCTGCATGAGCACTGCCATCAGCGGCAACGGTGGTGATGGGTGAATTCTGCGCAACACTCGATTCATTGGCAACCGGACGGGCAAAGTCTGACAAGGTTGCTTTTCCGAAGTGCTCAGTTGACCCAGTTACAGAGTGGGAAACAGATGGTGAAGGGGGCTGTGCTGCCAATTCGGGGCCATCAGCTGGCAACCCGTCAACGTTGGCGGTGGGCTCTGTCGCGATCGCGGCACCAGAAAACACACTGAGCCCCAATATCGACAGCGCCGCAATCTTTCTCGGCATTGAGTAAGGGTTGGCTTGAGGGTGTAAGTCAGACATATCGACGATATTTTCTTCCTTGGGCTCTTGAGTCAATTGTTGGGACGATCTGTAAGATCAAGGTGCTGAAAGTGTTTTGGGTTTATATCACAGCCGCCTGTAGACTTAAAAAATCATGAGACATTTCAACACAAATTGATATGAATAAATGAAGTCAAAAACTCAGGTTTGCTTAAGAGCGATCGCCCGTAACTCCCGGCTTTGATGTCCGTCTGCCCATTTCCCCCGCCACCGGCATCAGCATCACGAGCAGCAACAGCGCCCTCAACATCACCGGCTTAGCCATGTAGGCATCAGCTAGCTAATAGAAAGGCCATGGCCGCGATCGCACTCCTGCAATTTGTAGAAGGGCGATCGCGGATCCTAAATTGAGTAGCTATCCACCAATAGGATGAGCTAGCTACTATTAGTTACTGATTGTTGAAATCATCTAAAGCCTGCCGCAGGGTGGTTTGCTGCTCTGGTGTCGGGCCAGTGCCATTCTCTATGCTTTCGTAAAATTGTCCTCGAAATCCCTCCGTTGTAAAGTTTTCTTCATCCTCGGCAAGCGTCCACGGCGAGGTGTGAAAAACCGGATTTCCACAAATGGGATCGCCATTATTTACACATTGAAAAGACCCTTTCTTCAGATCAGCCCGGTCATTCAACTCTAGTGCCAAGAGTTGGGGAGCAACTTGACTCGAGGGTTGGATGGTTTCAATGGCGTGAGCCGCAAAGCTCCCTAAAACCGCGATCGTCAAAGTGCTACTGCAAAGCAGTACGGCTTGGCCCAGGGATGTAACTTGGTTTGAATTTTTCATGGTTTTACCTCATTAGTGTTTGGCAGAAAACAAGTGTTTGGCAGAAAACAAGTGTTTGGCAGAAAATAACCCCTAACACCACCAATAGATGCTCAGCAATGTCTTAAAACCCTTTGCAAGTCCTGATCTCTCGCACGGCGAAGTCAGGCTTTGATCAAGGTTTAAACCCGCTCGAGTCATCCTTAGGAGCCGCCTCTCTGTCCTTGCCAACGGTAGAGAGGCGGTCACCGAAAACCGTGCATCTTGCACCCGATTGCACAGGTGCAAGATGCACCGCCCTTGACTAGCTGCTGGCAGACTTTTGCAGCATTTCCAGGGCTTCATCAACCGTGAAGCTGGCCGCCTTTTGCCGGGGGGGATAGTCCTTAAAGGTGGCTAGAAACTGGCCCACGTAGGATTGAGCCGGAACCAGCAGGAAGGCATGGTCAAGCAACCAATCCCAATAGGTATTGGACGTAATCGATGCCCGTTCGTAAGGATCCGTGCGCAAGTTGTAGATGAACGGCACCCGCGTCTTGACGAATGGCTCCGCCCAAATATCCAGGGTGCCCGGTGTCCGCTGCTGGGCAAAATGCAGCTTCCAGTTGTCGTAGCGCATCGCTAGCAAGTCCCCATCATCGGAGAAATAGAAGTAAGACTCGCGGGGCGATTCCTGCGTTTCCCCAGTCAGATAAGGCAAAAAGTTGTAGCCGTCGAGATGCACCTTGAAGCGCTTGCCGTTGGCTTTGTAGCTCGTCAGCAGCTTGTCTGTAACATCTGGGACACCCGCCGCCGCCAGCAAGGTCGGCAACCAATCCAGGTGAGATATGATGTCGTTGGATACGCTACCGGCGGGAATGTGCCCCGGCCAGCGCACCAGGAAGGGGATGCGGAAGGCTCCTTCCCAACCAGTATTTTTCTCACTCCGGAAGGGGGTCATGGCCGCATCGGGCCAGGAGTTCATGTGGGGGCCATTGTCGGTGCTGTAGATGACGATGGTGTTGTCGGCAATGCCCGCTGCGTCAAGGGCATCCAAAATCTGCCCCACGTTTTGGTCATGGTCGATCATGGTGTCGTGGTAGGGCGACTGCCAGCGACCAGCCTGACCCACGCTTTCGGGCTTGGGATGGGTGCGGAAGTGCATGTGGGTAAAGTTGGTCCACAGGAAGAAGGGCTCACCGCTAGCGGCCTGCTGCTTCACGTACTCGACGGAGCGATCGGCGATGTCATCGTCGATGATTTCCATGCGCTTTTTGGTCAAAGGGCCAGTGTCTTCAATTCGGCCATCAGCAAAGCTGTGGATGACCCCTCGGGGGCCAAAGTTTTTTCGGAAATTGGGAAAATCTTCTGGGCTGGGATAGTCCGGGAGTTCAGGCTCTTCCTCGGCATTCAGGTGATAGAGGTTGCCGTAGAACTCATCGAAACCGTGGGCCGTGGGCAGAAATTCGTCTTTGTCGCCCAGGTGATTTTTGCCAAACTGAGCGGTGGCATAGCCCTGTTCTTTCAGCAACTCGGCAATGGTGGGATCTTCTGCCCGCAGTCCCAAATCGGCACCGGGTAAGCCCACCTTACTCAAGCCCGTGCGAAAAACGCTCTGCCCGGTAATAAAAGCGGCCCGACCAGCGGTACAGCTCTGCTCACCGTAGTAATCGGTGAATAGCATGCCCTCCTCAGCGAGGCGATCGATGTTGGGGGTGCGAAACCCCATCAGCCCTTGGGTGTAGGCGCTGATGTCACTCTGGCCAATGTCGTCGCCCCAAATGACTACAATATTGGGTTTGCCAGAGGCATTCACGGCAGCGGGCGGGGTGGCGGCGGCTCCTTGCTGGTAGGAACCATAGGACGAATAAGCAGCGGCTAAAGCTGACCCGTGCAGGGGCGAAAAGGCGATGCCGAAGACTAGCAGTATTGCCACACAGCGGCTCAAGCACCGGCGGGCAAAAAACTGGGCAACTCCCAAGGACAGCCCCTTATTAGGTCTTGGATTGCTCATAGAGGGGAAATCTCCATTGGCTAAGAACTGAGACAAGTGCAACTTTGGCGATTTTGAGGAAGTCATGATGCCTGAAAATCGTTCCGAATCTTTACTGTTTTGTTCTCAGCAGATGGATAAAACTGCTGAGAACAAAACAGCATGAAACGTAATTTCTACAAGATATTTGCTCAAAATATGAAACTCATAGGAAGTCATTCCCTGAGGTTAAATAAATCGGATTATGTTGGCCCTTGAACTAGGCCGCTCGCCTGGGGAGAGACTTAGGTTCAAGCATTCGGAGAATCCTGCAATTAAGTGCAAGAATAAAACAAGTGAGCACCCTTGATAACAAGAAAACTTGTTCAGCCTCCTCCGCGCCCGATCAAAAAATCTTGAAAGCCATGACAGGCAAACTTTCTGACAACACTGTTCAAAAAATGCAAATTTGTTTGCCGCAGCGATTGGCGCTCTCAATCGAAGGCATTCATTGTTTGTTTAAGGGAAGGTAAAGAGCATGAATCTTAATGAATCTGTAGTCGCTAGCCCACCTTTTTCGGATGGCATGCCTCGTATCATCAGTGCTTGTTTTAATGATATTGACCGTATGAGCGAGAGTCTCAAGGGTTGGGAAGTAAGCTGCTGTCAACTGACCCGAGGGCCGTTTCAGGGGGGACTGACATTTCTTGATCAGGGAAATTTGCAGATTTACCAACTCCGGCTGCAGCATACCGTGCAAGTCATGGGCGCTAAACCGACAAACAGCTTGGTATTTACCCTTCCCCTGGGCGCTTTTCCGCAGACCGCTTATGTCTACGATATGGCTCTGGCAACAGACTGTATTTTTGGTTTTGATGCCCATCGCGAAGTCAATCACATTACCGATTCCCAGGGGGCCAACTTGGGGTGCATCACCGTGTCCAAGCCCCTATTTCAAACCTATGCCGCCCAGGCAGGGCGCGATGATCTCGACGAATCTTTCATGAAGCGTAATGTGGTGGTGCCGGAGGGCACCCGGTTTGCGCCCCTAGTCTGCTATCTGCGGCAACTCTTTTGTCTCAGCCAGCAGCAGCCCGACCTGGTGAGAACAGCCTTGGCCGCCCACATGATTGAGCAAGATTTGCTGCCCCTGCTGATCAATGCCCTAAAACCCAGAGATGGTGAAGAGTCCCTGCGTCCTTATCCCCGCGCTGATATTGTCAAGGTCGCTCAAGAGTTTATGGCCATGAACCTGCAGCGCCCACTAACTTTGGCTGATATCTGCCAGGCGGTACATGCGAGCAAGCGATCGCTCCACTACGGGTTTCAAGACATGTTTGGCATGGGGCCAATGGCTTTTCTTAAAGTGTTAAGGCTGCACGCGATTCGCCGCCTGTTGCTGAGTGCGGATCCGAAAAGTTTACAGGTGAAAGAGGTGGCCTGTGCCTGGGGTTTTTACAGTATGGGTCACTTTGCCAGGGACTATAAGCAGTTATTTGGTGAGTCGCCTTCGCAGACGTTGGCTAGATAAGTCATTCAACTAGAGGATTTGACGATGTTTTTTACCCGCCATCTCTCCAAAATGCTCTTTGTTATGGGCTTGGCGACCGCTTCTTGCTTTATCTATGCGATCGCGCCGAAGTGGGCGATCGTCAATATCTTGAGACTCCCTTACGACGAAAACTTTGCCGCGAACTATTTCGACCAGGGGCACTATTTCTTCTATTACCATTGGGGCGTTATGGTCGGTTTTATGGGAGTGGTGATGGTCGTAGCAGCCTTCAAGCCAACTTGGCGGGCTCCGGTCGTTTTCTATTCCTTTGCAGAAAAGGCCTGGATGGTCGCGCTCTATGTCGCCTCTCGCGGGTTTGCCAACCCCAACACCTACGGCTACTTTCCGGTTTTGGTCGTGGATGCCTTCGTTTCGCTCTGGACGATTGGCTACTGGATCGAGCAGCGCTCCCTGTTCCCCGACCCGGAGAACGTACGCCGGTCTGTTCTCGCTGAGTCGGAGAGTGAGTCGCCAACCGTTTTGCCTGATCCAGAAAAAACGGTCTGACTCCAGCTCAATTCCAGATAACTCTTGATAGCCACACACTCGGAAAACTTCACCGCTTAGGAAAGTGCCAGAGGGCGGGGCAAACTGTGCTGATCCCTACGCCGCTCGTTTAGCCGTAGGTAACGCTACTCGTGAGGCCAATTCAGCGAGTAGCTGGGGGGAGATGCTGGGTTGGGTTGGCTGCAACTGGATGTCGGGAATACCGCCCATGATTTCAAAAGCGCGACGCAGAGTGCGATCTCGCCGAATATCCGGGCGCTTAGAATGTTTTATACTCTCCGCACTGAGACTCCGTCTCCAGCCGCCCAGCATACCGGCCACTACGTGTTAGTCCTCGCTCCCGAAACTCCACCTTAAATATGCAAACTAGTACTTGCTGTGTTGCTTCAAAACAAAAATAGGAATTAAGGAGATGCAAGCCCTTCTTCAGCAATCTAACCGGCTTTTTCAGCGACTACAGATCTGGTTGATGTTCAGTCTGACAATTGCATTTTTGGCGATCGCCCTTAATCCAGTAGTTGCCCAGTCAGAGACTTCAGCCGGAAACCCGGTCGATGGATATGCTGTTGTTCTGGATGGAACCGAGTTATTTCGCGTCAGGCAAGGAATCCCTGGTGTCGCGTCTGCTCGGGAACGAGCGGATGTTGTCAACACTCGCTTAGTTCAAATTGCTAATGATGAATCCATTTCACCGGAAACCATCCACGTTGAGGAACAGGAAAGCGGTTCGGTAATTCTGGCGGGCGACACCGTTTTGTTTACAGTGCGAGAGGTCGATCGCGACGGTGATCTTTCTCGGCAGGCCACCGCAGCCAGGGATGCTGAGGCGATGCAGGTTGCGGTGGTGCAATTCCGACACGATCGCAGTGCCCAGCAGCTTGTGTATGGTATGTTATTTACCCTGATTAGCACGATCGCCCTGATCGGATTTTTAGCGCTGCTTCAGTGGTTCATTTTCCGTCTGATTCGCCGAATTAAAGCGGCTCAAAAAGCCAGCACACTCAATTTCAGAGTTCAAAATCTTCAGCTTCTGGGCTCTGAAGCAACGGGTTATTTGCTGATAGCACTGGCTGGACTCCTGCGGCTGATCCTGGTTCTCGCTACCTTTTATCTCTATATTTCCTTCATCCTCAGTCGGTTTCCGGCAACACGAGCCCTTGGCAACGCTCTTCTGAGCAAGATTGTTAATCGCCTGAATCAGGCTGTTGCCGCATTTGTGGAATACCTGCCAAATCTGGTGATAATTGTCCTGATCGCAGTTCTCACCTACTACCTGATTCAGTTTGTTAACCTCATCATCACCGAATTAGGGCGAGACGATGCCTATTCCTGGTTTTATCCCGAATGGGTACAGCCAACCAACCGACTGGCGACTGTCCTTTTGGTGATCATTGCCTGCATTCTGGCAACTCCCTATATGCCTGGGTTCAACTCCCCTGCTTTTCAGGGAATTGGCCTACTTTTGGGTGCGCTGTTCACGCTGGGGTCGTCTTCTGCGGTGGCAGATGCGATCGCAGGCATCATTTTGATCTACACCCGGGCGTTCCGCCTTGGTGATATCGTCCAGATTGGCGAGATCCAGGGTGAGGTGGTTGAAAAATCCGTATTTGTCACCCGAATCCTGACGTTTCGGCGGGAAGTCATTACGGTTCCCAACTCATCAGTTCTAAAGAGCAACCTGATCAACTTCAATGCCGTTTCTCGCATCCCTGGCATTCCTAAAATTGCGTCCAGAATCCGCGAAGACAGCACAGAGCCTCGCGAACTCAAGGAATATCTCCTGCTTCATACCACCATCACGCTGGGATACGATGTCCCCTGGCGCACAATTCACGCCGTCCTGATTCAAGCCGCAGAAGCAACTCCAGGCGTGATTTCCGACCCGCCGCCCTTTGTCCTACAAACTGGATTGAATGATTTTCATGTGAGCTATGAGTTACAGGCCTATACAGACCGTCCTGAACTCATGCCCCAAATCTATTCAGAACTCCACCAAAACCTTCAGGATTACTGCAATCAAGCGGGCATCGAAATTCTATCTCCCGCTTATGCGGCGCTCCGTGACGGCAACCATTCGACGATTCCTGGCCAGTATCTCCCAGAAGACTACACTCCCCCTTCATTTCAGGTTCATGATCAGAAGCATCATTCCTGATCGAGGGTGCCAGTCGTTCTCAGTCTTCTAGTGATGTTCTCTGCCCCAGCCTCCTGCGTACAGAAGTGGAAAGTTGATAGGCTAGCCGTGAGGCTATCAGGCCAGAAAAGGAGGCAACCCCAACTGTGGCGAGGCAGGTTAGCGTGGCGGTCGCTGGGCCACCGACCCCAAGTACCATAGCTATGGCTGTCAGCGGGAGCCGATAGCCACCCGCAATACCCGCCGCTGCCCCCGCTGCCCCCGCCAGATCTGCTGGCACCCCGAAGGCAGTTGCAAACACCCGGCCACCCAGGTCACCGATCGCCAGGAAGGGTACAAACACTCCCCCACACCCCCCTGCCACAACCGCAGCCGTGGTCGATGCAGCCCGGAGCAAAGAGACGGCCAGCAGGTGGTATGGCGTCGTTTCAACGGATTCGGCCCAGACGATGGCCCCTCCACCTGGACCTAACGCCGCGGCTGGAGAGGCGACTTGTGACGTTACGATCGCCAGCACCAGCATGGCCAGACTCCCAAACAGCAGACGGGTGGCTGGACGAGTCTGGGTCTGTAAGCCTCTGGCCCAGTAGATGGCCTGGGATGAGAGCGAGGTAATCACCCCCGCGATCACGCCAATGAACAATGCCGCAGTAGCAGCATCTCCCAAGCCAGCAGGGGGAACACTGGGTACGACCAGCCGGATCAGACTAAGCTTGAAAATGAAGTTGACCCCCCAACCCACCACACCCCCGGCCACCATCGCCGCCGCCCGTTCGGGGGTCAGGGGAATTTGTCGGCGCTGACTCAACTCAAACATGAAGAAGCTACCCACCAGTGGAATCCCCATCAAGGCTGACACCCCTGCAGCCCCACCCCCGATCGCAGCGGGACGCACCAGTCGGTGCAGAGCTGGATTTATGCTACTCAGCCAGACCCCTGTCGCAACGCCGATATGAGCCGCCGGGGATTCAGTTCCCATCGGTGCGCCCAACCCAACCGTAGACAGGATCGCAAGAGCCCGTAACGGTGCCCGCTCCCAGGGGAACTTTTCCTCTGCTCCGGCGGTGTTCACCACGTCACCCGTCAGATCGGCTCGAGCAACGTCTTGAGGGAAAGAGTACCAGGTCTGCTTAGGCCGCTGATCAACACTGGCATCCTGACGGGGAACTAAGGTTTGTACCGATGTGCCCTTACCCAGTCCAAACAGTAACAACACCGCTAACGTGACGCCGAGCAGGGGCAGCAGCAGCAACCAGAGGGGACTCAGGCCAGAAACGAAATCAAGGATTTGCTTAATTTCCTGAGTCAGCATTACCGCAGTCAGAGAGCCAACCAACCCTCCAAGCAGCCCTCCGGCTGTCCAAGTGCTGACTCTAGTAAATAGAGGTAGTGATTTGTCATTTGCCATTACAGTAAACTCTCGCCTAACTCAAAACGTAAGCACCGCACCAATGACAGCAAAATTTTAAACGCAGCCCTCCGGCTTGCCCATAGACCCACAAGCTCTGCTTTTGTGCCGCAAGGTAGCGCTTAAGGTATTGGGTAGCTAAATGATGACGCGCCCTAAGATATAAACCTTCTAAAATCGCAGCCCGGCCCGCAATCCCAGAAACAGAGCATCGCTGAAATCCTGGTTTGCGGGGTTGATGTATTGCACATCCCCCGTCAAGTGAAACCATGGCGTAATAGCATAGCTATAGTAGGCTTCCAGACCCGATCCATTACCAAAATCAATGATGGGATTGACAGTGCTTTGAAGCTCATCGCTGAAGTTCCAGTAAAAAACACCCAACCCGAAGCGATCTCGGGGTCTGTTGGCGAATAGCCCTCTGCCACCAATGCCTGCAATAACTGACCCCTGAATCGGGTTGGGGTTGCCATCGGCAAGCAACCCCCGGAAGTAGATTCCCCAACCTTCACGAGGGTTATCTGGCAGTTGTTGTAGTAAATAGCTGAACTGGAACGTAACAGCGTAGGATCCTTGTTGAGTGCCACCTTCGATGTCTGGTGGCAAAAGAATATCATTCAAGTCTGGCCCTTCTCGAGTGCTGTAGGTGCCCGTGAGGGTAACGGTGGTTGGGCGATCGCTAATCGTAGTGGCGTAGGTGGCCCCAGCCGAGAAGGTTACCCCGTCTTCAAACAAATTATTGGGCCAGTAATTGTTGGTCTGGTCGTTGGGGTCATAGACCATGAAGGTGAGGGTAACGGGATCGAGGCGGATGTTGGTGATTGCCCCAAAGATGGTGGGTGGAAGGACACCACTGGGAGGAGCGACGAAGGAAAGGTTCATAAATCGCTGCGTACCCCAACCGCCAAAGAAAAGGTCACGGGCTAACAAGTCGAGCACGTTAATTTTGCCAATGAGCAGCGAAACATCGCCCAACCGCTGGGATAGGTAGAGCGAGGACGCTACTAAATTTCCTGAGTCTCCCAATGGAAGAGCGGTTCCTGTATTGACAGGCCAAAAGGCTCCCTGGGCAGACGGCAATGGAGGAATACTGCCGTACCGTAGTTCCAGGTGGGTATTGAAACTCCCCCCCTCCCAGAGGCCCAGCTGTTCAGTATCAAAATTGATCAGGGCATCGAAGCGCCCCCCGTAGTTGAATTCACGGGAGCCGGAACTGATCGCGGCCCCCTGCAAAAACTGCGTGAAGTCGAGGTCGAAGGTAACGCCACTGTCGGCGAGTTGCGATCGCAGCCCGCCCCAAACTCCTGTCAACGTTGATCGTTCCCAAACACTGGGCGGCGGTTCACCGCTGCTGTTTTGGGCAATGTCTGGCGCGGTTGCAGGAATAGGGGCATTCCCGGCGAGGGATTCCGCTGCCATGCCTGTTGAAACCGGATACCGATCAGCCGCCTGACTCGACATCGCTGACTCCGGATCATCTGATGGGGTGAGCAATGGAGGCGTGGCGTTCTCAAAATTTGGCGATAACTCCGGGCTGGGTTGAGCCGCAGATGCCAAATATTGAAAGGGAAGCAGCGATGTTGACGGTTTGACCGTTGTTTCCTTGGTTACCCCTAAATTATCCCTAGAAAAAACTGCGATCAAATCGGCGCAATTGGTTGCTTGAAGGGCAACAAGATCTTGACAGGGGGTGGCATAGCCTGGATCACTCCATCCCATCAGGGGAATGATCAGCGCCCCACTGTGCAAGACAGACAGCGGCCAGATTGTCTGCCTAGAAGTTTGTCTGTAGCCCGGATAATTCATGCGGTTTCAGCGGGTGTTTGGAGTGTAACAACTGACTAGAGATGGCCCAAAATTGTCTGGCTTACGCCGCTCGTGTCGCTGAAGGCAAAGCCACAAGAGCGGCCAACTCAGCAAGGATTTTTGGGGAAATGCTGGGTTGGGTGGGCTGCAACTGGATGTCAGGAATACCGCCCATGATTTCAAAGGCTCGCTGGAGGGTGCGATCGCGCCAGATATCCGGTCGAGGGGAATGTTTTATACTCTGGGCGCTGAGGCCCCATTTCCAGCCGCCCAACATACCAGATACCACACGGTTCGCCAGGTTAGCCACGACCTTGTTGCTACTCGGATCGGTTAAAGCCAGTTTGTTAAGCCACGGGGACTGACGCCAATGCACGATCAGCCAGGCCAGGGAGACCAGGTCATGGGCGACCACAGAACGGGAAGCGATCGCCAACCCCTGGGGCGGTGCGATCACATGACCCAGATCGGGTCCAAAGGTCGCCAGCACCTTGTCTGCGGCAGTGACGACCAGGCGTTGTTTTTGCAACAGGGTGGGAACGGTGTTGGCCTCGGCGGTTTTTTCCTGAATGCTCCTGGCAGCATGGTGGTACTCCAGGCGGGTGTCGTAGCGCATGTAGCCCACCACAGACTTGAGGCCAAGGGTATTCCCCAGCAGGGCGTGGCGGCTACAGCGCGGCATTGACACAATGTGATCCACCTCCCGCAGAATGTTGGGTAGCGTAATGCCTCCCCGCCAGTGGGATCCGGGAGCGGGTAGTTCGGTATAGAAGCTGTCCCAGCCCGCCTCTTCAAAAAAAGCCCATTCGGCTCCGGCCTCTTGCACAACATGCAACAGTCCGGCACTCTTCGCCAGCTGACGGCTACTGCCTTTGCAACCTTCAGGGCGCTGATCCAGATGCCCCACGCCGCTCATGTCGCCCACCACGACCCGCCCTGCGCCTCTTTCCTTCAGCAGACGCACCATGCTGGCGATCGCGAGGGGGCTGGTGGTAGACGGGTAGGGCTTGCCGGAGTTAATCACCGGTTTAATCAGCACGGTGTCACCCGGCTGGAGCCAGTCAAGGGTATCAACAGCAAATGTAGCGTCGCGAATCGCCTGATCCATCTCCTGGGCAGAGGGATTTCGGTTCAAAGGGGCCACGCTCACGGTTTCGCTCGGTCCGCGGCTAAGATTCATCGGGGTTTGCATAAGATTGTGCCTTCTCCGGACTGGCCTAATTACTAAGAAATATCTGTATCATGGCAATTTTTGAGTCAGTTGCCTGGGTCATAAAAATATTAAATATCTGAGTTGATCAGCACATTAGTGTCGTGCAATACCTATCGAAGTCTCTTGAGCGCTAGAAATGCGATTAAAATGATTTTGCACTTTTTGAATAGTGCTCCTGAAAGGTCTGACATCCATAGATTTCAAGGCTATCAAAGAGATTCATCAGCCTTTTAGGCAGTGTCTGCCCCTCGAGAATCTCATTTTCGTATTGTATTCTTGTTACTGACTCTTGATCTCAGAGAGCACCATACTCTTTAAGTATAAAATTTTTACTTCATGAGAAATCGGAGCTTTAAAGCGTTTTTTGTAGAGCTGTCTGGCCCTCTAGCTGCATGATTCTGACGCTGTCTGACAACAGCAAAGAGAGCCAAAGCAGTGTGACCGTTCGTAACGTTAGCCATTTTTCTGCCCACCATAGAGGTTTCATATCTTATTGTTCTAGGGTGATTTTTTGGGCTACTCATTCAGCTCGATTCCCCTCAAAGCACCTTAATTCAATTCAAGGGAACATTATGCACCGCGTTTTTTTTAGCTCCGCCCTGGCACTCATTTCAGGAATACTTATCTCGGGTCATAGTGATCTAGCGATCGCTGATCCATTAGTCACCACCCCTAAGCCAGCCTCCTTAATGGCCCAAGAGCCAAACCAAGACAATTTACAAATGACTTGTACCGGTTCAATTGGGGTGAATGACGTTGACTATTCCGCATTTTTTACCCGCGAAGCTGGGTTTTCTCGGATTGAATTTCGGCGGCGCTCCAGTGGTCAATTAATTGCAGAAACCTTTCTCAGTTTCGATCAAAAAAATGACAAAGGACAGGCCATTTGGCGGGGTGCCGTGAACGATGCGGCCAGTGTTACTCTTGTGCATCTTGCAAATCGTCCAGCCCAGCCTGGGGATCAAATTTCAGTTGGCTATGACGGGCAATGGGGACGTAGTACTTGCCGTCGAAGCAATTAAAGTTTATTCGCGCACCTCATAAACCGGATTAGCCGTGATTCTAAATCCTGGTGAAAACCTTTACTAAGCTCTTTTTAGTAAAGTCTCGTATTTCCCTATCTTTGTAGTTTCCGAAGGCATCTAGATTTCCATGAAAACTCTGAAAGACCGCATTCTGGTTGGCACTGTGACTGCGGCCCTAGCGCTCATTCCAGGCCCATTAGCGGCGCAGGCTCAAACCCATGCTGATCCTCTACAGATGGCTCAAGCTCCCAGTGAAGCATCTTGTATGCCGCTACAAGAAGTCACCACTGGCCAGAATGAAATTCGTAAGCGGATTGAAAATCGCTCGATTTTAGGCAACAACTGGCATACCGATTTTATTGTTCCTAGTGATACTAACTTCAGCTATTTTGTCGCTTTAGTGACTCCCGAAAATTACGGCCCTTACTGGATGGACGTACATCTCAGGCTGCCCCAGGGTGGTTCTGAAAAAGTTTTTAGTGATCAGGCTGATTTATCGACCGGCATGACCGTTTCGATTCCCTTTGAGTCCCCGACCGGACGGCAACCAGCGGTAGTGAATGTTCGCATAGGCGGGATGAACGGTCACTTTTACACCATTTCGGTAGCTGCCTGCGAGTGACTTTGAACTCACCTTATTCTTCGCGTGTGGAGTCAATTGCCGATGCTGTCCGCCCCTAACGTCTTTCTCCAGAGCCCAGTCTCAGTTTCCTCCGATGCCTCTATGGGAGGTGTTGGAAGGCAAAATCTAGACCGTAGTGTTACAGCTCGTTCTAGTCTGCGATTGAGTTACGGGTTGGTAGCTCTGGTACTGGGTTTGGCCAGTTCTGCCGTGACGCAAGCAGCAGCGGCAGCGAGTGAAGGCACCCCCGTCACCGCTCCCCTGAGTTTGTTGACAACTGAGGAGGGTAAGGTCTTGAAGCCAGCCCCTACCGATTTGCCGATGTTCGCTTTTGAGGGTTTAGACGAGTTCCAGGGGCCACCACCACTCACCAACTCGGGGGTTGAACTGCCAGCCGGATCACCTGCAGCCTCTCCTTTACCAGCCACAAGTCGAGTCCCAGATGTAGATGATTTGACGCTTGAACCCTCAGCGGTTTCAGGTGCCGATCAAGCGGCCAGTCCTGACCGGCCCGCCGAAACTCCAATGACCCCCATAGCCTTGGAGTTCCCTGGCTCTGCTCCATTGACAGGGGCAGTGGTCGCTGACCTGACGACTCCCTCCTTAGGGGATAGCACCGTTGCTGAGCCGGCCTCCGAGCGTACTTTTGAAGGGGGCACCGCGATCGCTCAGGTGACCGATTCTACGGCTGACAGCCCCTGGCGGTTTACCTTTGAGCCCTTCTTTTACGTCCCCTTTGGTGCCAGTGGCGACATCACTGTGAGGGGCATCACCGCCCCGATTGATGCGGGTATCGGCGACATTTTTGATGCGATCGTGAACGACCTCAACTTTGCCGCCTTTGGTCGGGTGGAAGGCTGGAAAGGCCCCTGGGGCATCTTTTTCAGCGGTGCCTACATGAATCTGGGCACGGGCCGAACGGCAGATATCCCGGTGCCGCCGGTGTTACAACAAGCCGGTTTACCGCCACAGTTTCCGCTTGATGCCGCTGTGGGCACCGCTTTTACCCAGCTTGACCTGGGCGGAGCCTACCGCTTTGGCGATCGTAATTTGCCCACAGCCCTCCAAACTGCCAACACTGAATTTGACTTGGGGCCATTCATCTTTGACGCCATGGCTGGGTTGCGGCTCTACAGCTTCAACAACGAGCTGGTGTTGACCGGCCCTCGGGGCAATCAGTTTGAGTTTGACCAGTCGCGCACGGTGCTCGAACCGATGATCGGTGGACGCGCCCGCTGGAACCTGTCCTCTAACCTGGCCGCGATCGCGGGGGGCAGCATGTCTGGCTTTAGCTTGGGGGACCTGACCTTTTCCGTCGCGGGCTATGGCGGCATCGACTGGTTGTTTTCCGGCAACACCTCGCTGACGGCTTCCTATGGGTTCACCTATCTGGATTACAGCAGCGGCAATTCGGGTCTGGACCTGTTTACCCACGGCCCGAATGTCGGGGTTAAGTTCAGGTTTTGAACAGGCTGCCAGGAAGGGAACGAGGCCTGCCAGCGCGATAAAATTTCAGGGCATTTGCAGTTCTTTCTTCTTCCAATAGTTATCAATCAAAATGTAAATGCTGACCAGCAGCACCCATAAAGGAAAAGACAGAAATACCCAGCCCAATCGATTAATATAGCCAATTCTTAAAATCATGATTGCGGCCAACCCAAGCCCCAACCAGGCTAACCAGCGGGGAATCACCTGGGTCCGAATAAAGAGAGACGAAGTAGAAATCATAAATACCCCAGCCATCCGGATACCATAGTTGGTCATGGTCTCTCGGGCAACGATAAGACTAATGTTGTGATAGCCAGAATTCATGAGTTGATTGGCTTCTATGCCTGACAGAAGGAAGAAGCTTCCCGCGACTGATGAGCTTACAAACAGCATGGCAATAAATAACAGCCCGCTGCCCAGAAATACCGTGCCAAAAAATTGGTCTTCCTGATCACCAAAGCGGTCACGGACGACTCCCACAAACCATAGAAAGGCAATACTGGCAAAGGGTATCAGATTAAGAGCTAGCTTGATCTGATGCTGATTAGCGGTAAACTCTATTCTGTTAAGATCCGTGTCAGTAGAGAGCGCCTTGAGTAATAATGCCAAGCTGATGAAAAGCAGGATGGAAAACAAAATTCCGGCTATGGCTGCGGCTTTAGGGGCGGTAGCCCGGCTCCGAAAAACTGAGGCTCTGTCTTGAGTCATTCATTTATCTCCCTGTCTTTATAAATTGGGAAATCAACTCAGCCAAAACACCCTTCTGATCGACCTAAAAATGCAGACTATCGTTAATGATGGCGAAGATCTAAAAATTCGGTGAAATGTGCAAAAGAAAAAATACTATCTACACAACGATGCAAAAGCGAGTTACGATAGCTCTGATTATAGGTCATCATGGTGTACCTGTTCTGATCTTTACAACCACTATTTTCTTCTTGCCATATCCTGCACCGGACGCATTCTTGCTTGCTCCATTGGCAATTGTTCTGAGCCTGGTTAGGTTATACATTTTTTCTGTTTTAGAGAATGCTCAATCTGGCAAAATTTCAACATGCTAAGTGACTCTGGGAGACAGCTATTGCCTTCGTATAAATTCAGTCCTTAACTGCTAACTGTCATGCCTGAAACGAATCCCCAACCCCCATTCCCCAACCCCGGCACCGAGCTTGCTAAAGAACGTAATCGAGCTGCTGAAGAGCGCACCCTGATGGCCTGGATTCGGACCTCTCTAGCGCTAATTGGGTTTGGATTTGGTATCGATCGCATTGTCGCTGCCATCCATCAGTCCTTGGGGGATGCCGTCAATCCCCTCCGGCTGAGCCGGATTTTGGGATTGTCATTTGTAGCCTTAGGGACATTTGCCATGTTGTACGCCGCCATCGACCATCGCCACCAGTTACAGCGTATTCAGCGAAATGACCTGATTTATCTCCATCGTCACTCCCCTTCCCTGGTGGTCGCCTATATTCTCACGTTTTTAGGAAGTGTGGCCTTTGTTGGGATTCTGATCAGTCCTCTGCTGCGCTGATCTCAGCCTGCTGGAAAGGGCCTCTCTGACGGCAGACCACTGGCAGAAGCCGTGCCGTTGCCAATTTTATTTGAGAGTCGGCGGAAGAAACTGCAGCGGTTCTTGAAACTGGAGGGACTGAGTCTTGGACACTTTGGTTTCCTTGTGGGGGCTGTCTGTTGGAGGAGTTCTTTATCCCTGGGGAGCGCCTTTATCTCGCCATTGACCGCACCAGTTGGGAGTGCATTAATATTTTTGATGGTGAGCCTGATTCATCATCATTGGGCCTGGCCGATATGCTGGACGTTTCTTGAAAAAAGAAAAGGTAGCAGTAATTTAGCCGAGCAACAAGCTGTAATGAGTCAGAGTTTAGGGCTGTTATCGGCTTATGTGTTGGTGGTGCCAGGCAACCGCGAATTTTGCTCACTGAAACTTGGAAAGTGGCGAGGTGAGCAAGGGGCGTACTTTTGTTTGAGACCGTAATGCGATACGAACGTGCGGCAAGCAGATGGAACCGATCAAGCGCTGAGAGAGTATGGCCTGAAACCAGGGATGAAACTCTTCTTGGGTAACCAGGAAATCACGAAGAGCAAGGGCTTTGGCACTTTCAAGGTAGCGGCTAAATGGAACCGCACTGATCGGGGATTCAAAACCCAAGAATCGTGGTCCATTTTGACAAACTTCAGCGAGCTTGACATCGCGATTGAGGCTTAGCAAAAAAGATTGGGTATCGAAGAAATGTTTCGCGACTTCAAAGCTGGTGGATACCCTCTGGAAGGGTCTAAACTCGCTTCAGAGCAACTGTCCAAGTAACCGTCCCCTGAGCGGAGTCGAAGGGGACGTTCTAGCTGAGTTTTGGCTTCGACTTCGCTCAGCCAGCGTAGTTCCTGGGACGGTTACTGTCCAAATTGATGATTGTGGTCGCCATTGCTTATACCAGTGCCTTACTGAAAGGTCAGCAGGTCAAGGGTATGGGTGTGCAAAAATATGTGGTGAGACCAGAACCTCAGTCCGGTAACCAACGCCGACATAGCGCCTTCCATATCGGTCAACAGCTGCCGATGTGGCTCCAGTTACCGCGATTGTGCCAACCACATTGGACGAACTTTGGCAGATTAACTGTCGTTGGATTAACTATGACGAGCGGGGGCAGCGAGCCATAGAGCTTGCGCTGTCTACGCTGTCGCCCTGCCAGGCACTGGACAATCGCATCACAGCGATCGCTTGGGGGCAACCTCATCTTTGAAACCCGCAATAATAGCTGGTCAAAAAATCCTTAGCTGCATAGATTCCTCTGTTACATTGTGCATCAATGCATTTGCCTTTGAGAGGAATCATCGTGTTGGAATATATTACCCTTCCAGAAAATATTCTTCCCCCCGTTGCGCCCTATTCCCATGCGGTCCGAGCCGGAGACTTTCTATTCGTGACGGGTCAACTTTCTGAAGATCCGCAATCGGGCCAAATCAAGAAAGGGGCGATCGCCGACCAAACGCGGCAGGTGATGGAAAACTTAAAAAGAGTCCTTGAACACACTCAAACCAGCTTTGATCGAGTTGTAATGGCACGCATTTTTGTGACTGACTTTCGTTATTATGAAGCCGTCAATGAAGTCTATTCCAGCTACTGTTGTCCCGACAAGTTGCCCAGTCGCACAACTGTTGGCGTAACTGCTCTGGCAGGATTTGGCGATGTCGAGATCGACTTGATCGTTTACTGCGGGGAGTGAACAATCAAAAATTGCCAGTTAAGAGACCTGACATTTCATCAAAATAATTAATGAGGTGTTAGAGTCTCGATCTGGTTCAGCGAGGTTAGGGCGCGTCATCAATTCATTCTAGAAACTTGATAGGATAAGCATTACCGCGCCCGTCCCGATTTTATCAGCTAGGGGCTGAAACGCTGTCTGCCTCTTTATTCGACGGCTCAATGATGACAGTCCCTAAGTAGCTGGGCTGATTCAACTGTAAGATAGGTTAGCGATAGCGTAACCCCTGCGGGTGTTGGGTTTCGTTTCTCAACCGCAACCTACGGCGTCTGACGTTTAATTGCAACTGCCTACTTAGGGATGAGGATCATTTAACAGCCAATTTCCGCGAAGAATAGACCTGACTGGACCAGGGACAGCCGAGACGGCTATCCCAACTGATTGAATTTCCATTCCTTAGCAAGCAAAAGGCAACTTCAAATGGATTGGAGCGATGCTGCTTTGCTTAGTCAACTGCGAGCCAAAAGTTAATAGCGAAGGTTCGAGCAATTTGGATCGGTGCCCCTGGTTGAGCAACGCTGGCTCCACCGCTGAAGGCAAACAATAGATTAGCCCTGAAATCTGCGGATTCCAGGGCTAGAATCACTCGACCAAACGAGTTTGAGCTCAGAATGAACTGACATTAGCCAGCAGGAGGCGTCAGCCAGCCCGCACTCAAGATTACCGTCAGACCCATAAATAGCGCCGTTAGTGTCCAGGTAACCCGATTCAAAGTCGTTTCGGCGCTTTTGGTACTGGTAAAGAGCTGAGCTTGACCACCGAGAGCCCCTAGCCCATCTCCTTTAGGGCTGTGAAGCAACACCAGCACCGATAAGCCGACAGCGGACACCGCCCAAACCACTTTGATAATTGAGACTACAGTCATAGTATTTGCGCCAGAAATCACACTTAACAAGCTGCTGGCCTACAGAGCCGCAGCAACACACATTTAATCCTAACTTGCCAAGGGAGTTTACTAAAGCTCCCCCTGGTTGGCTACAGTCCGACGTGAACGGGAGTCCGATTGGGCCGCACATCCACGGAGGAATTGACCAGCATCGATCGCCCCGTCATTTCTGAAGGCTGCGCAATATTCAGGATATCGAGGATTGTGGGCGCAATATCTGACAAACGACCGTCTGAGCGCAGTTGGACATCAGCCCCGTGACCGGGAACTTTGAGACCCTCTCCTTCGACCAGAATAAACGGCACAGGATTTGTCGTGTGAGCTGTCCAGGGTTTGTGGTTTTCATCCCACATGTATTCGGCATTGCCGTGATCAGCGGTAATGATGGCCGTCCCCCCAGCCTGGCTAATGCTCTCTAACAAACGCCCTAATTCCACATCCACGGTTTGCAGCGCCTCTACGGTGGCGTCTAAATTGCCAGTATGTCCAACCATGTCAGGGTTAGCATAGTTAATCACGATTAAGGCGTACACCCCTTTGCGGATGGCGGCGATCGCGGTATCGGTGACCTGCGAGGCCGACATGGGGGGGGCCTTATCATAGGTCGCCACCTGGGGACTGGCGATGAGTTCCCGGTCTTCCCCTTCAAACGGTTCTTCTAGACCCCCGTTGAAAAAGTAAGTCACGTGGGCATATTTCTCCGTTTCAGCGGTACGAAATTGCTTTAGTCCCTGTTCAGCGATGACTTCCCCCAAAATCCGATTCAAATTTTGGGGGGGGAAGGCGACTTTCACCGAGGTCAAGCGCGAGTCATATTGAGTCATCGTGGCAAACGTCAGGGGGGCAATCAGCGATCGCTCAAATCCGTTAAACTCGGGGTCAACAAAGGCATGGGTTAACTGGCGCGCGCGATCTGGCCGGAAATTGTAGAACAGTACGCCATCACCCGGTTCTACAGCCCCTGGGGCAACGCGGATCGGATCCATAAACTCATCCGTAATTTCGGCTGAGTAGGCGGCTTGCATAATTTCTACAGCGGTGCGACCGTCCCCTTCGCCGTCGTTCACCATGACGTCGTAGGCTCTTTTGACTCGATCCCAACGGTGATCGCGATCCATCGCGTAGTAGCGACCGCTGAGGGTCACGATGCGCCCGACCCCGTGCGTTTCAGTAAAGTCTTGAATTGCCTGCACCGAGCGGTAGCCATCAGTCGGCTTAGTGTCGCGACCATCGGTAATCACATGGATGCAGACTTCGGAAATATCCTGAGCTTTGGCCATTTCTAGCAGACCCAGGAGGTGATTCAGGTGAGAGTGCACCCCCCCCTCTGAACACAACCCGATCAGGTGAAGCTTACTGTTGCGGTAGCGAACCGCTTGACAAAGCTCCAGAACGGCTTCATTTTCTTGAATACTGCCATCGTCAATGGCGTCGGAAATCCGAACTAACTCTTGCGGTACGACCCGCCCCGCTCCAATATTGAGGTGCCCAACTTCCGAATTGCCCATTTGCCCCTCAGGCAAACCAACATCCTTCCCTGAGGTCTTAATCAGGGTGTGGGGATAGGCATGCCACAGACTATCCATCACTGGTGTGTCTGCAACTTTTACAGCGTTACCGTCAGCGTCTTCTCGATATCCCCAACCGTCGAGGATAATGAGCACCATAGGTGGAATAGGCGCTTGAGTCATTGGCTTCTAGAATCCCTGCAAACTAGACATTTCCTGAGATCATTATACCATCAGTTTTTCAGGTATAATTTTCCTCCAAGATAAGTAAATTTTATGGGCGTAACCGACTAAAAAAGGATTTTCGAGAGTTATTTGTTTATTGTTTCAGAGCTTATCAGCAATTGGGTGATTTGCAAGGGGAGGACACCCTGAAAAAAACCTCAGTGCATGATGTCTAACGACTTTTGTGTAAATTTTATTGACACTTTTTCAGAAAAAAGAGCTGAGCAGAGAAAAATCAGGGGCGTGGCGATTTGTCTTCTCAGTTTTCTGCCGTGATACGGGAAAAATCTAAAAACTTCTGTAGCGTTGGTCGCCATCCACCCGCTGGCATCTGGCTAAGTAAAAAAGGCTGGTTTCGCGATCGCCATCAGGGGTCAATAGGCATATTTAAACTGGATGATGGATGGGGACTGCTGCCTAAATAATATTTGGGGTTAGCGGCTGAAGTCGGTGGAGTGGACCCAATTTCAAAGTAAACCCTGTCTAAGTTGAGAACTGGAGTTTTGTATGATCGGGCAGAACCTCACCTCACCTCTCCTTTCAAAGGAGAGGTGAGGTGAGTCTTGTCAAACCTCTCCTTGAGAAGGAGAGGTGCCGCAGGCGGTGAGGTTTCCCACATGCCAAAACTCCACTTCTGAATCTGGATGAGGTTTAGTTAGGAGATTTCCAGAAATAAACGACCAGTACGGGCGGGTTTAGCTAAACGCTGTCGGTCTTGCCAGTAAGCCCTTGGTAAAACCCGCTCCGACGCAACGGGGATTTTCGCTTTCAGAAATCACCTTAATGGCGGTTTCTTTATGATGGGCACGATGGACATGGGCAAAAAGCGATCGCGCTCCTGCGGTGAGGTGACTCCGCCAGCCAGCGGAAAAAATTGAGTGTCGTCATGGATGATGGACGAATGCCAATCCAGAAATGTCATCTGACCGATCATCATCCAGGGGGCAACGGGGGGAGCCTTGAGTCACAGCCGCCAATCCCTAAGCGGTTGACGATCTTCAGAGATGTTTCTGGACGCGCAAAAATTTGTCTTTTGCTGGAACATTGTCGCTACCCTCGTCCGGTAGCATCATAGATAGCTTGCCTCGCCCAGTGGGTTGACGATGTTCAATAACCGCCTGACTTTTATCGTTGTCTTTTTGAGCGTGTTCGGAGCGCTGGGGTTTGGCCTAAAAACCTGGCAGGAGCGTAGCCGGGTTTACAATCTCGTGCTGGCTTCAGGAAGCCAAACGGGAGAATATTACGCCTTTAGTCAAGCGTTTGCTGAGGTAGTCAAGCAAAATCATCCCGAAATTCGTATTGAAGTGATCGCGACACAGGGCTCGGCGGAAAATATGGCCCTCCTGCGGGATAATGCCGCCCAACTAGCGCTAGTGCAGAGCGACACCCCGGTAGAAAGGCCAGTGCGAGCGATCGCCCGTCTCTTTCCCGAGATGTTTCATCTGCTGGTGCGGCGGGAGGCCAACATTCAGACGGTGGCCGATTTGCAGGGGCAACGCATTGCGCTGATGCCCGAGGGCAGCGGCTCCTACGCTTTGTTCTGGCCTTTGGTCGAGCATTATGGGTTGACCGCAACTGATTTTCAGGCGCTGCCCCAAGCCCCCGATGCCGCCTATGATGCCCTGCTGGCAGGCGATACGGATGCGCTCTTTCGCGTCATTACTTTGGGCAATCCGTCCATGAAAGCGGTCTTGCAGGATGAAGCGATCGCCTTGCTGGCGATCGATCAGGTGGAAGCGCTGCAACTCTCATTGCCCTATCTAGAAGCCCAAACCATTCCCAAAGGCACCTACAACGGGGGGCGACCGCTGCCCGCGACCGACTTATCCGTGGTGGCCGTGAATGCGCTGCTCGTGATTCGCGAAAACTTGCCGGATGAGGTGGCCCGTGCCCTCACGGATACCCTCTATACCCATCGCAATGAACTGGTGAGTCGCTATCCCCGAGCGGCGTTGATTCGCTTGCCAGATTCGGGAAGTGATCTCGGATTGCCGCTACATCCGGGGGCAGCGGCGTTTTACGATCGCGACGAACCTGAATTTATTGTCGAATATGCTGAACCGATCGGCTTGCTGTTATCCGTCTCGGTCTTGCTGGCCTCTAGTCTTTGGCAGTTTCGCCTGTGGCTAAAGGGCCGGCAAAAAAATCGTGCCGATTTCTACAACATTGAGCTGCTCGATTTGATTGAGCAAATCAACCAGATCGAAAATCGGGACGAAATTGAGGATTTACGCTGCCAACTCTTCAAAATGCTGAAGGAAGTCGTTTCTGATCTGGATAATGACCTGATCTCGGCAGATTCCTTTGAGTCTTTTACCTTTCCTTGGGAAATTGCGATGAATAGCTTGCGCCATCGAGAGGATCTGCTGCTCAATCAGTCAACCGGGGCGATGTCTCCCGCCCCAAAGTCTTCTTAATGGGGATGATTTTGTTTGCGGTCGGAATGTCCAACTGGGTACTCCGACCGCTTTAGGGATCGCCCAGGAGTTGTTTGGCTAGCTGGCGTTTGGCTAGCTGACCCAGGGTTTGCAGGGCTTGGTCTAGCGGCTCCGACCAGGGAATGGCGGTGTTAAGGCGAAAACAGTTTTGATAGCAGTTGCCGGAGGCGGAGAACATGACGCCAGGGGCGATGCTGATGTGGTGTGCCAACGCTTCGCGGTGCAGGGCCAGAGCATCGCAGCCATCGGGCATTTCAACCCAAAGCACATGCCCCCCAGTAGGGCGGCTGACGCGGGTTCCGGCTGGAAAGTAGTCCGCGATCGCTTGTTGCATCCGGGCCATTTGTGCCTGATAGGCGCGGCGCAGTTGGCGCAGGTGCCGGTCAAAGCCACCGGTGGCGAGAAAGGCGGCAGCGGTGAGTTGGGGGGCGATCGCCGTGCCCAAATTAATCACTGATTTGAGTCCGGTGACCGCCGTGTGATACCGACCACCGGCACACCAGCCAATGCGAAGTCCCGGCGATAGCACTTTGCTCAGGGAGGAGCAATACACCACGCGGTTTTCGGTATCAAAGGCTTTGACGGCTTTGGGGCGATCGCCCACAAAATACAATTCGCCGTACACGTCATCTTCGATCAGCGGCACATCATAGCGGTTGAGCAGCGTAATCAGCTGTTTCTTCTTCACATCCTCCATGCAGTTGCCCAGCGGATTGCTGAAGTTGGAAACCAGCATGACGGCCTGGACCTGCTCAGCTTGTAGCGCTTCTTCCAGGTGCGGCAGACTAATGCCACCCCGAGGATGCGTGGGCAGCGTCAACGCTTTCAGGTGCAGCTTTTTTAACGCTTCGAGCATGGTGTGGTAAGTCGGCGATTCGACGGCGACGGTGTCGCCCGGTCGAGCGACTGCCTTTAAAGTCAGATACAGCGCCTCCACTGCGCCGTTGGTAATCAGCAAGTCATCTGGCGACACGGTGCAGCCAGTGTTCAACATGCGCTTGGCAATCTCTGAGCGCAACGCCTCTTCGCCCTGGGGGTTGCCGTAGCCGTGAGCCACCTCGGGATGATCACGCAACACCTTGCCTGCCAGCCGATTGAGCTGATTGAGCGGCATTAACGACATCGCCGGCAACGCCGCCCCTAGTTGAATCACCTCGGGATCTTGCATCGCCATCAGTAGCCGTAGGGACAGAGGCGTATCAATTTCGTGGGCCTGGGTGGGCGGTGCTGTCTGGGAAGGTTCTTGCAGCAGATTGAGGGCGGTGGTCTTCACGTAATAGCCCGACTGGGGACGGGCGGTGATCAGGCCGCGATCTTCGAGCAGGCGATAGGCTTCCAGTACAGTCGAGGTGCTGACGGAGAGCTGTTGTCGCAACTTGCGGACTGACGGCAGGCGATCGCCCGCCTTGAGCGTGCCTTCGGTAATCAGGGTTTGCAGCCGCTCGGCCACCTGTTCGTACAGCACCTGGTGGGGTTCTACCGTGATCGGAGATAGTTTCATCACACAACCTCAAGTTTGGGGAAGGACGGCAACAGTTGACGGGCTGATCTCAATACCGGCAATCTCGGCTAACCAGGCTCCACCATCCCCCATCGCCCCACCACTGCCGCTCGTAGTGATGGGGCACATCGGGATCACGCCCCCAGCCATCGCCGTTATCGATAGCTGAGCGGATTTGTATCGATGGATGCCAAACAGTTAGCCACTGTTTTGACAGGAACAGTTTTCAAAAGCCCAACTGTTACCAACACAATTTAGCTGAACTGCCTCTGTTCGGATAGGGGGCAATCGAGGAAACTTAACTCATGCCGAATCGATTCGAGCTGACCTTACATCTGGAGGACAGACTCGTGCACTCTGAAGATCTTTACGCTCGTCTAGAACTAATCAACTCTGAACCCGCTCAGCCCACGGCGCGAGTTGCAGCGAAGTCGCCCTCGCGTTGGCAGCGTTGGGGGCACGCGCTGTTCCGCTATTTTCTCGGTTCTCAGGAGCCGCGCATCGTGACCAAAACCGATCGCGAGGGCAATTCCTGCTACGAGGTTTACGACCCGATTGATCGCCGCCATCACACCTTTGGCTCCGAGCACGACGTTCGAGTCTGGTTGGAGGAACGGTATTATCAATAGCGTCATGGTCGGGGCGTCTGCCGTACCTCCTGCCCTTGGCTCTCCTTGCTAGGAAACGCGATCGCCCCGTATGAACATCCCCCTGACCACCTGGTATTTAGAAATGCTGTCGCCGGACGATCTGCGTCCCAAACGGTCAGCATTGCCCAACCTCACGGTGCAGCAAGCCGCCATTCCCTGTCCGGAATTTAGCCGCTTTCTCTACACCAGCGTGGGGGGACACTGGTATTGGCGCGATCGCCTGCCGTGGACCTATGACCAGTGGCGCAACCACCTCAACCGTCCAGCCCTCGAAACCTGGGTCGCTTATCTGTCGGGCACGCCCGCTGGCTATGTCGAACTCGCAAGCCAACCCGATCGCAGCGTCATGCTGGACTACTTTGGCTTGTTGCCTCAATTCATTGGTCAGGGCATCGGCGGCCACTTGCTGACCGGCGGCATCGAACGGGCTTGGGCCATGGGTGCTCAGCGCGTGTGGTTGCACACCTGCTCACTAGACAGTCAGTACGCTTACAAAAACTATGAAGCGCGAGGGTTTACGCTCTTTAAGACGGAGGAAACCACCGTTGACCTGCCTGCCGAACCGCCTGGCCCCTGGCCTGATGCCGCAGCTCCAGCGCCGCCAGTGGGTGGGGTATCCCATGAGTTTTGCGCTGTCTCACCAGCGGTGGATGAGTCCGTTTTGGGTCAGGAGTAGGGATTTTGATTGCCAGTGCAACCCTGAATGCGATCGCGGCAGACTCTTCTAGGAGAATTTCTAGAAACAACAATACCGGGCCGTGGTGCATTACGCTGCGCTCATGACACCCTACGAATGGGAAATTCTTTGCAGAAATCTGCTAAATTCCCTGCGGTATCTGAAATCACCCGGCTAGGGTACTGAAACGCCCGCCGATCTCGGTATGTAGAGATCGGCGGGCGTTCACGGTCAATTACCAGGCTGGCGATCAGCGGCGTTCACTACCGATCGCCAAGGCGCACTTAGGCAGCGGTGTCATCAGTTTGGCGCTTACGGAGTCCGAGACCACCCGCGACAGCAAATGCACCCAATCCCATCATCAAACCGGGCTCTGGCACCGTGGCATGACCCTGGAAATTCACTCCATCACCAGTACCACCAAAGCGTTCGCCCAAATTGAGGGTGATGGTCTTCACATTGGTGAAGGTGCTGCTCTGAATATTGTTATTGGCACCTGCCATAACTATGCCACTAGTCTCGTTTCCTTCATGATCCACAACGATGTAGCTGGTTTTATCAGCTTTTTCGGTGTCGAACCAATTCACTGTTAAATCGTTTAGAACCTTGCTAAAAGTAAATTTGAAGGTACCAACCTCAAGTTGACCATTTTCCAGCAGGGGCGTGATGCTATCCGCCTTCATGGCTGCAGGGCGAAACCAGTAGTCTCCAAAATTTTCACCGGAATTCAGTTGAGCGGTACCAAGATCCTTAGATTGGAACTTAATACCACCATACACATTGTCGGTACCGGCTTTGTCCACAAACAAGCGGCTCCGGGTGCGGGTAGAGCTATCTTCCAAGCTCTCGATCGACTCGATTAGTGAACCCAAGTCTAGATAAGAGCAGTCGGTGCCCAAACAAGCTCCCAGCCCGACGTCCACTTCTCCTTCTTCTTGAGGAACGAAGTTTCCGGCCTGAGCTGCGGGGGCGATCGCCCCCACTCCTACCACAGTCGCCGCCAACATCGGAGCAACGCAGCTAATTGTTTTGAGCGCGTGAATCATCTGAGTTCCAGTTATCGTATTGATCATGAGTTTGTGGGTGCTAAGTGTTTACTCGCCGAATGGGGGCAAAACTCGGCAACGGGGCATCGAGTGCAACGGTAATTCGCGCATCCCTGTATCTAAAACAACCCTAAGCAACGGGGCGAGTAAGTGTAAGGACTGAGTATCGTAATTTACAGAAATATTGAGAAAAGGGTCTGCCCAGTAAAGGCTTTACTTCTGTGAAGGGAATTAGGTGCTAGCGACTTGATTAATCAACCAGATAGGAGAAATCAGTGCCGTTGGTATCATTTGCTTCGGAGTTGCACGGATACTTTTGAGGCGCGATCGCGTCATGCTCCCAGTTTTGCCGATACTCCCCAGTGGCGATCGCCCCCCGTGAGCCCTGCCAGCAGCCTCGCCAAAATCGGCCTTCAATACGTCACCCGTTACCCCGCCCCTCGATTCCCCTAACCCTCTGCCCACCATGCCGCCCGCCCTTAGCGAGCTAGCCCACCCACCGCTCAGGAGTCACAGAATTTTACAGTTTGCCGACATTTGCATTCCCTAATTTCGATTTTTTTACGACAATACATTCACCACTGAGAGATTTAGGAATGACCGATGCCACAGTTCCTGCCCATTGCCTATTTTCAGAAAAAGTTTTGCGCCTTTGAAGATGCCACGCTCTCCATCGCCACCCACGGCTTGCACTACGGCACCGGCGCATTTGGCGGCTTGCGGGGACTGCCAGATCCCGCCAATCCACAACAGATTCTGCTGTTTCGGCTTGAGCGACATTGTCAGCGACTCAGCCACAGTGCCCGGTTTTTGCAGTATGAGTTGGCGGCTGGCGAAATCAAATCCATCATTATCGACTTTGTCAAAAAGAATCGCCCCACCGAACCGTTCTACATTCGGCCCCTGGTGTACACCTCCGATCTGGGCATCGCGCCGCGCATTCATGATGTTGAGCATGACTTTGCGGTGTATGGTCTGCCCCTGGGGGATTACCTGTCGCCCCACGGCATCACCTGTCGTATCAGTTCCTGGCAGCGCCCCTCTGATCTGAATCTGCCCCTGCGCGGCAAAATTACCGGCTGCTACATCAATTCCTCACTCGCTAAAACCGAGGCTAAAAAGTCGGGCTTTGATGAGGCCATCATGCTGAACGCTCAGGGCAAAGTCAGCGAAGCCTCTGGGATGAATATCTTTTTGGTGCGCGAGGGCCAACTCATCACCCCCGGCGTTGATCAAGACATTTTAGAAGGCATCACCCGCCACAGTGTCATTCAGGTGGCTCGGGATATGGACATTCCGGTCGTCGAACGCGCTGTCGATCGCACCGAACTGCTCATTGCCGATGAAGTCTTTCTCTGCGGGACTGCTGCCCGCATCGCCCCGGTGCAACGCATCGAAAACTACGAACTGACGGGCGATCGCTCCATCACCACGAAGCTACAGGACACGTTGAAAGCGATCGTGGAGAATCGCGAACCGAAGTATCGCGAGTGGGTCGATATCATTTCACTGGAATGAGGGGATGGGGGAAGCGGAAAAAAGTGATGAGTCGGTGGGGGCTAAATGTGCCGCCATAGGAGGCATCGGGTAAGGCTGAAGGCAAGAGTAAGAGTAAAGTTTTGTAACAAATAATCGGCAATCGCTAGCAATAATTTCTTTTCGGAAATCTTGGGCCTGGAGTCGTCAGTTTGAGGTGTCTCGGTTCAAGCATGTGTCCCGAAAACCTGTTGCAAACGAGTTTCAGTTTTGCCCTCAAGGGCCGTTTTTTTCCCTGGCTCTCGTCGTCTTACTGTATAGGAGGTAACCAAAAGCGCATCGATGTGGCGCGCCGGACTCAACGGTTACCCTTCACAAGGAGACTGTTATGGCTCAAGCAACTTTAGAGAACGTGTCGGCTCTACAATCCGTTCCTCGCCCAGCAAACTGTACCGCTTGTTTGACGCGCGATTGTCCTATGGCTGGCGCAGCAGACTATCCCGTACAACTGTGCAATAGCTATCGGCAAGCAAACTGCTACTTCTGCAATCAGGCCAACTGTGCCCTCAACGGTTCCCTGGATGCGCCCGTAATGATGTGCGATCAATTTGCGCCGCTCATGGCCTAGCGCGATCGCACTTAACTGAATCTGTTTGTCTAAGCCCGCCTAGTGCGGGCTTGTTATTGGGATGTTTCAGGGGTCGAACCATCGCTAGCCGTCAGGATGAGTTAAAGCTGCTCGGCTTCGTAGCCCTCTGCCGCGAGGAGTTCTAGCACGCTGTCAGGACCGACGAGGTGTAAGGTACCAACCACAATCAGGTAGTCCTCATCGGATTCCAGCCAGGGTAGGATCTGGTTGGCCCAGTCGCGGTTGCGATCGCTCAAAAAGATCCGTTGCATCTCGGGATATGCTTCAAACCCAGTGAGCAGAATGTCGGCCATGCGATCGCTGTCTCCCGTTTCCCAGGCTCCAACAATGTCGTTAAAGGAGTCCTCAAACAGGTCCATTTCGGCTAGCGTCTGCTCAGTAAAGAGGCGTTGCTCCTCAATTGACAACTGTTCGAACAGGTCAAACTGCTGCTCGACGGTTTCCAAAAAGAGAATGGGTTTTTCGCTTGCCTGAGCCTGACTGTAAAAATACTGATCAATACCGTATTCGGGCGAAAAACCGAGCGCAATCAGCTGCAAAGACGTGAGCGAGATGGCTAGAAACCAGGGCTCAAACTGTTCAAACATCTGGATAGAGAGACCCAGATCTTCGGTCTGTTGCGCTGCTAAGGCGTAGGATTCTGAACTGAGGACTTCGGTGAGGGCTTCGCCCGGCTCGGGCAGGGCTTTGTCCAGCAATAAGACGGCAATATCAGCTTCGGTGCCGGGACCGACATCGGCTTCTAAGACTAAGTTTTCCGCTTCTTGAAAGGCGGTCTCTAGCGCGGCGGGGAGAGGATAACTGTCCTCGTTAAGGAAATGCACCGAGCCGAGTAAATAAACCGTGTTGGTCGGCGTTTCGATCTGCCAGAGAAAGTTTGAGTCAGCGGCCTCGTCGGCCTCTGCCACCACCCCTTGAGCGGGACTGGGACCAGTGGCGATCGCAAGTCCCGCAGCCAGGCCCACTCCCAAGAGCAAATGCAGCGGTTGTTGAAGTTTGCTCCAAGCCTTGTCAAACGATGTGCTCATTAGCTGGATGCTCCCTTTTCGAGTCAACGAGATTGGAATTCTGAATGACGATATCGGTCACAGAAAAGTGTCCGTATTGCCGAGCCAGCCTGAGATCGAACCCTTCCCGTCGCTCCATAAGGGATGAGGATCATTTAACATCCAATTTCCGCGAAGAATAGACCTGACCGGACCAGGGACAGCCGCGACGGCTATCCCAACTGATGGAATTTCCACGCCTAAGTACATGGACTGAATCATTTACTGACCCAGGCTTCGACTCCGCTCAGCCCTCACCATCCTGATAGCACTCGGTTCAGTGAGTTGAGCACAGTCGAAACCTTTGTCTCCCTTGAAAGAAATCTAGCGGCATTCAAGGTTTTTTTTAATCTCCCCATCCACTCATCCACCCATCTACCCAAAACCTACGGACAGGCTAGCTCCTTGGGAGCGGCTTCGCCAACGCCAACACCCCCTTAGCGACCCAAGACGGCAGTCCCTTCATAAAACCAGACGCCCGCAATGCAGCCCGTCATCAGCGTTGCCAGGGTACCAGCCCACAGCGCCTTCCAAGCCAGGGAGGAGATGTCGCGACTGCGGGAGGGCACGAGGCCAGCGAGGCCCCCCACAAAAATGCCGACGGAGGGAATATGGGCAAAGCCGCAGAGCACATAGCTGATGATGACCAGGGCGCGATCGCTCAGCACCCCCTCTGCCGACAAATCGGCCAGGGCGATGTAGGGGGGAATCGCCGTTTTCAGCAAGCGCTGCCCGATTAAGACGGAAGAGGTCCACAACTCATTCCAGTCGAGGGAGACGCCCGTGAGAAAGGTCAGCGGCAAAAAGAGCGCCCCGGTGATGTTGTCCAACGTGATGACGCTAAAGGTTTGTCCAATGGGGCGCAGCAAGGCGCTGTTGCTGTTTTGCAGACTAGCCAGAGACGCAAATGCAAGATTCAGCAGGGCGACGAGTCCGAGAATGGCGATGAGAGATGCCGCGATCCCGACCGCCATTTTGACGCCGTCTAGCGCCCCTAAAATCAGGGCATCCATCGGGCTTTTTTTGTCCGCTTCGGCTTGCACGATCTCAGGCACTTTGCCCAGGGTTTCAGGGGTAGCGGTCTCCGGCACGAGGATTTTGGCCATGACAAAAGCGGCGGGGATCGTCAGCACCGAAGCGGACATCAGGTGACCCGAGATCGCGGGAAAAGTGCCCCGCAAATAGCCTGCGTACAAGCCCAATACCGTAGACGCGATGGAGCCAAAGCAAGAAGCCAAAATCGCGCACAACTCACTGCGGGTCATCCTTTCCAAAAAAGGTTTGATGGCGATCGCGGACTCAATGCCGACGAAAATATTGGCTGCGCCCGCCAAGGCTTCAGCGCCGCTGATATTCATCACTGAGCGGAAAAACTGGGCAAATACGCGGACCACCGGCTGCACGACACCCAGGTTATACAGCAGGTTGAAAATGGCGGCGAAAAAGATGACTTGGGGTAGAGCGCGAAATGCCAGGATGTAGCCGAGCCCGAGGTTGTCGGCTCCAAGGCGATCGCCCGGCACGGGGGAAAACGGTGGCGTCAGCGCCCGTGCCAGCCAGCGTCCGGCCCCCTGCGGCCCTACCTGTGCGGTTAAATCGGGCACCAAGATCGGACCAAATAAAAATCGCGAGCCCTCTTCTGAGGCATCGATCAAGGCATTTAGCACACTGCTCAACCACACCACCACTTCGCGGGTGATCGGAGCGCGAAAAATGAGCAATCCCAGCACGAGTTGGATGCCGATTCCCCATGCCATCAACTTCCAGGGAATCCGTTGCCGATCTTCTGATCCCAACCAGGCCACCAGGCACAACCCCGCGATCCCCACCAGCGACAGTAAGTTGAGCATCCACCGCTTCCTTTTTGGATTAACGCCACGATTCTACAAGCGTTCTGTGGATCTGCAACGTTCTCCTACGGACTTTGTAAGCGATCGCAATATGACACCCGGTGATCAGCTTGTGCGCGATCGCCATCCCCAAACCATAATGGGGTACATGGTTCCTTGACGGCATTTATGAATCCTTTTTCTCCCGTACCGCCAACATGGGCCGAGGCAGCGGTTCATGCTCATCAGTTTGGCTGTCCCCGTTGTGGGGCCAATATCTCTGAGGCCCAGGCCGTATGGATTAATCGGCGATCGCCGGTCTATACCGAGTCGCACAAACGCAAATGGCAGGAATTTTACCAATGCGGTGAATGCCAAACCGCCTGGTGGGCCTGGAGCAGCGATCGCCCTCCCACTGAGTGGAGTGGTCACAAAGACGACCCTGACGAAATCCCCGAAGACCCATTCGAGTTTTAGCGGCGATGTCTGTGCTGGTGTTCGGCAGTTTGAATATGGATCTGGTGGTGCAGTCTCCCCGTCTGCCCCAGCCCGGAGAAACCCTGGTGGGTAGAGCCTTTGCGACGATACCGGGAGGCAAGGGAGCCAATCAAGCCGTAGCGGCGGCTCGCCAGGACGCAGAGACCGTCATGGTGGGTCGGGTCGGGGCCGATGACTTCGGTCAGCAGTTGCGTCACGGGCTGGCGATCGATGGGATCAATGTCGAGTCGGTGATTGTCGACGAAGCAACCCATACCGGCGTGGCGGCGATCGCCGTGGCCGACACTGGCGAAAACCAGATTGTGATCGTGCCAGGGGCAAATGGTCGGGTCGGCGATGCCGATTGGCAACGGTTACATCGGCATCTGGAGGCGGCCCAACTGCTGCTCTTGCAGTGCGAAATTCCGGCGGCAATGGTGGCAAAAGCGGCTCACCTGGCCCATGGCAAGGGCGTGACGGTCATTCTTGATCCCGCTCCGGTACCGGACTTTGATCTAGGGCCGGTTTACCCGGTGATCGATATTCTGACCCCTAATCAGGTCGAGGCGGCCCAACTCGTCGGTTTTCCCGTTGAGACGGTGACCCAGGCCCAGGAAGCGATCGCGGTGTTGCAAAGTCGTGGGGCCACGACCGTTATGGTCAAACTGGGTGCCCAGGGGGTGCTCTGTGGCACCCCGACGGATACCTTTCATATCCCGGCCTTTTCGGTCACCGTGGCCGATACCGTCGCTGCTGGGGATGCCTTCAACGGGGGGCTGGCGGCGGCCCTGCACGAGGGCAAACCTCTGCGAGCAGCGGTAGTTTGGGCCGCCGCCACGGCGGCGTTAGCGGTCACAAAATCCGGTGCTCAATCCTCCCTGCCGACGCGATCGCAGGTCACCGATTTCTTGAAACAGTCCGGCATCCAGGTTTAAATTCTGAATTCTGCCTGCCCTCTACCGGTTCATCCCCCTAGCCAAGAGCCTCTTGTTCGATAGGCGTCCCCGCCTGTCGAACCGCATTCATTCCCCTGGTGAGATCGCCCCTTGCAACCCCCGACAAAACTCCAGCAACGTGTTGAGCCGCTGTCGCATCTGGGCCTGCCGCTTTTGCAGCGTCACCGCATTCTTGGCAGACTGTAAGAAAGACACATCCATACCCAGTAGCCGGAGGGCGCGATTAATCTCAGTTTGATAGGTGACGAGTCCTTCTGCTGAGGGTGAGGCCAACAAAGTGGGTAGCAACTGAGTTTGATAAAACTGTTGGGCTTGGAGAAACTGCTGCTGCAGCGATCGGCAATTGACATTAGCTACTTGGATACTGGTTTCCAAGGTTTCTAACAATTTGACAAACGTCGATAACACGTCAGCCTCAGCAGAAGGAGCGGGCATAGCAGCAGACCTGGTAAATATCCTTGTAGTTTGAGGGATGGCGGTGATGTTTGCCGGGCTTTCCAATACTTTTGTTGGATTGAGGCCTACAGAGGCGAACCCTGTATAGGATCCCCCAACTTTGTCTATATTAATTAGATAAACCCATAACGTTTATGGATATCGTCTGGTCGCGGGATTTGGTATCAATCCTGTCAATCTATGCGCGCGGCGGCTTTAACCGCTAATCTATAAAGATTTAAGCCGCCCCTTGACCCAGGTGATTCGTTCTTCCAGAGTTTCTGCTGCTCAGTCGTCAAAGCGCTCACCGCAAACGTGATGACTGCCCCTACTGCCGTACCTGTGAGCCCTGTAGTCTCTGCCCCAGCTAGTGCATCGCTAGCGACCCTGTCGTTTATTGACTGATTTCCCGTAATGCCTAATCCGACCGCAACGCTTCCTCAAGACTGCACAGTGCCGGAGTGGCTGGCTCGCTGCCTGTTGTCTCGTGATGCCGCACCGTCGAACGGCAACGGTCATCACCTCGAAGCAGCGATCGCCCCTGACACGGACGAAGGTAAAACCATTCCCACCTTGACCGTCGCAGATCGTGATCTGGTGAGTCGGGCCTTCCAATTTGCTTACAAGCTACACGAGGGACAAAAACGGGCCTCTGGCGAACCCTACATTTGTCATCCCATCGAAGTGGCTTGTCTGCTCAGGGATTTGGGCGGTGACAGCGCCATGATCGCCGCTGGATTTTTGCATGACGTGGTCGAAGATACCGACGTCACCCTCGAAGAAATCGAAGGCCATTTTGGCGAAGAGGTGCGGCGATTGGTGGAAGGGGTGACCAAACTTTCCAAATTTAACTTTCATAGCAAGACCGAGCGCCAAGCCGAAAATTTCCGCCGGATGTTTTTGGCGATGGCCCAAGATGTGCGCGTCATTGTGGTGAAACTGGCCGATCGCCTCCATAACATGCGCACCCTGGAACATCTCAAACCGGATAAACAACGCCGCATTGCCGCCGAAACCCTGGAGATTTTTGCCCCCTTAGCGAACCGCTTAGGGATCGGGCGCTTTAAGTGGGAACTGGAGGATCTGTCCTTTAAGTATCTGGAACCGGAAGCTTACCGCATGATGCAAACCCACGTAGCGGGCAAGCGCACCGATCGCGAAGCCCGTCTGCAATCGGTAGCCACAACCCTGCGAGAGCGTATGGAACAAGCGGGGATCGGCATTGTGGATGTCAGCAGTCGCCCCAAGCATCTGTACGGGATTTTCCGCAAGATGGAGCGCCAGCAAAAGGATTTCAATGAAATCTACGATGTTGCGGCGATTCGCTTGATTGTCAATACCAACGAGGAGTGTTATCGTGCCCTGGCGATCGCCCACGATGCCTTTCGCCCGATCCCCGGCCGCTTTAAAGACTATATCGGCCTACCCAAACCCAACCGCTATCAGTCACTGCATACCGTGGTGATCGGCAACTACGGACGACCGATCGAGGTGCAAATCCGCACTTTAGAAATGCACCACGTGGCGGAATACGGGATTGCCGCCCACTGGAAATATAAAGAATCGGACGGCTCTAGTACGATGCCCGTGACGGCTGACGAGGAGCGCTTTACCTGGCTGCGGCAACTGCTGGAATGGCAGAGCGATCTCAAAGATGCCCAAGAATTTATGGACAACGTCAAAGGCAATCTCTTTGACGAAGACGTGTATGTCTTTACGCCCGATGGTGATGTCATTTCCCTCACGCGCGGGGCGTCTCCCATTGATTTTGCCTACCGCATTCACACCGAGGTGGGCAATCATTGTGCCGGAGCCCGCGTCAATGGTCGCATCGTGCCCCTCGACACGCCCCTCGAAAATGGCGACATCGTGGAAATTATCACGCAAAAAAATAGCCATCCGAGCCTTGACTGGTTGAACTATATAGTCACTGCCGGAGCCCGCAACCGCATTCGGCAATGGTATAAGCGATCGCACCGGGATGAGAACGTGGCCCGTGGTCGCGACATGCTGGAGAAAGAAATGGGCAAGAGCGGTCTGGATGCCATGCTCAAATCGGAACCGGCCCAAGCTGTTGCCGAACGCTGCAACTATTCCAGTGCCGAAGATTTGCTCGCTGGCTTGGGCTATGGGGAAGTCACCTTGAATCTAGTGGTCAATCGCCTGCGCGAAGCCGTTAAAGAACAGCAACCGATTCAATCTCGCCAAACCTCTGCAAAGGAAGATGCCGAGACACTGCTCGCCGAAGCCATTAGCCATCCGACTCGTCCGGCTAGACCCAATTCTGATTCGCCGATTTTTGGGGTCGAGGGTCTGTTATATCACATGGCCGGTTGTTGTAATCCGTTACCGGGAGAGTCCATTATCGGTGCCGTGTCGATGGGATCACGCGGCATTGCCATTCACCGTCAAAATTGTCCCAATGTGGAACGGATACCGGGCGATCGCCTGATCCCCACCAGTTGGAACTTGGGCGAAGCGACTGCCAAACGCACTTCTACCTATCCGGTGCAAGTGCGCATTCAGGTAATCGACCGGGTGGGGGTGCTCAAAGATATCCTCAGCCATCTTTCTGACCTCGACATCAACGTCCACAAAGCTCAGGTCAAAACCTTCCCCGGACAAACCGCCGAAATTGAGCTGGGCCTGGATGTACGCGACCATGCCCACTTGGAGCAAACCTTTACTCAAGTCCGCAAAATGACCGACGTGCTCTCTTTGCATCGAGTGAGCGAGTCGGGGTGATGGGGTGATGGGGTGATGGGGTGGCAGGGGGTAGATTCTTTCAACGCTTTGGGGAAAACCGACATCTGTAGCCAACTGTAGTTTGATACAGACACTCCAATGGCCGAAACTGTTTATAACAAAGGGATTCAATCCTGAATTTGGAATGCCGCGAGGTTCACACGGTCACCTACTCACCCTGCCACCCGACTACTCTCCACCTCACCCCAACCAGCCGTCTGTGGCAAAAGCGACCCACTGCTGGGCCAGCAAGCCGACGCCGATCGCGCCCACCCCCCAAGTAACTCGGTTGAGTGCAGATTGATTCAAGGCGGCTAGCACCACGCCGATGCCCACGAAGGCAAACGGGGTGCCAAATACATGGCGAGAGGTGCTGTACAGATGGCCGGAATTCGCCAGAAAGTTGATGCATGAGTGTGCGCCGCAAAAGCCGATCGCATACAGTACCGAAAACCGCCCTAGATAGCTGAACCAGTTGGGATCAACCGGAATTTGGATGAGTCGAGTGTGCGATCGCCCAAATTTCCACAGCGCCCCCATCACTCCAGTAAAAATCAAGGGATGGATCAGTAACCCGTAGAGCCAGGGAGACTGGGGTAACGCTAACCTCAAATACGATCGCCGCCGAACGATGCCCCAAAACAACCCGGCCACTGCCACTAGCAGTAAAGCGGGTAAATACACTCCGTGCAGGTCGATGAGGAGCGATCGCGGCAAGAGTAGCAACCCCGGTCGCCAGGCTAAACTACGCCCCCATTCGACTTGAGCGTGAAAGGGAGCCCAAAAATTACCGAGGGTTTGCCAACAATCGTGGCCATAAATGGCATAGCCTGCTAGACTGCCCAACCCCATGACACCAGCCAAGCCGAACGCTTGAGGCACCCGTAAAGCGCGTCTCAAGGTGGGGCGCGAAAGTGCGTGGAAATGGCGGAACTGTACGCCCACAGTCAGGCAAAGTATCAAGGCGATCGCCCCCAGAGAGGGCACCATCATGGGTCGGGTCAGACTCATCAGGATGGTCAGCCCCAACAGCAGACCGTACAGCCCCACAGCTTGGATGCCTCTCAGCGAGGGACAGTCTTCAATGATTGCCAGAGTGAGCAACAACCCCAGGCTCAACACGCTAAACAGACTCTCGGTGTAGCCGATGGTCTGGAAAATGGCGTTAGGTCCCAGCGCATAGAGGAAAAACGCCAGCAAGGCAAGGCCTCGCTGTTGAATGATTTTTTCAAAGGTCAGGAGCGCTAGCGGCAGCGATCCCAAATACAACAGGGCAGACCCGCCGATCGCTAACCGTAGTGCTTGCGTTAGGGTCTCTGGATGGCCCAGTAAGCGAATGAGGCCCGGCCAGAGGGGATAGAATGCTGTGCAATTGGGGGCGATCGCTAACTGCGCATAGATGCCAGCATCCCAATATTGAAAGTCTTCTGGCACCGTCAGGACGACATATTTTGACCAGCCAGTCCCCGTGGTCGACAGCATTACCCACTGCACCAACAGGTAAAGCCCCGCTACAGACAGTACTTTTTTCCAAAATACTGGACCAAGAACTGTCTGCGGAGGGGCTACCGTCATCGTCAAAATGGGAGGGATCCGGATAAAGTGGTTATCGCCAACTTGCTGCGACTGCTAAGGAATGAGAATTGAATCAGTTGGGATAGCCGTCTCGGCTGTCCCAAGGCAGGCAAGATGCCTGCCCTGACAATTTGGATGTTATTTGATCCTTATTCCTAAGGCAGTACTCATCGTCTCTGCTTTGCCAGTCTTCCGAGGCGTAATCTGCTAAGTCCGGAAAGTTTGACTACACTACACAATGAAGCGAGTGAGTTCCAGTTGTGTGGTTAACTCACCTCGCCCAGTTCGAGCTTCCCGATATTGTCTCTCTCCCTCTCTGCCCCTCATGAATCCTCTCACCCCGTTGCTTCAAATTATCGGCTCCAGTGCCACGGCCTACTTACTATCGAGTCAGATTCGAGACGCCAAAACTCGCCCCAACGTGCTAGCGGGGTTTTATTTTGCAGAATCAGGCTCGGTGCCGTTCTTGACCAAATTGCGCGATCGCGCCCAGGCCGAGGGTGACACCTGGCTAACTGAGCAGCTGACCCGCCATGCTCAAGACGAGCGCCGTCATGGGCAAATTTTCGCGAATGCCCTCAAGCAACTCGGCAAAGAACCGATTTCTCCCGAGGCCATGAAAGCCGCAGCTAAGTCAGATGCTAAGTCAGACCAAGAGGAGCAAAGAAGTCCCTTTTTTGAGGCTTACTATCGTGGCTACTCACCGACTGATTTGCAGCCCGAAGTGATTGACTGGCCGGTCTTTTTGGGCAGCACCCACATTCTAGAGGCGGACGCTTGTGGTGATTTTCATCGCATGGCTCAGGCCTTGAGCGGGGTAGCCGGGATGGAGAAAATTCAAGCGGGTATTCTCAGCGTCTCGGAAGATGAACAGCGCCACGCGACCTACCTTCAAGAAGCGATGCTGCGACGCTATGGCTATTTTGGGACGGAATCGCTGGTCAGCAAGTGGCGATCGCGCAAAGTCGATGCCCTGATGGCGATGGTCGGCGGCATGATTGAGCGGCGAGGCGAGATGCGCCCCCTCGCTCAAGACCGCACTGATGACGCGATCGCCACCGCCACCGAGGAGACGATTGCCACCCCCGTCGCGGCATAAGCGGCGATCGCTCCGGCGACGGTCGATTTTTGTGCGGCAGCCCTGACCGTGAAAAGGCCAATGGGTTTAGGCCACTTGGTCTAGGGCGGTGAGGGCTGCTTGGGCCGATGGCCAACGATGTTCAAGACTGGGGGCCAGGAGCTGTTTCAGCCATAGCGCAAAGCCTGGTGTGACGTCGGCAAAGTCTTCGAAGCAAATGCGCAGCCCCTTCGTGCGCATTTCCAGAGGGGCTTGCCCGGTGAGGGCTTCTGCTAAAGTAGCTCCCAGGCTGTAGAGATCGGAAATGGCCAACACTCGACCTGCCGACTGTTCCGGTGGCAGATAACCGTCAGTACCCACCAGGGTGATAGCGGTATTGCCCGATGTAAATGCCTTCACGGTGCCAAAATCCACCAAAAAGACCGTAGCGGTGGCAACAGGCAGACCGGGCTGTAGCAAGAGATTGCTCGGTCGAATATCGCGGTGAATGATGGGGGGATCAGAGCGATGCAGCGTATCGAGAATGCCGAGTACGGGACGGGCGATCGCCAAAATCTCAGTTTCGCTGAACGTGCGAGATTGATTGAGATAGGTCTGCAAAGATACGCCCTCGATATAAGACTGCACCAACACTAAGGCTTGGTCTTGAGTGGGTAGTTCCATCTCAAAGTAGCCCAAATAGCGCGGTGTCCCTTCGTGGTTGAGCCGTTTTAGCGCATCGGCTTCGCGCTTAAACAGCCGCAGGTCAGTAGCATTCAGGCTGTCGTCGACAAACAGCACTTTCAAAATCACTGGCGTCTCGGTTTGCAGGTCAATGGCTTTTAGTGTCCATCGTCCAGCTTTTTTGCCGAGTTGGCGCTCTACCTGATAGCGATCGCCTAAAATTTGACCACCCATGCCGACTTCCTCAAATCACCTACTGACCAATGATCCCCGAGACCTTGCCCAATGCGGTCACCGCTTATCCTGGTTCTAGCATAGGACTCTCAAAATAGACGTCCCTGTTGAGCCCACATCGGGTTTTGCGGGCAATTTAGCCCTGTTCTCCCCGACTTCATATCCGACTGAGCGGCAGTTGCCCCTGCCCTTGAGGGCGATCGCCAATTCAGTTGAAGTGCAGCCAATCTCACCCCTACGCTAAATCGCTTTGGCTTACAATAGCTCTGACGTTTTGTTAAGCCGCTAACATTGCCACTGCAGTCCGTTCGCGCTTCATCGTCTCCTCTTGACTCGCTAGAAAGCAAACCGGCGGACCGCATCATGCTTCCCTACAACTTCCCAAGCAAACATTTAAACGCAATCACAGGTAACTCCTGATGGCCATTCCTTCCTTGCTTCAGAAGGCACGGCAGTGGTTTTATAAGACTCCTGAGCGCGCCCTTGACCAAGCCTACGAAGCCGCCAAAATGATCGAAGCGATCGAAAATGAACATTTTGATGGCAATCCCATTTCCTCCCTGTATGGCAACTATGGCAAGAGTTCCATGACTTATTTTAAGGGGGAGCTACAAAAATACCTCAACCTGATCAACCTCCGGATGACGGAGTTTCGCGCCAGTAGTGCCGTGGTGCGAGTTTCCGATCCTAAAATCATGGAAATTCAGGTGGACGATCGCGACGAGCAAAACCTGACCCTCAACGTCATTGATAAACCAGCGATCTTTTTCCGCAAACTGCAATTTGTCGACGAGGTGCGATCGCGCTACCGTCGCCCTGAAGTCGATGCGGCTTCAACCGTGGTGCTGGTCAAAGAACCGGCAACGGCTCCACCGACTGCGGCCCCATCGCCCCCCCTGCTCAATGGCCAAAGCAGTAACGGAGCAGCGTCGGGAGCGATCGCCCCGTTATCGCCAAGAGTCACCCCCGCCGCCGCCGCGCAGAAGGAGCAATCCCGCTCCGCCGGGCTAACCGATCGCGCCAGCGTCCTACCCCGTTCGATTTTGCGCACCGTTGATCGCATCCGCCAGGATCTAGACCCCAACGCCGAAGAGCAAGTTGTCCAAAACTTTCGCTCCTCGCGAGGCCGCACCACAACTGCCATCAAATTTATCCTGCTACTGATTATCGTGCCCCTGCTAGCTCAGCAGTTTGCCAAAAACTACGTGGTGGGGCCAATTGTCGATTATGCCCGCGATCGGCAAGAGGCCGATGTCTTTCTCAACATGGAGATGGAAGAAGAAGCCCTTCATGAACTGCAACAATACGAAGAACGCTTACGGTTTGAGGTTCTCATCGGTAAAGTCGCCCCAATCCGCGAAGCCGAAATCGAAGAACGGGTCGTCGAAAAAGCAACCGAAATTGAAGAAGAATATCGCAGGCGCAGTGCTGACTCGGTCAAAAACGTGTTTTCTGACATGCTCGCCGTGGGCGCTTTTGTGCTGCTGCTGACGACTCAAAAACGCGGCATCCTCACGCTCAAAAGCTTCCTGGATGAGATCGTCTATGGTCTGAGCGATAGCGCCAAGGCGTTTATCATCATTCTATTCACAGATATGTTTGTGGGCTTCCACTCCCCTCACGGTTGGGAAGTCCTCATGGAAGGCCTCTCCCGCCACTTGGGCTTCGCTGCCAACCGTGAATTCATCTTTCTCTTTATCGCGACCTTCCCTGTGATTTTGGATACAGTTTTCAAATATTGGATTTTCCGATATCTCAACCGCATCTCTCCCTCTGCGGTTGTAACTTATAAAAACATGAACGAATAGTTCTTATACGACCGCTGGTCTCAACTTGACATCCTTATACATTCCCAATCTGTCAATAGAGCGAGTTTGGGTAATTTATCATGTCTGATCTTTTAGTAGATGCCAGAAATGTATAAGGAGATTATTGATATAGAAAGTGCTAGTTGTGCAGGGGCCGGTTTTTGACAAGAGTTGACTAGCATGGCCGGCAGCATCAAGCCAAGATTACTCGTGCGAGTACATTGATTTCCGTAAATCACCCAACTACTAAGGTTCAACTTTTGGCCTCAGTAATCCTACGGAAAATAATCAGGAAAAGACTAAAAAACTTCCTTGAAAATACCCGAAACCCTTGATTCTGATACTTTTGCAGGCTTATCTGGGCATGCTTTAGCAGCAATCCTATCGCCCAATTTATCTTGTCTGTAACTTAATCAGAATTTTTGATTCCTATAAAGTTCGCGACTATCTCCGGACATTCCGGTCAAGACAGGGCATATGTATAAGTATGAGCTAGCTAATAAAGCTGCGCGTACACGTTTGCTCTCAAGCGTTGAGTCGCTCCAATGTCTAGTAACTCTGTCCCGCCCCCTTGCCCCCGGTCAACTCCTAAACCAGTACCGAAAGGACATTCTGCCGCTATGCGCATCCTGATTTATTCCTACAACTATCACCCTGAACCGATCGGCATTGCCCCGCTCATGACCGAATTGGCTGAAGGTCTGGTGAAGCGTGGGCATGAGGTTAGAGTGATTACAGCCATGCCGAACTATCCGGAAAGAAAGATTTATCCGGCATATCGGGGCCAATGGTTTATGACTGAAGAAAAAAATGGCGTGACGATCCAACGTTGCTATGTATGGATCAGGCCCAACCCCGGATTGTTTACTCGGCTGCTGCTCGAGGGTAGCTTCGTGGGGCTGAGCTTTATCAAAGCACTCCAGGGCTGGCGTCCTGACGTCATTTTGAATACGAGCCCATCGTTGCCAGTGGCGGTTCCGGTGGCGCTCTTAAAGTTAATCTATCGCTGTCCTACGGTGCTTAACCTGCAAGATATTTTGCCCGAAGCAGCCGTCCAAACGGGATTAATTACTAACCCGCTCGCGATTCGAGCGTTTGAGATAGTAGAAAAATTTGCGTATCGTTCAGCGACTCAAATCAGTGTAATTGCAGAAGGGTTTCGCCAAAATTTGCTGGACAAAGGCGTTCGCGACAGCAAGCTGCAAATCATTGCAAATTGGGTTGACGTTAACTTTATTCGCCCGTTGCCGAAGTATGACAACGCCTTTCGCCAAGCCAATGGCTTAGGTCAAAAGTTTGTGGTGCTTTATTCCGGTAACATCGCCCGGACTCAGGGCATTCATACTGTGATTCGTGCGGCGGCTCAATTGCAACACCTTGAGGACCTCGTTTTCGTGGTGGTGGGTGAAGAAAGTCAGCTCTCTGAACTCGATGAGTTGAGGCAAGAATTAGGGGTTCATAATGTGTTGTTGCGGCCATTTGCCCCTCGGTCAGAGTTGCCGGAAATGCTCGCTGCTGCCGATGTCGGCTTGATTATGCAAAAGCGGAATGTGGTGGGCTTTAATATGCCTTCTAAAACGCAGGTGTTGTTGGCGAGTGGTCGCGCCATTTTAGCGGCAGTGCCTTCCCACGGGACAGCCGCACAAGCCATTCGGGCTAGCGGCGGCGGCCTCGTCGTGGAGCCGGAAAATGCTACGGAGTTAGCGAAGGCCATTACCCACCTCTACGAAAATCCTGAGTTAGCGGAAAACTTGGGCCGTCAAGGGCGGCATCATGCGATGCGGGAATATTCCTTTGAGCAGGCTCTGAATCGTTATGAAAGCCTCTTTAAGCAACTGGTAGAAGGTAAGCGAGGCCGCTTGGCTTTTGGCAAAATGGCTCCTCAAATCGCTTCTGCGGATGCCGTACCTACTGGTCAGATGCCACCGCACATGCGATAGCTGACGGGCTACCCGCTTAAAAACCGCCCTGGGGGTTCTAACCTTTGCCCCTGAGGCGGTTTTTCTCGTTTTTGCCGGTCTTTGCTCTGGCGGTTTGAACGCTTCTCGGCAAGTGAGACATTTACTCGGGGATGCGATCGCCCTGCGCCCCCCCTTGCCCTCCTAAAAAGATGCTGGGGGAGCAGGCAGCAGATGCAACTAGAGGGCCATCAGCACGACACAAGAACGAGCCTCAACTTGATAATGGTTCCCTTTGACCGCCTCGGTGGTGCCATCAACGATATCTTTGGGGGCGGGTCTGGCGGTATTGACGATGCGATACCACTGGCTATGGGCGTGCGGTTGAGGCAGGGTGAACTCTAGGGGTTCCCAGTAGGCGTTGAGCATGACGTGCATTTCTTCTTCAAACTTGGGATCGTGTAGCGTAAATGCCAGACTGTGAGAATGTTCAGCCCAATCGGGTTCAAACAGGTTGACGCCGTGCCAGGTGATATGGGGCTGATCAATACTTTTTTCGGTGATCTGTAGCCACTGCGTTTGTTGAAACAGCTGTAAATTTTGGACGAGATCCACCATCCTCTGGGTAAAACGCAACACTTCGCCATGGTGGTTCAGGTGGTCCCAATCGAACCAATTCAGCGCATTGTTTTGGCAATAGGCGTTGTTATTGCCTTTTTGCGTGCGGCAGACCTCGTCACCCATGAGCAACATGGGGGTCCCCTGGGCGATGAGGAGGATGGTGATTAAGTTTTTCATCTGCTGCACGCGCAGTTTTTGAATGGCGGGATCATCGGCCGATCCCTCGATACCGCTGTTCCAGCTAAAGTTCGCATCGGTGCCGTCACGGTTATTTTCGCCGTTGGCTTCGTTATGTTTTTGATTGTAGGAGACGACATCGTTGAGGGTGAAGCCATCATGGCAGGTGACGAAGTTGATGCTGCGGTTGGTTTCCCGTTGGGGATCATCAACAAAGAGGTCAGGACTGCCGAGAATGCGCGAGGCCAGCATGCCAACGGTATTGGCATCGCCTTTGACAAAGCGCCGGACATCATCGCGAAAGGGACCATTCCACTCGGCAAAGCGATCGCCGATAAAGGAGCCGACTTGGTAGAGCCCGGCAGCGTCCCAGGCTTCAGCAATCAGTTTGGTGCGGGCCAGCACAGGATCCGATTCGATCGCCCAGAGAATGGGGGGATCATCAGACGGCAACCCTTTTTTATCCCGCGACATGACGGAAGCCAGATCGAACCGGAAGCCGTCAACGTGCATTTCTGAAACCCAATAGCGCAAGCTGTCGAGAATCAACCGACTAACGACGGTATGGTCAGCTTTGACGGTATTGCCACAACCGCTGAAGTTGGCGTAGCGAGAGGGATCTTTGGACTCCAGAATGTAGTAAGTCTGATTGTCGAGCCCGCGAAAAGATAGCGTAGGGCCGCGATGATCCCCTTCGGCGGTGTGGTTAAATACCACATCTAAAATCACTTCAATATTGGCTTTGTGGAGCGCTTTGACCATGTCTCGAAACTCATCCACCGGGCCCATGGAGTCTTGCCGGGCGCTGTAGGCTCGGTGTGGGGCAAAGAAGCCGATGGTGCTGTAACCCCAATAGTTACTGAGGCCTAGAGGGGCATCCCGTTCATCAAACTGGTGCACCGGCAGCAGCTCAACCGCCGTAATGCCGAGGGATTTCAGATAGGGGATTTTTTCGATGACGCCCGCAAAGGTGCCCCGTTTCTCGGGGGAGACGCCTGAGTTGGGATTTTGGGTGAAACCTCCCACGTGCATTTCGTAAATCACCGTGCGGGAGTAAGGAATGTCGAGGGGGGTATCCCCTTCCCAGTCATAAGTGTCTAAATCGACAACAACATTTCTCAAGGCCTGGGGGGAATTTTCGCCGGGATAGCAGGCCGCCTGGCGATCATATTTTTCTTGGCCGACGACCGATCGCCCGTAGGGATCGAGCAACACTTTGGCGGGATCAAACCGATGTCCCTGAGCAGGCAAATAAGGGCCGGTGGCCCGATAGGCATAGACCTGTCCCGCCTGGATACCTTTGACAAAGGCGTGCCAGTAATTGAAGGAACGATGATAGCGGGGGTCAAGATGAATCGTGTGCTCGGGGTAGGGAGCATCGGGTGACGCATAGAGCAGCAAGTCAAGGCCCGTAGCGTGCTGCGAGTAAACACAGAAATTCACCCCCTGTGAACTGACGGTCGCTCCGAGGGGGTAGCTGTTGCCAGGGGTGATGCGTAGTGACATAGGGCGTTTATTGCTCAAATTCTAGGTGACTATCGCCAAGGTGGGTTTTCATAACTGCTCGGATCACTTCGATTTCTTCGGGGGTGATTTGACCATCAGCCATCAGCGCTGTCCGCAGTTCAGCGGCTTCAGCGGCAGAGATTTTGCCGTCGGCCATGACTCGAGCGACCAGCGATCGCAGATTAGCCAGATGATGAGGATCGTCGGGGGACGGAGTCTGAGCGCTAGAAGGAGAGACGGCCATCGTCGATGAACCCTGATAGATGACATTTGTGCACATTTCAAAGATATCCGTATCCTGACAAGGGTGAAGACAATATTGCCGCCAACGTAAATCATTTAACGAATTGCTGAAGTCCTTAACCGGGGCAAACACTAGACCACTGCTCAATGTTAGTGCGCGCATCTAGCAAAGATGAGAGCTCACCCCGATAAGTGACAAGACGACTCCGATCGAGCGAGTTCGGCGGTACTAAGGTAATCATTTCATCTACCGTGGCGGCGGCACAAGCCCAATCTTGGACGGTGACGGCGGTGTCTACCCGCTGCCGTAATGTAGCCAACCGCTGTTGTCGAGCGAGTTCGCGGCGCTCGGCGGCAATATAAGACTCGACGTTGGCGATCGCCCGCAGCGCATACGAATCGCCAGGCCGCTCAGCCAATGCCCGCCGAAAATTAATTAAAGCGGTTTGATAATCGCCCTGTTCTTCCGCAGCATAGCCCACCAGCATCGCCTGAGTATATAGATTTGGGGCCGTCTCGGTGACCGGGGCATCAGCGGCGGCGGGCGGCGCGGGGTCAGCGCCCGTTTCCGTGCCAAAGGTGACACCAGGAATGCCGTCAGCGATCGCGACCGGACAGCCAAAACTAGCTAACGCTAATAACGTGAGGATCAACCGTCGAATAGAACGATGCGGCAATAGAGGAACAGAATTAAGCATAGTGACGCCCTCGAAAAGCGTTTGGGCTGGTGCGAGTGCCCTTAAGGATAGCTAAGATTTTGAGTTTCGCAGCAACAGATTGTGGAGCCCGCTTCAGGCTTTTAGCCGATGTGACAGCCGGTTTCTGCAACCTGTGTCATGTCATAGTAAGAACGCTATTAGGTTCAAAAAGTGCCCCGCCCAGCAAGTATCAGGCGAACCAGCGACGGCGTTACCAAACAGAAATGAAGTTCGGGCTACAGCGATTTTAAAGCTAGAGCGGTACAAAAAATGTCTTTTAAAGATTTCTGGAAAAGAATTTCCCATTCGTACGGTATAGAGCCGAGCGTAATGCACCACAGTCCGGTATTTTTGTTCCTAGCAATCTCCTTAATCCCTTGTTCTTAGGGAAAGTGCTTAACCTCACCGTAACCGTCTCCTGAGCGGAGTCGAAGGGGACATTCTAGCTGAGTTTTGGCTTCGACTTCGCTCAGCCAGCGTAGTTCCTGGGACGGTTACACCTCACCAGACAAAAAAAAGCTGTATCGTCATCAACATCGACTCAAGGATCTGGAATAATCGAAGTGTTTTAGATCAAGGCTGCATCCCTATGGCCACCTCCCCTGTCTGGACCCCGGACGCGGAAAAGCGTCTGAAAGAAATCCCCTTTTTTGTGAGACCGGCTGCCCGTAAAAAAATCGAGAAATTTGCCCTAGAGCAGGGGCTTACCGAAATCACCGAAACCGTTTATGAAGATGCGAAAAAACAGTTTGGGTAAGGTTCTGGGCTCCTAAGTAGCCACCACTTACAGTCATGCTGATCACTTAAAGCAGATGGTCCGCAACAATTTGGCAATCTAGGATTGCTCAGAATGTTCAGTATGCTCCCTGCGGTCAAATTCACCGATGCATGAAGGAACGACAGTAATCTTGAGGTGTCGGTGCCTTCCGTTCCCTCCTTTGCTTAAAGCGTCATCTACCTGTGAACCGATTGACTCGTCGCTTTCGTCAACTAGGGTCGCGCGCTCAGCAGACCCTGCGTCTTACGTCTTTGCATCAAGCTTTTACCCTGCCGGTATTGGTGCAGATTTTTGCTGCCGTGGGTTTGGTTGGCTACCTGTCATTCCGAAACGGACAGCAGGCGGTTCAGGTACTGGCGTCTCAACTGCGGAGTGAGGTTTCAGCCCGCATTCAGGGCGAACTCAAGAGCTATTTTGGCGATCCCCACGCGATTAACCGTCTGAATGCGACGGCTTTTTCCCATGGTGACTTAGACATTCAATCGGCTTCTAAAGGGGAACATTTGCTGTTTCAGCAGATGAAAATCTATTCCGAAATTGCTTTCGTGTATTGCGGTAGCGGTCAGTCGGGTGAGTTTTTTGGCATTTTGCGATCGCCCGAAACGGGCCAACTAGAACTGTCTTACAGCAATCCGGATACGGCCTTTCGCCGCCAACATTACAGCTTAGATGTGCGCGGCTATCGTCAGCATTTTTTGTACGAGAGCGCATCGACCTACGATGGTCGGTTGCGGCCCTGGTTTGCGGCGGCCCTCAATGCCGAAGGCCCCACCTGGACGGATGTGTACATTGCCTTTACGACCGGCTTGCCGAATGTCACCGCGAGTTTGCCGGTCTACGATCGCCGCGATCGCCGCTTGTTGGGGGTCTGTGCCGCTGATGTCGTCCTGCCAGAAGAATTTCGCACCTTTTTAACCCAACTCGACATTGGGCAGACGGGGCAGGCCTTCGTGATTGATCGCCAAGGACACCTCATCTCCAGCTCTACTGACGAACCCCTCGTCAAAATGCGGGGACAAGTGCCGCAACTGTTGGCAGCCACCGAAAGTAACAATGACTACGTGAAGAGAGCGGCTCGCTATCTGCAAGAGCGGTTTGGTTCGTTAGACAACATTCAGCAACCCCAGCAATTAACCTTTGTGGTTGATGGCGAACGGCAATTTCTGGAAGTGCTGCCCTTTAGCGATGGATTTGGCTTGGACTGGCTGATTGTCGTGGTGGTGCCAGAGTCGGAGTTTATGGGGCAAATCCGCCTTAATACCCGCATCACGATTCTTTTGTGTGGCCTGGCGCTGGCGATCGCCCTACTGGTAGGCACGCTGCTGGCTCGCCGCCTGACCAATCCGATTTTGCAGTTAAACGCAGCGGTCAAAGAGATTGCGGCGGGGCATTGGCAGCAGCGAGTCACCATTAACCGCACCGATGAACTGGGGGAACTTGCCAACTCCATCAATGTGATGGCCGAGCAGATCCAGCAGTCCTTTGAACGGTTGAAAGAACAGAGCCACGCCTTTTCTCGGTTTTTTCCGCCGGAGTATCTCCGCTTTCTCAACAAAGAGAGCGTCAAAGAGGTGCAGTTGGGTGATTACATCAGCAAAGAGATGACGGTGATGTTTTCCGACATTCGCGGTTTTACCAGCATGGCGGAAAAAATGCGGGCCCGGGGCACCTTCAACTTTATCAACACTTATTTGCAGCGTATCTCGCCGATGGTGAGAGCGCACCATGGCTTTGTGGTGAAATTCATTGGGGATGGCATGATGGCGGTGTTTCCCTACGCGGTGGAAGACGCCATCGACTCGGCGATCGCCCAATTTGAACAGGTGCGCGAGTACAACCAGCAGATTGAGCCCGACGCCCGCAAGACCTTTGCCATCGAAATCGGGATTGGCCTGCACACAGGCCACGTCATGGCAGGCATGATTGGCGAACCCGATCGCATCCAGCCCGACGCCATCTCTGACACGGTGAATTTGGCTGCTCGCCTGGAAGGTCTTTCCAAGGTCTATGGAACTTCCCTCATCATTTCTGAAGCGGTGTGTAGCCGCTTAAAAGATCCTGATCGCTACCACCTGCGATTTTTAGATCGGGTCATCGTCAAAGGACGGACCCAATCCATCGCGATTTACGAAGTGCTAGAGGCCGAACCCGCCGAGCGCCAGCGTGAAAAACTGCAAACCCTGACCCAATTTGAAGCTGGCATCAAAGCCTATGGCGATCGCGATCTAGTGGCTGCCCAGGCTCATTTCACCGCGATTCGGGCGCAGTATCCGCAGGATAAAACGGTGACCCTTTACGAGCAGCGCCTTCACCAACTCATGGAAGAGGGAATTCCAGAGGACTGGGATGGGGTCTGGGCCTTTAACGACAAACGTTGAGGGGAACTGCTGGACGGGGGGCGATCGCCCCCCCCGTCCAGGGCAATCGATATTTCCCACGGTGGAAGGAAGCCCCTCGGGTAGCGTGCGTGTTATGCTCCAACCAGACCCTTAACTGCACCAGCGTCCTGGTATGTGGAGTGTTGCGACTGCTCTCAAGGCGACACTAGCCTGGCGTCTGCGAGGCCCATCGGAATCAGCTTTAACCGAGTTCTGCAACCGCCATTGTCTGATGGTTTAACCAGCCTCCTGATCGTCTAGACCAGCCTCAAGGGGACGGAACTTATAGGACAATGCAGTATGGATATTCGGAGTGAGCCCTTGACAGAGCCAGCAATTCAACCTGCATCGCCTCCCGCAACTATTTCGCGGCAAGAGCTGCGAGAACTGGTGCGATCGCAATTAGAAATGCTCTTAGAACAGCAAAACTTCCAAGGGGCGAAGGCGTTGCTGGTGCCGGTGCAGCCGGTTGATATTGCCGAAGCGATCGAAGGTTTACCTGAAACGATGCAGGCGATCGGCTTTCGCCTGTTATCTAAAAATGAAGCGATCGAGGTTTACGAAAATCTTGACTCCTCCGTGCAGCAAACCCTGATTGAAGACTTCAAAAGCCAGGATGTGTTGGATATCGTCGACAAAATGTCGCCCGACGATCGCGCCCGGTTGTTTGACGAACTGCCGGCCAAAGTGGTGCGCCGCCTGCTGAGCCAGATGAGCATCCAAGAGCGACAAGCAACCGCGCTGCTGCTGGGATACGAAGCGGATACCGCCGGGCGCATTATGACCCCGGAGTACATCGCCCTCAAAGAAACCTGGAGCATCTCGCGGGCACTGGAGCATATCCGCAATCGGGCGGAGATGAGCGAAACGGTTTATTACCTCTATGTGACAGATTCGGCCCGACGACTGACCGGCATTTTGTCGCTGCGGCATCTGGTGATGGGGCAGCCGGAACAGACCATTGGCGACATCATGACCCGCGAGGTGGTCTCTGTCCAGACGGATGCTGATCAGGAGGAAGTTGCCCAACTGATTCAGCGATATGACTTTTTGGCGGTGCCCGTGGTCGACACCGAGCAGCGACTGGTGGGCATCGTCACCGTCGACGATGTGATCGACATCCTTCAAGAAGAGGCTACGGAAGATATCTATGCCCTGGGGGGCGTGCAGTCCGGCGGGGACAACTACTTTCAAACCAACCTGCTGACCGTTGCCCGCAAGCGGGTAGTCTGGTTGTCGGTGCTGCTGCTGACCAACACGGTAACGACCTGGGTCATCCGTAGCCAAGAGGCCGTTTTAGAACAGGTGGTGGTGCTGGCGGCGTTTATTCCGCTGCTCATCGGCACCGGCGGCAACGTCGGCGCACAATCTTCGACGGTGGTGATTCGCGGCATCAACACCCAAGAAGTTTCCAACAAAAGCGCTTTTACGGTGATTCGTCGAGAGGCGATCGCGGGCGCATTTTTAGGCATCATGCTGGGACTGGTGGTTACCGGCTGGGCGTTTATTTTGCAGGGCAATCTGTCGGTTTCCATCGTTGTGGGCATCAGTCTGGTGGCGATCGCCATCCTCGCTTCGACGGCTGGAGCCGCCCTCCCCTTCCTATTCAGCACTATCGGGTTCGACCCGGCCTTGATGTCGGCTCCGTTTATTACGACTGTCGTCGACGTGTTGGGAGTGCTGATTTATCTCAACTTGGCCCGATATGTGTTGCAAATTTAGGGGGGCGATCGCCCCCATCGAGGAGCGCCGGTTTTCCTCAGTGTTAGTTCAGATACATTTTTCGCTAAAATCAATCACAATCACTCGCCCTTAAACAGGTAAATGTGACGTCCACAGCCCCTTTCTTGAAACAAATGTTTACAATGAAGTATGGGAAGGGTTGAGCATCGGCTCTTGTAGCTGAGGACAAGACTCTTCTCCTATGATGAGTCATTAGCCGTTTTCCAATATTGACTGGGTTGCCTGTGTTTCAAAAGCTCAAGCAGGACTTAAAAAACGACCTCATTGCGGGTCTTTTAGTCGTGATCCCTCTAGCGACGACGATTTGGTTGACGACCACAATCTCGTTCTGGGTGGTGCGGTTCCTGACGCGATTTCCTAAGCAGCTTAATCCTTTCACTAGCTTGCCGCCGCTTTTAGGCGATTTAATCAATCTCTCTGTGGGGTTAGCTGTCCCCCTCCTGAGCATCTTGCTCATGGGCTTGATGGCTCGCAACATTGCTGGCCGTTGGCTGCTCGACTTGGGAGAGCGAGTAGTCCAGTCGATTCCGCTGGCGGGCTCCGTTTACAAAACGCTTCAGCAGTTGCTACAAACGGTTTTACAAGATTCCAAAAGCCGGTTTCGTCGCGTCATCTTGGTGGAATATCCCCGCCGGGGTTTGTGGGCCGTAGCCTTTGTTACTGGCACAGTGATGGCCTCAGAGCCCAGCGCAGAGACGCCCATGATCAGTGTGTTCATCCCCACTACGCCCAATCCGACAAGTGGTTGGTACGCTGTGGTGCCAGAATCGGATGTGGTCAATCTCTCTATTTCGATTGAGGATGCTTTCAAGGTATTGCTGTCTGGCGGCATCGTTGGTCCCAACTTGGCGGAGTCGATTCCCCGAGAGCGGTTACTCAGGGCGGCCAATGAGAGTGAAGTTCCTCGACCGGTTTTGAAGCTGAATCAGCCGGTCTTGGAATAGTTCTCTGGGTCAAATCTGGCGTTCCGGGCGATGCCAACTGTCTACGTTTTGGTGGCAGCGCCGTCAGGATATTCAGTAGAAATCTGCAGCTTCAACCTGGCAAAGAGTCGTTGCGCAAATAGCTGCGCAACGACTCTTTTTTAGTAAAGAGTTTGCATGAGGCGCTTGCGATACGTCTGCGTTAAGGGATGCTCATTGCCCAACAGATTAAATAGGGTCAGCAGGGCTTTGCGGCCCGCGTCAGCCCGGTATTGCCGATCACGCCTCACCAACTCTAAAAACTGGGCCATTGCGGCTTCATAGTCGCCCGCGATCGCGGCCTGGGCCCCTGCTAGATAGAGCTGATCCGCCTCAGTGCTGGGCGAAAGTTCGGCAATGGTTTGATGAAAGGCGATCAGCGATCGCAGGGCATCGGCCTGAGCCCCATAAGGCGGCGCGAGAGGATCGATGCGGTCCAACAGGGGGGTAGCTCGCTCAGTCTGACCTTGGTCGAGATAGAACTTAGCCGCTTCGAGCAAGAGGGGGGCGCGATCGGGATATTGTTGCAGCAGGTCGGCGTACTGGGCCTGTAATTGGGCCGCGTCCCCCGTTTTCCGCATCTCCGCCAACGTGGTCATCGCCTCGTCGAACTGGGATTTCAGATTGAGTTGGGCCAAAAACGAGCGCAACTGCGGTTCATCCAGCATCCCCACAAAGCCGTCAAACATTTCGCCTTTCACGGCGACTTTAACATCCGGCACCCCTTCAACTCGGTAAATCCTTGCCAGTTCCGGATTTTGGTCAATGTCAACCTTGGCTAATACAAACTCGTATTCTTGGGTCAGCTTTTCGAGCAGCGGTTTCAATAGCTGACAGGGACCACACCACTGAGCATAAAAGTCGATGACTACCGGTGTCTGATAAGACTGTTCCAGCACGGCCTCTTCAAAAGTCGGGCTGGTGACTTCAACAATCGACCCCATGTTTAGACTCCCGTCAATGACTTATTGATCATTATCAACTCATAAATGGATAGCAGCACTTCAATCACAATTAAAATCACGACGTACCATTCCAGCCGGAGCCCCGTGTTTTGCTGTTGAATGTCGAGGGCGGTTTCGGCAGTGCGGGCAACCAGGTCTAGTTTGCGTTCCAGCGAAAGATGGCGTTCCCGAATTTCATATTCGTCTTCAATCCGGGCGTAAAAGCGATCGAGTTCGGGATATTCCCACAGCAGTTCGGGTTTATCGACAATTTCGACGCGGCCAACAATCTTATGGTGGATCAACAAGGAGTTGCCAATTTGCTTTAGCAACGTATCAGGCCCTCGGCGCAGAAATTTACGCTGCTGCAAACTCACGGCGAAGGGCTCGATCTGGTCAAACACTTGAGCCGATTCGGCTTCGTACTTGGCCAACACCACACTTTTCGCCAAAATATCGGATACCAACTGCAAAATGGGGATGTCAAACTGAGAGACTAAGATCACGCCATCTTCAACCTTGCCTTCGTTGACCGGGGCGAGGCGAATCAGGACTTCTTCTGTTTCAGGTTCGACAAACGGATTTACAATCAAACCTTGAATGTCGTTCAAAAATTTGGCTTCTTCAACGCTGGAAAACCCAAACAGCACGGCCACTCCGTAATCAAATAGGACCACACAGTTTTGATCATCACTATGAATTATCAAAGGCTCTACTGCGAGGGGCGCAGTTTGAGTAAAGGGTTGGAGATCAATGGTTTGGCCCAAAAAATAGCCCTTGACTTTAACCGTATCAATATCTGCAAACAGAACAGCCATCTGTCGATTATGGTGAAAACTTAAGTAGACAACCGACTTCCCTTCGCTCTCCATTACAGACAGCACACCAACATCCCGCCGGGCGGCGATGATCAATCCACGCAGGACACATCAAGGTATGGAACGTATCCTCTTTATCTTAGGCATCTTGGAAGATGAAGATGTCGATTGGCTGGTTAGCGCCGGCAATCGGCAGGAATTAACTAGCGGCGAAGTCTTGATTCGCGAAGGTGAGTCGATCAACGCTATCTACCTTATCTTGTCTGGGCAGTTTGTTGTGTCAATCGAGCGATCGCGGGATACCCACATTGCTCGATTGTCGAGTGGTGAAGTCGTCGGCGAGATGTCATTTGTCGACCATCTGCCACCATCGGCAACGGTGACAGCGATCGAACCGGCAGTGGTGCTGATGATCGAGAAGACCATGTTGGAAAAAAAGCTGGAACAGGATGCTGGATTCGCCCAACGCTGGTATCGAGCTTTAGCGACCTTGCTCTCGATCCGCCTGCGCGGCACCGTCAAGCATCTAGAAGCCGAATATTGGGAACCTACGGTGCTCAATAAAGCCATGCTTTCGGATGACATGGCGGACAATATGAAGCTCGGCGGCATCCGGTTTGACTGGCTGATGCGGCGGCTCCGGGATACCGATTTGCCTGCCCAGTGGCAAGAGTAAGCAGCCGCCAAGGAGCGATTTTCGAGGCTGGGTGGCAGTGCACCTGATCAGGGTAAGCAAAAACTGGACTGGAGCCCTTTTTAAACCAAGTCTAAATTGAAAACTGGAGTGATGTTCGCCCGTCAAAACCTCACCTCACCTCTCCTTGGAAAGGACAGGAACCAGACTGTCGTTAAGCCTCTCCTGGGGAGGCTACCGTGTATACACATCTCGGCCCTCACCCCCTCAGTCCCCCTCTCCCAAAATTGGGCGAGGGGGAGGCCAGACAAGGCTTTCCGGCTCCCCTTCTCCCAAAGCGGGAGAAGGGGTTGGGGATGAGGGAAAAGCCCTGGCAACAGGGGTTTCAGGACTTATGTGTACACAGTAGCCTGGGGAAGGAGAGGTGCCGTAGGCGGTGAGGTCGGGCGAGATGTCGAAACTTCACTTCTGAAACTGGATAAGGTTTAACCACCAAAATTCAGTTTCGAACGCCGGATGCTAAGCCATCACAGTCTTAAATCCAGTGATCAGGAGGCGGATCAGTTTTCCAGCGCTGTGAGCATAGGGAAGCTCGAAATAAAAGTACCTACCCAGACACGAAACTGCCCCATCCACCCAGCTACCCATTCACTGCCGTCTACCAGGATGCTATTTTCCCGCCAATCCCATAACTCGACAACTCCCTGTCAAATATCCGTAAAGCTCGGCATTGCTCACATAGGATTGTGCCCCGAGTAGTGGCTGATACTGATTGTGAAGCGACTTGTTGCAGAAAAGCAGTTTACGATGCGGGATTATATCGAAATCCACTCCCTATAACAGCAGATCAGGAGATTTCCTGACAGGAAATACACATTCCTGTGAAGGAAGTTCGAATATTTTCGTGCAGGCGTTGTTTTCTCTTCAAATTTGTGAACAATCAATACACAACCGTGAACGTAGATGGAGCGTTATATGAGTCTTGGTGAACTGGTCAAAAACTCTGCAGTAAAAGCCAGTCTCATTGAAGACTGTGACCGCCTCATCAATGCACAGGTCGCCCAAAAAGCAGGCGTTTCAGGAATGGCTATCAGAACGGCCTATCGGGTTGTCAAAGGGGTAGGTCCGACCTACACGCGGGGAGCGATTAGCCGCATGTTACCCGCGACCCTTGATGCCCTTGATACCATCTGGCAAGAGGGTATGCAGTCAGGCAATCCCGTTGAGTATCTGAATGAGCAGCGATCGCGCACTGCTGACCTAATTTTGAGCGTGACCGACCACCGCATTCGGTACACTTCTGGCCCAGTTGTCGGGGTTTACAACAAGCTGCGCAAATCGGTTAAGGGCGATGTCGAAGAGGCCGTACCCGAGTTAGCCAATATTCTAGAGCGGCACCATCTCATGACTTTGCAGAACGCCTGATGGGCGTCCGAATCGCAGTCGCAATCCGTTGACTCAACCTCGCGACCTTATACCCAAGGAAGCAGGCACAAGGGGCGGGAAAATAAGCTCCCCGCTGACGGCAGTGAATGGGTCGCTGGGGCAGCCCCATGCCAGGAGTGGGGACTTTGATTACGAGCATGTTCCTAGTACTCGGTGGCTTAAATCTCGATACCGATTGAAAGTCCCTCTTCCAGAGCGGGAGAGGGACTTTGAGGGCATCCGGCTCCCCTTCTCCCAAAATGGGAGAAGGGGTTGGGGGATGAGGGCCAGACGGATAGTTATTTTCATGGATTACTCTTAATCCCTTGTTCTCTGGGGAAATACTGTACTTCACCAGGCAAGAAAACGCTGTATGGTGTATCAGAATATTTGGAGCCTGTGCGAATTAATGAAGCGAGGGACAATGGGCCTCTCCTCAGTTGGGCAACTCCACCTGAACGCAGGTACCCTGGCCCACTTCGCTACTGACATAAATATCGCCGCCGTGGACCTGCACGATTTGCTGGGCGATCGCCAGTCCCAATCCGAGCCCGCCAGTGGCTCTGGCGCGTTGCTTATCGACCCGGTAGAAGCGCTCGAAAATGTAGGGCAGATCCGCTGCCGGAATGCCAATGCCGTTATCGGCGATCGCTATCCAGGCGCTCCGAGCCCCTTGCGACAGGGTGACATTAACCCAACCGCCCGCAGGGGTATACTTGCAGGCATTGGACAGTAAGTTGCTAATGGCCTGACGCAGCAGGTCGGGTTCTGCCTTTACCCAGATCGAGTGATTGGGCAACGTTACTGACAAGGAGATGTTCTGCGCAGCAGCCTGGATCGGGTCAGACGCGATCAACTCTTTGACCAAAGATTTCAGCTCTAAATTCCGAATAGTTTCAGGAGCCAAAGTGTCACTATGACGAGCCAGTAGGAGCAATTGACTAACCAGCTTGTTCATCGATTGGGTGGCAGTGACAATTTTTTCCAGACGCTGATGTTTTTCAGAGGTGCGATCGCCCGGTGCCAGTAGCCCTACTTGAGCATTGCTTAAAATCGCTGCTAGCGGGGTTCGAAGTTCATGGGAAGCATCGGCGGTAAAGCGCTGTAGCTGCTGATAGGATTTGCGAATGGGCTGCATGGCCAGACCGCTCAAGCCCCAGCCTGTCAGCCCAATCAACCCCAGGGTGAGCGGCACCAGCACGGCGAAACCCATCAAGGCTTGGCGCAAATTTTCCTCAGCCAGCGTCATGGGAGCCGCCATCTGCAAATAGCCAATCACCTGATCCTGATGGTGGACAGGCAACGTAATTTGCCGCAGCCGAGGGGGAGCCGCAGTTTCAGTCGCCATGGGCGGGAACGATTCATAGGCCATGCCCTCTGGCCACCGCAGCGTTTGAAACTCTGGCCCGACGACCAGTTGCTCTGGGGGCAGGGGACCAAAATATTGGCTCAGTTGCTTGGTTGACGTGTACCAACGAGCGTAAATGATTTCGCTATCGGAGGGGGATGGCGTATTGCCCAATAGCGGCGCGTCGGCTAGATTCACCTTTTCTGAGGCGGCGGCGGTTTCCTCATACTCAACACTGGCCGCAATTACTCGCGCTTTTTGATAGAGCAGTCGGTCGATCGCCTCCAGTTGATCCACCACTCGCTGGTAATACACAACGCCTGAAAATAGCAGAAAAATGCTACCCATCGAGCAGGTAAACCACCAGGTCAGGTTGCGACGACTGTGGGTGAACATTTCACACGCTAAGGTTCAGGACAAATACGGTAGCCCATACCGTAGATGGTCTCGATCCAATCCGCTGCTTGCAGGGGACTGAGCCGTTGGCGCAAGCGTCGGACTAGAGTCGTAATAGCATTGCTTTCGGGTTCATCGCCCCAGACCCAAAGTGCTTGTTCAATTTGGCTACGCGATAGCACCTGTCGCGGATGCCGAAGCAGGTACTCCAGCAATTGAAATTCTCGCGCTGATAGCTCAATGGCATAGCCGCCTCGTTCCACCCTGAGGCTTGCTAAATGTAGGGTCAAATCGGATAAAGACAACGTGTCTCCGAGGTAGATCGGCGATCGCCGTCCCAAAGCCCGCACCCGCGCCAGCAGCTCAATTAAATCGGTGGGCTTCACCAGATAATCATCTGCCCCCGCATCTAAACCCGCGACTTTATCTAAGGTGGCATCTTTCGCGGTGAGCATCAGCACAGGAGCCGTGTTACCTAGATCCCGATACTGGCGGCATAGCGTTAGCCCACTCATACCGGGTAACATCCAGTCGAGGATGAGCAGGTCATACTCCCGTTGCGTCATCATCGATTGGGCGGTTTCCCCATCGGGCAACCCGTCCACAATATGCCCTGCCTGAGAGAGGACAGCCTGCAACGGCTCTAACTGTTCTGGGTCATCTTCTACTAACAGTACCCGCATGACATCAAGCTGATCGTACTGAACTGGTTAAGCCCTTAACTTAAATCAAACACCCATAGAAGACTTCCATCCTGAGCTAGATTACGCCGCCAATTTGTGGCCAAAAGGCTTGGTTAAACCCTTTTTGGCATCATTGCCTCATCAATGCTGTCACTTTGTCACTTTCTCGTCATATTTGCACTTCATGCTAGTTTTTGGTGATTGGCAAAAACGGGAGGAAAAATCACTGTGACCTGTTCCATTTGCTCAAATCCTGCCGATTGCTCAGGGAGTCCTAGAGGATTGCAGAATGCATTGACCGCTGTAAGGTTGGCACCTGCACCAGTTTCTAAGACTTCGTCGTGTGTTTCTGTTATTTAGAGGTAATTCCCATGAAAATGACCCGATGGATAGTTTCCGCTTCACTGGTGGGGGTAGCGCTGCTAGGAGCCGCTTGCGATCCAGCCACAGATCCGAATGAGCCCGTGCCGGGAGAACCCCAACCCACAGAGCCCACTGATCCGGCGGCTCCTCCTGAAGATCCGGCGGCTCCTCCTCCAAACTAGGGCGTTGCGGCGCAGAAAATGACTGTTAGCACCGGGGAGGAGGGGTGCAAGGTATAAGGTATAGGGTACAAGGGGCACCTTAAACCTTGCACCTTATACTCTGTACCTGTACCCACTCAGAATTGACTTTTTATGCATCCACTCTGGCATACCCTAGAAGCCATACCCCATCCTGGGCAGGAAGGCTTTTGGGCGGCTTTGCCCCTGGCCCAACTGGTGAAAGAGCCAACCACCGACCCGGTGGCCGTTTTTTTGATTATTCTGGCCATCATGCTGATTGCGCCGCTGCTGGTGGAGCGGCTACGGATGCCGGGGATTATCGGCCTGATTTTGGCCGGGGTGATCGTCGGTCCCCACGGGTTAGGGGTGCTGGAGCGAGACAGCACCATTACCCTGCTCGGTACGGTGGGGCTGTTGTTTTTGATGTTTTTGGGGGGGCTGGAAACCAGCCTCGACGACCTCAAGCGTAATGCTGGCAAAGCGATTACCTTTGGCCTGGCCACCTTTCTGTTGCCGATGGCCATTGGCACCGCTGCCATGCTGCCCTTGGGCTACAGTCTGCTGGCCTCGGTGCTGATCGCCTCTTGTTTTGCCTCTCATACTCTGGTGGCCCTACCCCTGCTAAACAAGCTAGGAATTATGCGCACCCCCACCATCACTACGACCCTGGGGGCGACCCTCATCGTCAATGTGCTGGCGTTGTTGGTTTTAGCGGTGGTGGTAAAGGCTAATGAGGGTGATCTAACCCTCGGCTTCTGGCTGTTTTTGATTCCCTCCCTGGCGGTTTACACCTTTGCGGTGTTGTGGGGCGTACCCCGGCTGGGGCGCTGGTTTTTCAAGCGCTTTGGCCACGACGAAGGGGCTGAATTCACCTTTGTTCTGGCGGCGGTGTTTGTGATTTCCTATCTAGCCAGCCTGATTGAGATTGAGCCGATTGTGGGCGCGTTTCTGGCCGGGGTGGCGATTACCCAGATTATTCCTCGCCTTAGCCCCCTGATGAACCGGATTCAATTCATCGGCAACACCCTGTTTGTGCCCTTCTTTTTGATTTCCGTGGGAATGCTGGTGGACCCGCTGATTCTGATCCGAGAGCCGCGATCTCTGGTGATAGCCGGAGCGATGATTGGGGCCGAACTGGTGAGTAAATTTGTGGCGGCTACGGGCTCAGCGCGGTGGTTTGGCTGGCCCTTTGCCAACGGCATGACCATGTTTGGGCTATCGGTGGCCCAGGCGGCTTCCACCCTGGCGGCGATTACCGTAGCCTTTGACATTGAGCTGGTGGATGAACTGGCGATCAACGGCACTATCGCCATGATTCTGGTCAGTTGCATTCTTTCCCCGTCGATAGTGGCCCGCTGGGGAGCCCAAATGCAGGGGCAGCTAGAAACCTCCGCAGAGGAACCCACCGACACCGACAGCCCCCGAGCGACCCTGGGCCAGCGGGTGCTGGTGCCGGTGGCAAACCCGAATACGGAAGATAACCTGCTGCAACTCGCCATTATTTTGACGAAGCGGGTGGAGGGCACGTTGCTGCCCCTGCATGTGCTGGCCGATCGCAATGGCCCCATTAGCTCGGCCTCCCGCATGAAACAGCGCCAGTTGCTCGATACCGCCGAAGACATTGCCCATGCCGCCGATATCCCCGTGGAAGCGATTGGCCGCATTGATGAATCGATTGACTGGGGGGTACTTCGCGCCAGCCAGGAGCGCGATGCCGATGTGCTGATCTGCGGCTGGAAGGGGTTTTCCACCTACCAGGAAAACTTCTTTGGCGGCGTCATCGATAACATTGTGCGCTTGTCCACCATTCCGGTACTGGTGACCCGCTTTCCCCAACCGATTGAAAATACGCGGCGGGTCATCTTTGCCCTCTCCGGCAGACGGGCGAGCCGGGCGCAAATTCAGACCACTTTTGAAATGGCGACAACCCTGGCCGAAGAGTTGAAAGCCCCCCTGCACCTGCTGCACATTACGGCCAGTGCCCATCGCGGTAGCTACTTAGCTTCGCTGGTGGAAGGCAAAGAAGTTTTATTACAGCAGATGCAGGGAAATCCGATACGGCACATTTCAGCAGCCTTACAGCCCAATGACCTGCTGATTATGATCGAGAGTACCTATCGGCGGGGGCGACCGGCCCTGGGCCGCATGCCAGAACTGATTGCCAGCGCCAACTGGGACAACAATATGATTGTGGTGAATTTTCCGGTTCGGTAAAGCTTAAAAAACCAGCAGCCCGACCACCCCACAGCCCAGAATCACACAGATGGGATGCAGCCTACCTTCAAAGGCGACCAGTACGGCAAAGGCGGCAATGCCAAGCAGCAGGTCAAGCCAGCCTTTAATGGCGATCGCACCATAGGACCAGGTAGCATACAGAATCAGGCTGAGCACCCCCAGTTGGATACCCCGCCGAATCTTCAACACGTAGAGGTTGTGGCTGATGCGGTCAACGAAGGGAGCCAGCCAGAGCAGAATCAAAATGGCGGGCAGAATCACCGCGAAGGTGGCAATGGCGGCACCCGCCACCCCGTTGACCTGAAACCCGACAAAGGTGGCGGCATTGACGGCGATGGGGCCGGGCGTCATCTGGGCGATGGCCAGCAGCGACGCCATTTGGTCAAAGGTGAGCCACTGCTGGTTCACCACAATCTCATGTTGAATCAGGGGAATGGTGACCAGGCCACCCCCATAGGCCCCGAAGCCAATCAGTAAAAAACTGATAAATAGCTGTAATGCGATCGGCATAGTACCTCTGGGGGTTCAGCAAAGGGACGTTAGTCAGACTCCTGCAACGGGTCAGAGGGGCGACCCGGCTGACACAGCAGATAACCCAGTCCGCCTGTAGCCAGAACCGCTGCCACCGGATGCCACTGTAACCCGGCAACGATCGCCAGCCCCACGCCACAAATCACACCATTTCGCCAGTTGCGCAAATGGCGGCGGCCAAAAATGAAGCCCGCAAAGGCCAGTTGCCCGCCCACGGCGATCGCACAGCCCCGCAAAAAAGCCGCCACCCAGGGATGGCTGAAGTAGGGTAGCGCCACCCAGGCCACTAGGAGAATTAGGCCAAACGCTGGCAGAACGGTGCCGAACACCGCCATCGCCGCCCCGGTCTTCCCCCGCAGATGACGCCCCTGCAGATAGGCCACATTGACCGCAATGGCCCCCGGCACCAGGGTCGCCAAGGACATTTCAGCCATAAAGTCATCGTCGTTGAGCCACTGACGTTTTAGCACCAGCTCATGGCGCATCACTGTGGCCATCGCCAGCCCACCGCCCAGGGTCAACAAGCCAATCCGAAAAAAGGTCCAGAACAGGGCCAGATAGGTGACGGATCTGCCCTCCTGCTCCCGGTTAGTGGGCTGATCGTTCAAGGTGTTCATGGAATGGAGCCATGAAGGTTTTTACGCCTCTTCATGGTACCACCATTGCCACTGGTAACCTCAGTCGAGTCATCACCCAGTTTCTTGATGCCGTTGACCTCTTACTCCCCAGTTTGGGATCCCACAACTGGCTTCATCAAGCTTCACCACAGAATGCTGAACCCAAGCAAGCCGCTACCCAAATAATGGCAGCGGTTCTCAGGAGAGTGCGCTGATGGAGGTAATAGCGCTCAGGGCGAAGGGGCATTTCCCCAAGGGAGGATGGCTAGGCATTTAGTAAATCACTACAATTTTTGGCGTTGCTGAATCCAGGAATGAATCGGTTCAGCCGATAGATTCTGCTAGCCCCCTAAATCCCCCAATTCTGGGGGACTTCAGAGAGCGATTCTTCCCCAGAATTGGGGGGCAGGAGGGCAAAATCATACCGCTATTCAGCAACGCCCAATTTTTAGGCCACAACCCAATCGTTTAGGACTGACTTTGCAGCACCAATGTGCCAGCGGGGACCGGGGGGGCGTCAACTGATTCCGCCGTGATCAGCATCTGTACCCCACTGGCTCCACAGGCCGCGTCAGGAAGCTGCCACTGGTTGGTAGCTTGGGCCGCATCGGGGTTGAACTGACCACAAAAGAGCGGCGCTTGCTCCGCGATCGCCCACAGCCGATAAACCTGATCCGCCCGTAGCGGCGGCAAATCTGCCGTAAAAATCAGCGCCGTTGCATCCTCTGGATCGACCACTAAACGACCGCTGGCCTGGGGTTGGGCCTCGGCCCCGGCCAACGTGTAGAGCCGATTATCGGGCTGACTAAAGCTGGCAACCACCGCTTCACTTTGAATGAGGGCTTGCTTTAAGCGCTGATTTTCAACTGCGACGGCAATCAGGGCGACGACGGTGGCGGCCCAACCCAATCCCAGCCCTACCAACCCCCACGGGCGAGCGGATCGGCGCGATCGCGGGGGCTCGGGGGCGATCGCGGGAGTCGGGCTGACGGCTGAGGCGGACACTGCGGTCAATACGCGATCGCGCAATGGCGGCGGCGGCGACTGGGGCGGTAAACCCTCGGGTATGGTCTGCCAGGAGGCTTCTAGAGCGGCCAGTTCAGCGACCACTTCGGGATCATGAGCCAGCCATGACTGTACCTGGGCCGTTTCGGCCTCGGTCAAGTCGTTGAGGACATAACCAGCCAGCAGCGATCGCCAATTGTCGGGAAGCGAATTTGAGGTCATAGAAGGAGGATGGCGCAATTAAAGAAAGTCATTTCCAAGCAGATCGCGGAGGCGGAGCAGGCCCTGCCGGGAGCGGGTTTTGACGGTGCCGAGGGGCATCCCTAACCGGGCGGCAATTTGGGACTGGCTCAAGCCCTCAAAGTAGGCAATTTCGAGCACTTCGCGTTCGGCGGGGGGCAACTGGTCGAGGGCGGTGCGGAGGCGCTGCCGTCGGTCGTTTTGGTCGGCCTGCTCTAACGGCGTCGGCGGACGCGGGGCCGCCCCGGCCATACGCTGCACCTTTTGGAGAATAGTGCGGCGACCGCCCCCCACTCGCAGACGATCCAGCGCGCGCGATCGCGTGTAGGTGGCCAGGTAGCTGCCCATGCTGCCCCGGTCGGGGTCGTATTTTTGCTGCTGCCAAAAATTGACAAATACTTCCTGGGTCAGGTCTTCAGCCTCGGGGGCGTTTTGCAACATTTTCAAGGCCAGGGTGTAGACCAGGGGGGCGTAGCGATCGTAGAGGGTGGCGAGGGCGTGGGTATCGCCAGCTCGCAGTTGACGCACCAACTCGCGATCGCTAGCGGCGTCAGCAGCATCAGAACTCGGCGTCAACGGAGGCATAGAAGGGCTGCCAATAATACGACTAAGGCAGAGGTTTGGATGTTTTGAGGGGGGCGGCAATCCGATCGGGGCGATCGCTCGTATGGAAGTCGGTTCTGCGAAAGCAAACCCGACCATGATGTTAGCGCTTTAAGGATCGGTCCATGAGCAAATTTCGAATGAATCTCCCTTCCCAGTCTGCAAGAGGATTGTCCCGCCGTCGATTGGTCGCGGGGGGAGCGATCGCGGGCCTCGCGGGCACCCTCGGCTTTTCCGCTTTGACGAAACGTCCGGCTCAAGCGAGTTTGAAGGCCCACGAGGCCGCTATGAACGATGCCGAAATTTTGAACGGCGCGCTCTATTACGAGCATCAGGCCATTTGGGCCTACAGTGCCGCTGCCGGAGAGTTGAGCGATTCCGATGTCGGCAAGGCCGTTTTGGCGATCGCCCTGGCGAACCAGGCCGATCATATGACCCACCGCGATACCCTGGCCCAGGTCGTCCGCGATTTGGGGGGGATGCCCGTGATGGCTGAGTCGAGCTACGACCTCTCCAGCTATTTGGAGCAGGGCAATGGCGGACTGGACTCGGATGTGAATATCGCCAAGCTGGCGCTGGCGCTGGAGACCGATGCCGCGATCGCCTATGCCAGCGAAGTCGCCCGCTTGATGACCCCGGAACTGGTGACCGCCGGGGCCACCATCGCCGCTGCCGAAGCGGCCCACGCCACCGTCATTCGCGCTGCCTTGGTCGGACTCGGGGTGGAGATTGCCGCCGTACCCGCCGCTTTCGTCAGTGCCGACACCCGCGACCAGTGGGTGCTGAAGGTTTAAAACCGCTGGCTCGAGTTCTTCGTATATCGCCTGTAGGTCTACAACGTCGCCATCCCGTCAGGGGGTGGCGATTTTCCCCGCCCTCGCAGTGGCGGTGGGCTGACCAATGCCCCCAGCCGCCTGCGATCGCTTGCACAATTTAACGCAGTAAACCGAGAGCAATGATTCATGCAACAGTTTACGACTAACTTAATCAGCCTCAATGCCGCCGCGCCCTTTAACTCGATGGCGATGGGCGATGCCCTGCTCACGCTGGATGCGCCCACCGCGACGACTCGCACCCTGCGCGTCCAGCTCCAGGCCGATGGTTTAGAAGACCTGACCGAGATTGGCGGCATTCATGTCGCCCACATCCACGGCCAGTTTGCGGGCAACCGCGATCGCCCCCTCCTCGATCAAGGCGACGGCAGCTTCTTTGACGGCACCGGGGGCGACCCGGCCAACTCCATCCTGCCCACCCTGGCAGATAGCGATTTGGACGGCGACGGCTTTCTGAATTTCTTGGAAGGTCGCCCTAAGTATGGCCCCGTGGTGCTCAATCTGACCGCCGAACCGATCGAGTCCCCCCCCGATGGCACCCCACCACTTACCCATTTCCTCAGTCTGGCCGGGGCTGGCGAAATCAATCCCGCCGAGCTGTTCCCCGCTGGGTCAGACTTCGATCTGGACACCACCTACACCTTTGATTTGACCGATCCTGACCAGTTGCGCCAGTTCAACAACCTGACGCCGCTGTCCAACCGGGAGATTGTCCTGCACGGGCTAACGATTCCCACCGAGATTTCGGCGGCGATCGATGCGGCGGCGATGGGCAATGCCCCCGCCGGGACCGACCTGGGCAATGGAGAAGCTTTTCGCATCACCGCTCCGGTGGCGGCGGGCACGATTCAGCCGCTATTCACCGGGGCGGCGGCGAATACGCAACTGCTGGCGCTCACCGATGACAACACGCTGGTATCCTTCGACCCGACTAACCCTGCCGATACGATGTCGATTCCCGTAACGGGCATCAACGGTGTTTTGTTGGGGATCGATACCCGACCCGCCAACGGATTGGTGTACGGCCTGACGACCGCCAATGAGCTGTACACCCTCGACCCCACAGGCTTTGGTAGTGGCGACTTTGACGGCTCGTTCACCCTGACTGAAGCGGAACAATCCCTGCTGGAAGATGGCGGGCTATACATCAACCTGCACACCCAAAACTTCAACGGCGGCGAACTGCGGGGTCAGGTCGCTGTGGAGCTAGAGGACGACGTGGTGGCCAGGGGGCTGATGATGTCAGAAGCCCAACAGGTCGGAGCCGTGGTGCCAGATGGTCCCGCGATCGGCCAGTTCGACGTGGTGTATGACGATGCCACCAATGCGTTGAACATCTCCGGTACCTTCAGCGATCTCACCAGCGACCTGTTGCCCGTCGGCGCAACGGACGCCGAAGGCAACCCCCAGAGCGCCATTCACCTGCACAACGCGATCGCGGGGGCCAACGGTCCCATCGTGCGGAACTTCACCGTTGATCCTAGCGGCAGCTTCATGGGTTCCTTTACCCTCACCGAAGCGGAAGAAGCGCTGTTGCTGGACGATGCGTTCTACGTCAACTTGCATACAGAGACCTTTGGCAGCGGCGAACTGCGCGGCCAGGTGGACGTAGAGCTAGAGAACGATATAGTCGCCAGTGGCCTGACCCTTGAGGAAAACCAACAGGCCGGGGCCGTCGTTCCTCCCGATGGTCCGGCGACGGGCAGCTTCGGCATTATCTACGACGACGCCACCAACCAACTAAACACCACGGGCACCTTTAGCGACCTCACCAGTCCGTTGTTCCCTGTGGGGGCAACCGATGTCGAAGGCAATCTGCAGAGTGCCGTTCACCTGCATCAGGGCGCAGCGGGAGCAAATGGCCCGATCATTCGCAACTTGACCACGAGCGACGATGTCGCCGAGTTGGTCAGTACGCTGTCCATCCCCTTTGAAGGGGGCACCATCTCAGGCTTTGACTTTAACCCCGTGGCCGATCGCCTGCGTCTGGTGGGTGACAATGATCAAGACTTCCGCATTAATGTCGATACGGGCGCAGTAATCGTCGATGGCGACTTGGCTTTTGCGGCTGGCGATGTCAACGCGGGCGTCAATCCGAACGTGACGGCAGCGGCCTACACCAACGCCTTTGCGGGCACCGAAGCCACTCAGCTCTACGACCTGGACACGCTACTCGACAGCCTGTTACTGCAAGCTCCGCCCAACGACGGCATTTTGCAAACCATCGGTGATTTGGGCTTTGATCTGGATACGCTGGGCGGGTTTGATATCGTGTCGGGGGCACCCGACGACAACACCGCCTTTGTGGTGTCGAATGCTTCCCTCTACACCCTCGACCTGGAAACCGGATTGGCGACCAACCTCGGCATGATTGGGGATGACGAGGACATCAACTTCCAGGGACTGGCGGCAGTTTCGGAGGTGAGTGCGATCTCTGAATTGCTCGACCTGACTGGCTTTGATGGGGATGTCACCGCCGAACTCACCCTGTCCCGCGAAGCGGCCTTCGATAATATCCTCAAATTCTATGAAACTGATGCCCAGGGCCAGATCGCGGGCCTGCAGCCAGGGGATAGCGGTTATGAAGATGCGGTCCGCACGAGCTTGATCGATGGCTTGGCACTCATGGTGGATAATCTATCCACTGCTGAAGAAAGCATCATGCTAATGGGAGGGACTTACTATGCCCCCGCCTTGTTGGTCGATGGCGATCTCGACAATCTGGTCACGATTGATGATGCGGCTAGCGGCATGGGCCGCATTGAGCGGGATGGTAACGTCTGGCGTTTCGAAGACTTAACTGACTTCGACTTCAATGACCTGGTGTTGACGCTAAATGCGGCTGAAGTGGCCACTCCTGCGGCATAGTGCTTGCCACCGCCAGGGTCTGGTCTGGATGGGTGTGATCGGCTGCGCTCAAATCACATCCCCACCCAACACAGCAACGGGTTTTGTCGAGGTTTGGCAATGCCAAACCTCGACAACCGGGGCTCTTTTTTTTGAGCAATGGCCCATGACGCGATCGCGACACTCCGAATGATGAAAAGGGTACCTTGGCCTTTGGGTTCGGGGTGGTGGGCCGTATCACTCTCTGGTAGGGAGTTTTGGCGCGATCGGTGAGGGGCGGACCCACCCTACGTCGCTCTATTTTCAGGGCAACTCCCTTAGGACTGAAAATTGAATAAGTTGGGATAGCCGTCTCGGCTGTCCCCAGACAGGCAAGATGCCTGCCCTAACAATTTGGATGTTATTTGATCCTCATTCCTTAGGAAATCGGCTGACTCATTTACCGTGCTTAACGGCCCTGAAGTAGCAAACGTCCGATCTAAGCTCAGTACGGAGATGGCACCGATTTTAGCGCCCAAGCGAGAAAGCGCTCGGTGTAGTACAGGGCTAACTGGTTACTGAGGCCATTAAAAACCGTATCAAAGGCATGTTCAGCCCAGGGAATTTCGAGCCAAACAGCCTGATTATCAGCGGCCTGAAGCTGTTCATAGAGTTGGCGGCCATACTTGGCCTGCACGACATGGTCGCGTCCGGCATATACCAGCAGAGTCGGCGGCAAATCCGGTGTCACGTAGTTGAGCGGCGATGCCTGCCGATAGAGATCTGGTGCCGTATCTGGGGGACCGCCTAAAAATGTTCTTAACACGGCGCGAGTATTGATCGGATCGGGGACGGGTGGGTCTTGGTAGCCTGCGGTTAGATCTACCGGCCCATAGTAAAGAACGACCGCCTGCATCGGGACTGCCGACTCATAAGCCGCGATCGCCGCCAGCTGTGCCCCAGCGGAGCGTCCTAGTACCGCCATGCGATTTAGATCCACCGACAACTCCTCGGCGTGGGATTGAATATAAGTCAGGGCGGTTTTCACATCCGTCAGCTGCGCTGGAAAGCGATATTGAGGGGCGTGGCGGTAGTTTATGGCGATGACCGTATAGCCTTGGGCGGCCATATAACGACTGAATTTGGCTTTGTTGTCGGGACTGCCGCTCTGCCACGCCCCACCGTAGATCACCACAAGGGTCGGATAGCGACCAGAGCTGAGCGGTCGGTAGACATTTAGCGTCAGGGCGGTCCCGTCGGGCTGAGCAAAGACCATGCCCCGATCTATGCGCACGTCCTCCAGGGCAATGCCGCGAAAGCTATCCGCTAAGACCCAAGGCTGGGAGCGCAGGGGTTGCAGTGCGGTTGCAGGGATATTAGCCAGGAAATTATCACCCAACACAGCACGCATTTCCGCGTCGATCTGTCGGTTAGTCGCAGGCAACTGAGCCAGGGGCAGCAGGCTGAGCCCGAGTCCTAAGAGGCTACCGACCAAGATAAGGAGATGGAGCCTGCCCCCAGTCCGGCTCAGGCCCAGGCATAAAAGTGCGATCGCATTTATGCTAATCAGCCAGGGACTGATTTCAGGCGCACCCACGCCCAGCGGCAGGAGGAATGCCGTGGGGGCTGGTACGACAACCCAGAGGCTAAGGAAAAGCCCCGCTAAACTGAGCAGTAAGATGGGCAAAGGCAAGAAAAACCACTGGCTAATAACGTCTGTAAGCGCTGCTGACGCATCGGTTTAAGCGGCAGTCGTAGCACTTTGAGTGTAGGTTATCAACGATTGTGGATAGGGCGCTGAAGAGTGTGCTGATTTTCGTATGGATTGCTCGACTGGCGATCGCCTCGCCCCCTTTGAACCAGATGTGCCCAATATGGATGGGATTTAAGGTCCTAACCTGGTCGGCTTAGCAAATGTCTGACGACTTTCTTGATCCCCTGCAAACTGAGGTATTCTTGAGAGACGCATTTACGCGACAGTAAGCAAATCTTCTCGTTCAGCACGCTATGGCAACTCCGACCCGATACCCCATCATGGCAATTGGAGGGGCAGAAGATAAGGTGGGCCAGCGGACAATTTTGACGACCTTTTTTAACAACGCGGGCGGGCCGGAGGCCACGATCGGGGTTGTGCCCTGTGCCTCTCAAGAGCCCAGCGTCGTCGGGGCTCGCTATCACGGGATTTTCACCGAGATGGGCGCTCCAGACGTGCAAGTTTTAGATATTCGCAGCCCCCACGAGTGCGACGAAGCGCGCTGGCTGGAGTTGTTGGATCGCTGCACCGGGGTATTTCTTTCCGGGGGCGATCAGATTCGGTTATTCGACTTTCTCCACGACAGCGCTTTCTTGTTAGCCATGCAAAAGCGGCTGTACATGGGCACCCTGGCCCTAGCGGGCACCAGTGCTGGCGCTGCCGTCATGGGCGAACGTATGGTTTCCGGCGGCAGTAGTGGCGAATCGCCCAATCGCTCTCTGGTTGATTTGATGGATGGCTTAGGCTTCATTCCTGAGCTAGTTGTCGATCAGCACTTTCATAACCGCAACCGGATGGCGCGCCTGATGAGTGCGATCGCGGCCAACCCTGACAAATTGGGCCTGGGTATCGACGAAGACACCTGTGCTGCTTTCAAGGGGGATGGCACCTTTGAAGTCATTGGCAAAGGGTCGGTTACGGTCATCGACCCTACAGAATTAACGCACACTAACTATCGGTTTTCGGAGGCGGACACCCCCCTCAGCTTGCATAATCTGCGGGTTCACGTCCTCAACGAGGGCGACCATTACGATTACAAAGATCGTTCAGTTCGCGCCTCCAGTATTGAAGTGCAGTTTAAGTTCTAAACCGATTTCACTGAAAGCGAGAATTGGCATCAGATTTCAAGCTGGATTCAACTCATAATTCTATGGATGTCATATATTTCATAACCATCAGCTTTTCATTGATCTGGACAGTGGGAAGTTCTGCATCCGGTGGCAGGACTCCAAGAAAAACGGACATGAGCTGAGTCAATCGACCCATCATGTCCGAAACTGGCTGATGTAAAGCCTTTCAGCCAGCACTATTATGGAGCTATCCCAACGTCTTGAGCAAATCCTAGGGGACTTCCGTCCGGTCTTCAGCCGAGAAGCCTCGTTTCGGTGGTTTGTCCTTCTGGTCTGGGGCATCCTGCTCAATACCCAACCGGCGGCGGTCACGAGTTATGTCAATGCCCTTGGCTTAGGCGAAGCGGTTTATCAGCAGGCATTGCATTGGTTTGAGTCCAGTGCGTTTAGCGTCAAGGGACTCTGCCACCACTGGGGGCAATGGCTCAGCCAGCATCCCGGTGTCTATCAACTCAGGGGTGAACGGGTGTATGTGGGCGATGGCATCAAAGTGACTAAAGAAGGGCGTAAGATGCCCGGTGTGAAGCGTCTCCACCAAGAATCGGAGGATGTGAGTAAACCGGAATGGATTCGAGGCCACTACTTCAATGCGCTCAGTCTTCTCCTGAGTGCCGGTCAGGCCTGCTTTGCGGTACCCCTCATTCTGCAACTCCAGGATGGCCTGATGGCTCAGACTCCCCCCGTGAAACCGAAGCGCCAGGGGAAAAAGGCAACGCTAGTCACGAAGATGGCCGACCTCTGTACGACCTATGCCAAAACGGGCAGCTACGTGGTGTTGGATGCCTATTTCGCCTGTGCACCCGTCTTGAGCCGATTCCGTCGTCATTCTCTGCATTTGATTAGTCGAGTCCGCTGCTCCACGGTGGCCCATGCCCCGTTTTCGGTGGTGCCCACCGTTAAGGGTCGGGGACGCCCCCGCCAATGGGGCAGCCCGGTCAAACTGC
>Ga0076930_100212_pt1 | contig 74533 bp, 82 predicted proteins | sample HotLakConsoUCCRE_FD_71149 | JGI IMG/M metagenome (GOLD analysis project Ga0076930, IMG submission 71149) | Hypersaline microbial mat communities from Hot Lake, Washington, USA - Hot Lake Consortium UCC-RE (version 3) (version 3) ...
GTCCATAGTGTCAGAGGCTTTTTCATTAAGCCTCTACTATTGCAGTGACTAATTACCTCCAGGTTATAGGAATTTTGCTGAATTGGAAATGGTGGGCAGTGCCCACCCTACGGTTTTTTGGAACTGGGGAAGTTTGCCGGGTTGGGAAATGATGATAGAGTCCGCTCTACGGTTATAAATTAAGCAGAAATTAACCCTAGAAGATGGCTGAAAACCTTGATCTGCTGTAGGGTGGGCACTGCCCACCAGCCCTGTAACAGTGACACCCTATGATTCTTAAGATCTGGGGAGGTTTGTCGGGTTGGATGGTGGGCAGTGCCCACCCTACGGTTTTTTTGAACTGGGGAGGTTTGTCGGGTTGGATGGTGGGCAGTGCCCACCCTACGGTTTTTTTGAACTGGGGGATTTTGCCGGGTTGGATGGTGGGCAGTGCCCACCCTACGTTTTTTTAGAACTGGGGGATTTTGCCGGATTGGATGGTGGGCAGTGCCCACCCTACGTTTTTTTAGAACTGGGGGATTTTGCCGGGTTGGATGGTGGGCAGTGCCCACCCTACGTTTTTTTAGAACTGGGGGATTTTGCCGGGTTGGATGGTGGGCAGTGCCCACCCTACGGTTTTTAAGAGGTACTTAATATCGCAGGATTAGGGCGATTTTTCGATGGTTGGAGAGTTCGTCGTCGTCCATGAGTTCGACTTCGCCGCCTTTGAGCAAAACGGTTTCAATGATTTCATCTACGGCGTCATCCATGACGTCGGTGCCGCCGGGTTCTTTGACCACTTCTAAGCCGCCGTTTTCGGTGACTACGGCGGGAACGTGGTAGTTTTTCTCCACCAAAAGCACCTTGCCGCGACCGTCGTTGGCCAGTCGCCAGACTTCTTCAATGGTGGAGACAACTTTTTGCTGGCCTGTGGCTTCGTCGAGGGCTTTCAGGGCATCGTCGTGGCGCTGTTGGCGTACCGATTGGGCGACTTCCCAGATGTCGGGGGCGAGCTCGGAAACGGTAGCCCGGTCAAAGTTGCCGGTGAGGGTACCTGCGATTGTGCCCTTGTACTCCGACACTTCCTTAAAGAAGGAGATTTGCCGGTCTACCCCTCCCAGAATCAGCGGTAGGGGTTCCGGTTCATCCTGGGTGTAGGTAGCAAAGGCGCGATCTACCTGCTGGAAGAACCGGCGATGGCGATCGTCCACATAGGCGGTATCTGCACTGTAGGGAATGGGTTGAGTGGCCGCAGGACCGGTCATCTGCATGGGGAAGTTTTCGTCAAATACTTCCTCCAGATTTTCCCCAGTACCGGCCAGCAGGCGGGTGGCGTTCTGGCTGAGGAGAAACACCCAATAGCGAAGGTTGCGGTGCATCCCGTACACCAGATCGCGGGTGGCAAAGGTCTGGTCAATAACGACCCGTTCGGGCACCTGAAAAGGAAGGTAGAACTTTTTGGCAAAGTCGTGACTGACGAACAGGGCTAACCCGTCCTGGGTGTGGTTGTAGTTGATGTCTGCGGCCAGGGTTTCCAGCCGCAGCAGGAGGGGTTCTATTTCCCGTTGGGAAAATTCTTTGCTCAGTCGTTCTGTGGCGTCATCGACCAAATTTTTGACCCGAATCGGGTCTTTTTTATTATCAGGAAAGTTGCGGTAGGTGGGCAGCAAAATGGACAGAGCCGGAACGCTGACCATTGACTGCAGTTCTTTTAGATCGTGGCGAGTAATCATATTAACTCTCTCTGAAAGTAAGTAATTTTTAGCTGACGGCATCATGTCCGAAAGACCTGATATACCGTAGGTGGGGTGGAGCGTTAGCGGATGCTGTTGGCGAATTCCTCAAATGCCTGTTTTCCCTCTGCTTCGCACGGGCAGAGCCCTACCCCCTGCCCCTACTCCCAAAATGGGAGCAGGGGGGCCGGAGCTTTCAAAGTCCCTCGCCCAATCTTGGGAGAGGGATTTAGGGTGAGGGCCAGGCTGAGCTAAAAAATATTTTGCCAACAGCGTCAGCGCTAGCAGAACCCAGCAAATCTGGCGGGCGTTGGGTTCCACTCCGTTTCACCCAACCTACAATTGGCAATGGCTCAGACCATCAGCGTTAAGCCTGTTGGGGCGAGGCGGGTAGGTGAAAAAAGCGGAGACCCTGTAACCCACCCCTACCCCTTCAGGAGGGGAAAATGCAGCGAACTTTCTCGCGCCAACTTCCCCTAAACCTAGTAGTCCACGGCATCGCGAATGATGGGGCAGGTCATGCAGTGGCCGCCGCCGCGACCGCGACCCAGTTCGGCCCCGACGATGGTGACGACTTCGACCCCTTCTTTCCGCAGGGCGGTATTGGTGGCGGTGTTGCGGTCGTAGGCGACGACAACCCCCGGTTCCAGGCAGACGAAGTTGTTACCGCTGTCCCACTGCTGGCGCTGGCGGGCGTAGATGTTGCCTGCGGTTTCCACAACGCGGAGCTTTTTCAGGTTGAGGGCCTTGGCCACCACATCCACAAACGTGTCAGCTTCTTTAACCAGCTGATAGCCGGGGGCTTTGTCGCTGGGGTAGAGGGAGAAGGGCGTCACCTGATCCATAATTTCGGGGTACAGGCTGACCAGGTCGAGATCGCAAAACGTAAACACCGTATCCAGGTGCATGGCCGACCGCAGCTTGGGCATGCCGGCCACAATTACCCGTTCTGCTGCATTCTTTTTGAACAGCTCAATGGCCAATTGGGTAATGGCCTGGTGGGAGGTGCGCTCGCTCATGCCGATCAGCACCGCACCGTTACCGATGGGCATGACGTCCCCCCCTTCCAGGGTGGCAGAGCCGTGGTGGACGGTGGGATCGCCCCACCAGATGTCAAACTCGGCATCCACAAAATCGGGGTGGAATTTGTAGATGGAGGTGGTGAGGATAGTTTCCTCGTGACGGGCAGGCCAGAAGAGGGGATTCAGGGTGACTCCACCATAGATCCAGCAGGTGGTGTCGCGGGTGTAGAGGGTGTTGGGCAGGGGCGGCAGCAGATAGCCGGTGATGCCGCTGGCCTCCTGGGCGACTTTGAGCAGTTCCCCGGCAAAGTCTTCGGGAATGTCGTAGGGGGCGAGTCCGCCGATCAGGTACTTCGCCAGTTCGGTAGAGGAAAGCCCGTCCAGGTAAGACCGCACCTCATCCACCAGACCGGGACCGACTTCATTGGGGACGATCTGCTGATCCAGAATCCACTTTTTCGCTTCCGGTACGTCCAGGGTTTCTGCCAGGGCCTGGTGCATTTCAATCACGTCGATGCCGCGATCGCGCATCTTCAGCACGAAGTCGTGGTGGTCGCGCCTGGCCATGTCGACCCACAGCACATCGTCAAACAGCAGGTCGTCACAGTTGGACGGAGTCAACCGGGAATGGGCCAGCCCAGGGGAGCAGACCATAACCTTGTGCAGCTTGCCCACTTCGGAGTGGACGCCGTAATTCTTTGTCTTGGGTTTGGTGGGGGTTGTTGCTGTCATTTTTTTAGAGAGGTAGAGAGCAAGGGAGCGAGAGAGAAAGGGGGTGGATGGATGGATGAGTGGATGGGTAGGGGGTAGATGGGTGGGGTAGGTGGGGTAGGTGGGGTAGGAATGCAAAATGCAAAATTAGAAAATGCAAAAAGGGGAGCTGTAGCGTGGGTTAGGCCGGAACTAAACCTGAACGGAGCAGGTAATTTTTCGTTGGCCGTAACCCACAGGGGAGGGTTTTGCTGACATAGAGCCGAGCCCTCGAAAACTATCAACTCACTATTGAGAGAAAACTACTCCCCTCCTGGGATGGGCGAAGGGGTGGGTTAACTCCGCAACTATCAACTCACCATTGAGAGAAAACTACTCCCCTCCCAGGAGGGGCGAAGGGGTGGGTTAACTCCGCAACTATCAACTCACTATTGAGAGAAAACTACTCCCCTCCTGGGAGGGGCGAAGGGGTGGGTTAACTCCGCAACTATCAACTCACCATTGAGAGAAAACTACTCACCTCCTGGGAGGGGCGAAGGGGTGGGTTAACTCCGCAATTTAGAAACTTACTTTCAGCAAATTCCTGACGGTGAAGGCTCGACCCACCCCGCCCTGGGGGCACCCCTCCAAGGAGCTTTCCTTTAGGCAAAAGTCGATGAAACTCTTGCGCTGCCATCTTTTCCCTCTTCCCCCAGCCCCTACTCCCAGAACGGGAGCAGGGGGGCCGGAAAGCCCCATCTAGCCTCCCCTTCTCCCATTTTGGGAGGGGGGATTGAGGGGGTGAGGGGAGATCTGCCTAACGGAGTTCTCCCAGGAGGGGATGGTGCCGTTAGAAAGCGATTTGCCCAGATAAGAGTCCCACCAGGGCGGTGATGGCCGCAATCGCAGCCACGGTAAACACGAACCATTCCACCGGGGTAAATATCTTTAACCGCTGTTCGCGCCGGGCCAGGAAGAACAGGATAGTGCCGGGGGCGAGGATCAATGCGGCCAGCAGCAGTTTGTCCAGGCCACCGGCTACCAGCATGAGGATGGAGTAGGCGGTGGCAATCAGGGCGATGAACAGCTCCCGGTTGCGGGTGGTGGAGTCTCGCTCATAGGTTTCGCGGGTGAGGGCGAGTTTCAGGGCGTAGGCGGCCACCGTCAGGTAGGGAATCAGGGCCATGGCGCTGGTGAGTTCCAGGGCCAGGTCGAAGGCATTTTCGGCAAATAGTGTGACAATCAGGAACGCCTGCACCACCAGGTTGGTCATCCACAGGGAACGAGCCGGGACTTTCTGGGCGTTTTCCCGGTTCAGAAAGTTCGGCATCAGGTTATTTTTGGCGGCCATGAAGGGCACTTCTGCCGCAAACAGGGTCCAGGCCAGAAACGCCCCCAGCACCGCAATCAGCAGACCCACGCTAATGAACATATTGCCCCAGCGACCCACAACCACCTCCAGAGCACCAGCCATGGAGGGATTGCGCAGGGTGGCCAGCTCCGCTCGGGGCAGCAAGCCGTAGGGCAGCACTGTCACCATAATCAGCAGGCAGAGCACCCCCACAAAGCCCAGCACCGTCGCCACCCCAACATCGGAACGCTTTTCGGCATAGCGGGAGTAGATGCTGGCCCCTTCAATACCGATGAACACAAACACCGTCACCAGCATGGTGTCGCGCACCTGCTGCCAGAGGGGTTCGTCATACCCCTGCCCCCCCATCAGATTGCCGACAAACACCTCGGGGTTAAAGGCAAACAGCAGGATGAAGATGAAGGTCAGAATCGGCACAATTTTGGCAATGGTGACGATGGTATTGACCCCCGCCGCCTGTTGCACCCCCCGCAGAATCATAAAGTGAAACAGCCAGATGATGATGGACGAGCCAATTACCGCCGCCACCGTGTCGCCATTGCCAAACACCGGGAAGAATTCCCCGAGGGTTGACTTAATCAGCACAAAGTAGGAAACGTTACCCACACAGGTGCTGGCCCAGAACGCCAGGGCGGCGAGAAAGCCAATGTAGTTGCCAAATCCGGCTTTGGCGTAGATGAACACCCCCGAATCCAGATTGGGCTTGCGCTGGGCCAGGTTTTGAAAGACGAACGCCAGCATCAGCATCCCGACTCCGGCAATCAGCCAGGCGATCAGCGCACCGACGACTCCCGTTGCTCGACCGAAGCGACCGGGCAGGGTAAAGATACCCGCGCCCACCATGGAACCCACCACGAGGGCGGTGAGTGCCCATACGGAAAGGGTTTGGTTTTCTTGTTTAGCGCTATAGTCCGGGTCTATAGCCGAGCTATAGTCCTGTGGCGATGCCATTGTTTTCTCCTAGTTACTTTTGACGGCATGTCGTCAGTCGTCTGAAAAGGCTTAAAACTGCTCTAGCCCTAAAAATCGGGTCGAACCGTCGTCGGCAACGGTGGTGCAGTTGCTGTAGATCACCCGCGCATCAAACACTTCGATGCGGCAGGTGCCGGTGGTGTTGGGCAACACCCGGAAAATTTCAGAAGAATCGAAGCTACGCACCCGAGTGGTCAGGGTAAAGTTGTTGGGTCCACCGGAATTGGGGGTGCGTCGGACGATGGCCCCCCGGTACTGCACCCGACCGGTTGCCCGATCACGGTTTGCGGCCTGGGGTTCGGTCATTTCCAGCCCGAAGTTGTCCCTCTCCAGGGTCAACGATACATTGGCGTTGCGCCCTCGGGAAAATGCCGCCCCCTGGGCCACCCCCCGCCCCTGGAAAAATTCCGTTGATGGACGAGGCTGGGCGATTGCCTGGGACGACCACAGCCCTCCCAGGACGGCAACAGCACCCATGAATCCGATGAATTGTTTATTTTTCAGCATTTTGCATCATCCACTTTCGGGAACCGGTCAGGGGAGGGGAGGGGAGGGATTAAAACTGCTCCATGCCGCGAAACTGGGTGGCTCCATCCCGCACCTGGGGGGTGCAATCAGCAATTACCACCAGGGAATCGAACACTTCAATGCGGCAGGTGCCGGAAGTATTCACCACCCGCATACCGTTTTGGGATGAGGCGAAGCGATCAATCTGGGTTTCCAGCACAAAACCATTGCTCCCACGGGTGCCGGGCAGGCGACGGGTAATCGTACCGCTGTAGTTCACTTCCATGCCGGAAGCGTACCGGGCCGCCAGGGATAGCGAAAAGCCGTTGTTATTGAAGTTCAATACGGCATCGCTCTGCCGACCCAGGGTAAAGATCGACCCCGTGGTTAAGCCTCTGCCGGGCATGGTGCCTTCAGCTGGGCCACCAAAACCGGGGTTAAACATCGGCGGCATCTGGTGAGGGGCGTCCTGCTTGACCATTGCAGATTGAGCCTGGGAGGCAGGTTTCTGAAATGCGGCCTCAATATTCAAGGGCTCGTTTGCTAAGGCTGAACCGGATAGGCCCATGACCCCTGCGATCGCACCACAACCCAACCAAAATGAAACGTTTCTCAGCATCTAAACAAAATTCTCCAAACATTCTTTTCAAGGCTAGAAATTAGCCTGGCTTACAGGAGCGTTTTTAACCAAATCTGGCTTTTAAAAACCTCGACCCAAAACGGGGATCTCGGCGAAAAAACGGCCATTTGCCCCTATAAATCGGCAGCCGGCAACAGGATTTGGGATAACAAAACGTCGCTCCTACGGGGGAAAAAACAGGTCAAAGGCCACTGATCTAAGGTTAGTGGGCAGAGCTCCCCCATCCCTGTCAAGGTGAATATTGGTACGAATCAACGACTGGCGTAGGGTGCATTAGCGGCTCACACATCTGCGCAAAACCTCACAGGCTTTGTCTTTGGGTCGCAATGCACCGCTTGCGATATCAAGATTCTCGCTTAACGCAAACGGTGCGTTCCGGCCAGGGCAGAAATTTTGCATCATCGCACGGTGAGCCTGAAGCCGGGACACACCCTACGCATAATCGAGATTTTAGGGGGTTTGATGGAGTTAAAATCTCCCTTTTCGGAACACCTTGACAGGGCTGACAGTGCCCACCCCAGGGCAGATCAAGGCTTCTGGTGATTTGCCAGAGTAAATTTCAGTCGATATAGCGGTTCTCAAATCAGTGAGATACAACTTTGATTAGCTCAAGATTCCCTCAGGTTTTGGGTGTCGCAGCTTCAACCTTTACCCCCCTTAATTAAGGGAGCAGCGGGAATCTTTGAGGCGTACTTCATTCGAGTGAGATCCGCTATATCAGTGGCATTAAACGCCAGTCTTACTCGCAGGCCGCCACAGCAATAGTGTAGAAGTTACCATTCACCCCGCCCAGGCGCGTATTCACTACCGCAGGCTGCCGCCCCGTGGGGGATTCAAACGGAATCGAAACCGTTGTACCGGCTTGCAAATCTGCCCGTTCGCTGAACACTTTTTCAGACCCGCCATGGGACTGTCTGAGATGTACATCCATCCAGTAGGGGCCATTATTTTCTGGCGTTACCAGGGCCACAAAGTAGCTGAAGTTCGTGTCATTGGGCACTACAAAATCTGTATGCCAGTTGTTACCTAAAACAGAGCGGTTTTCGATGCGCTTGCGCACTTCGTTTTCCCCGGTGGTAACCTCTTGCAGAGGAACACAGGTGGTCGCTTCTCCAGTAGCCTGGGCAACCTGGAGCGGAGCAGCAGCATCCTGAGCCTGGGCTACCAGAGCACCTGAGCCTAAGGCCAGAGCCGCAGCAGCAGTACCAATCAGGATTCGAGTTTTAAGGATATTCATGGATACTTTGATCCCTTGTGAAACAACAAAATGTGGAAATCAAGTTAGAGGTCTGCGCCAAAGTCTTCCTTCAGCTTGGCTTCTTGCTCGGCGGACAGGTTAGACTGCACCAGCTCACCGCGCTCTTCGGGAGCAAAGGCATCTTTAACTTTGTCAACGGTGACCTGACCGGTCAGCAAAAACAGGGCAGACTTGCCTTCGGTTACTTTTTCGCGAACTTCTTTGATGAAGCTGTCGTTGATGCCATAGTCGGTAAACTTGCCGGAAATTGCACCAGCCGTGGCTCCCACAACCATGCCGAACAGGGGTGCCAGAAAAATCAGACCGAACAGCATTCCCCAGAAGGCACCACCCAGGGCACCGATGCCTACCGTACTCACAGCCTGGTAGGTCTTGGGCTTCTTACGCCCCTGGGGCCAGGTGACGATAGCGGCATCCATAAGTTTGATCAGCTCTTGCTTCTGCAGATCTTGAAGCTTATTGAGAGCATTTTCAGCACCGTTGGCGTTGTTGAATTCCCAAACAGTTAAGGTGGACATACATTCTCCTGAAATAATTTTTGTGTAGCTATCTAATGCAAAACCTACGGTATCACTCTTTACCTGGCTCATCCCACTCTAAAATCCGAGCAATTTGAGCCGATACAGTAGAGGGATTAAAGGGTTTACTGATAGCACCAGCAAAGCCCATTTGACGCAGTTGTTGCTCTGTAAACAAACTAGCCCTCGATGAAATTAAGAGAATAGGGATGTCCTGGTTCAGAGAGTAGGTTTTGAGCTGTTCTGCAAAGAGCAATGCGTCAAGTTCTGGGGTAGAAGTATCAATCAAGATAGCGTGGGGATGGGCTTGCTTACACAGCTGAATGCCCTCCCGTATGGAACTTGAAAGAGTCACTTGCCAACCGCCAAATTCTTGCAGGCTAGCCCTCAAGACCTCTCGAAGACTGGCTTCATGCTCAATCAGTAGAATCGACTTCGTAGCCATAGAGTCGCCCCTTTTTTGGCTAGCCGGGGTAAGGCCAGGACATTCGTAAATTGCCTATCCTCAACGCTTCGTGTCTATCCTAAGCAAAGAAAATATGAAAGCTATAGGATATGGCCAGAATGTAGAAGATTTACGTGCACGCCATAACGCAACGGCTGTGATGGAAACGATCAGGTATTGCCGCACAGGAAAAAACCCCACAGTCTGAAGGAAACTGTGGGGAATAGGTTAGAGAGTGTCGTGTGAAACGCTCCATGGTGCTTTAGAGGCACCACAAGTGATGGAGAAAAGTTAGTCCTACACAGCTACAATAGTAATCTTCAAAAATAAGAAAATGATATGACGATCTGACAATCTCCCCGGTCTCATCGATACTTCAATCGGGGGGCTAAAATACGGCTATCGTTTTGACTGATTCAGGATGATCGGCTATGGCCCTCTTTCTCGTGGTCGAACAGGACACGTATTTCAAACTCAGGCCCCAACAATCCCCAGAACTTGAAGACAATGAGAAGGAGTTTATTCAGGCCGGAAGAACCTTTGAGTTGCATTCCTATGCCTATGCTGATGCAACCCTGGGCAGCTTTAACGGACACATTAAATTTGCATTAAAAAATGCGTCGATTCAAGGTTTGAATACCTGGTTTGCCTTCAGTGCCCACATCCAGGTTGAGCAGGATGGCGAAGTGGTCTATCCCATTGAAGATCAGGTCACTATCCCGGTGCTGTGGGTGACGCAGGATACTATTTTTAAGCGGCGTCCGGCTCAATCTACCGCCCTGCCGCCGGCGGAACTTGCCCCGGTGAGCGGCGGCACAAAATACTTTTTGCATTCCTACGCCTTTGCCGATAACCAGGGAGACTTTGCCAACCACGTTAAGGTGGCCCTGCGCTATGAGCAGGATTTTCTGCGCGGGCTCAGCACCTGGTTTGTGTACGACGGCCACTGCTACGTGGAGTACGACGGGGAAATTGTCTATCCCCTGGAAGGACCGGATACTCCCATTCTGCGGGTGACCGCCAATACGGTGTTCAAGCGGCGACCGCTGCCATCTTCAGAACTGCCAGCGGATGAGATTTTTCCGGTGCGTCCGGGGCAGACCTGGCGACTGCAGTCCTACGCCTTTCGGGATGTGAATGGCAACGACTTCAACAACCACATCAAATTTGCCTTCAAATACTCCAAAGACGCCATCAACGGCTTCAATACCTGGTACGCCTTCAACCAGCATGTGCAGGTGGAGATGAACGGACGCATTGTCTACCCATCCCCCCAGATGCCACCCGCCCAGCCGCCCCAGTATTCGGGCATCCCCTTTCAGCTACCGGGCAATGTCAGCACCTTCTATACAGATCAGCCCATCATTCCTGGCGGCAACTTTACCTGGGGAGAAGCCACCAAAAACGCCACCCGCATTCCCGAGACGGTTCAAATTGTGGATAACATCATCGCTCTAGCGCGCCAATTACAACGAGCCCGAGAGCAGCTGAGGCGACCGTTTCAGGTCAACTCCTGGTACCGTCCTCCGGCGGTGAATGCGGCGGTTGGGGGAGCCTCCAGAAGCTACCACCTGACGGGACAGGCTGCCGATGTGGAGGTGTCCGGGCTGAGCGGTCGACAGGTAGCTAACCTGGTGTTTAGCTGGTGGCCAGGGGGCATCGGCATTTACAGCCATTTGCCCAACGTAATTCACCTGGATATTGGCCCTCGCCGTACCTGGGGAATTTAGGAGGGGCGAAGCATCTGGGCAGAAATTGACGCAACTCCTCAAAAAGGTTGCATCCAGATGCGTCGCCCCTCTTAGGAATGAAGATTTTATAACATCCAATTTTTGTAGGGCAGGCATCCTGCCTGCTCTTGGACAGCCGAGACGGCTATCCCACATGATTGCATCCCCATTTCTTAGAGTGCTCAAATTAGTAAAACATCCTTCTGTAGGCCCTTACCCTAAATCCCTTTCCCAGAGCGGGAGATGGACTTTGAAGGAATACTCTTAAACCCCCCAGCCCAATAAATCAGCCACCTGCTGCCAGATGGTCAGGGGATTAAAAGGTTTGGTAATGACCCCAATAATATTTAAGTCGGCAAAGCGTTTGCGATCGCGGGCCAGCACCTTCGAGGTCAACAAAATCACCGGAATATCCTGAGTCACCGGGTTGCTCCGCAGTTTCGCAAACATCTCAAAGCCGTCCATTCCCGGCATTGATACATCCAGCAGAATCGCGTCAGGATGCTCGGCCTGAGCTACAGTCAGCCCCTCAGCCCCGGAATGGGCCAGCAACGTCTGCCATCCGCCAAACTCCTCCAGGGAAGCCTGCACCACCTGGCAGATGTCTTCTTCGTCATCAACGATGAGGATGCGTTTCATGGTCTAGAGGGAGCGAGAGAGTAAGGGAGCAAGGGAGCGAGGGAGTAAGGGAGCGAGGGAGCGAGGGAGTAAGGGAGCGAGAGAGTAAGGGAGCAAGTTTAAGCCTATCAGTACCTTACATCAGGACAAAACTTTAACTGCTACATAACATGACTTACCATCTACCACCCTCCACCCTTTACCCTCCACCCCCCAGACCCCCTAAACCTGGCTAACCCGATAGCAGTTGCGCTGTTTTTTGGCTTCGTAAAGAGCTGTATCCGCATGGTGAATGGCTTCTTTTGGCAAAATGCTAACAGGCTGGCTAATTACAGCCATACCAATGCTGACCGTTACGCGATCGCTTACCAAGGAACGGGCATGGGGAATGTTGGCCTCATACAATGCTTGTTGAATCATGCTGGCCACCTGCCGGGCTCCATCCCGATCCGTTTGGGGCAGCACCAGAATAAATTCTTCCCCGCCGTAGCGGCTCACCAGATCACTGGCCCGGCTGATGCAGTTCCGCAATATCTGAGCCAGTTGTTGTAAACATTCATCTCCACGCAAGTGGCCATAGTGGTCGTTAAAGGCTTTGAAGTGGTCCACATCGATCATGAGAATGGCAAGGGTCGATGTGGAATGCTGGCACCGTTGCCACTCCAGGTCTAAAAAGATGTCTAATTGATAGCGGTTCGAGACCTGAGTCAAGCTATCTATTGTGGCTTGAACTTCAAGCTGGGCCTGCAGTCTGCGCAACTCTAGCTCAGTCTGTTTGCGTTCAGTAATGTCGGTGACAGTGCCCACCAGCCTAATCAGCTGACCCCGGGCGTCAAAAACCGCCTCGCCTCGACTGATAAAGTACCGCAGCACGCCATCGGCTCGAAACACACGATGCTCTAATTCATAGGGTTTGCCCTGGTTTTTGGCGGCAGTGATGACTTGCTGGAACTCCTGGCGGTCCTCCTTAGGGATCATCTGCAGAATTGCTTGCTCGGTGGGAACTGACTGTCCCGGGTCCCAACCAACTAAGCGAAACATCTGCTGGGTCCAGGTCATTTGCTGGGTGGTGAGATCCAACTCCCAACTCCCGGTCTGGGCGATGCGCTGGGCTTCTTCCAATGCAGCGGTTTTGTAGGCTACCTCCCACTCCAGTTCCTTTTGATAACGAGTGGTGAGTCGTTCGACTTCCCGCCGTTCGCGGATATCCTGAAAGGCCACAATGGCATAAACGATATGGCCATCAGCATCGAAAACCGGCGCACCATGAACTTCCAGGGGCACCCGCTGCCCTGTTGTGGGGGAAACAATATCAATGTCAGCGATGGTTGTCGTTTCTCCCCGCAGGGCTCGCATCGCCGGAAGTTGGTCGACTGGGTACAGCTGGTCAGTATCAGCCCGGTAAACCTGAAGTAGTGACAGGCGGGAGATCTTTGTGCCCAACGCATCCTGGCCGAGCAACTGCCGAGACATGGGATTTAACCAGATCAGCTTACCTGCTGCGTCAAAGACTGCGACCCCCACGGGCACGTTTTCCAGCAGAGTGGCAAACCGCTGTTCGCTGGTTTTTAGGGCTTTAAAGGAAGCATCCAATCGGTGAGCCATCTGGTGAAAGGCCTGCCGGAGCGATTCGACTTCCAGAATGGGGGTGGGCTGGGTTTCCGGGGCCAGATCGCCATCGGCCAGCTTTTCGGTGGCCTGATTCAGGGCCAAAAGGGGGCGTATCAGGCGGCGCGTGCTCCATACCCCAAAGCCGATGGAGACCAGCAGGGCGGCTAAGGAAATGGCAATGGTTCGCTGGCGATTTGCTTCAATTTCCGCCATAAAGTCTGACTCTGGAATGACGGTGACAATCAGCCAGTTCAAACCGTAGCCCTGCCGATAGGGAATGGCCTGCAGAAAATGGCGTTTTCCATCAAAACGAACGGTCAGTTGCTGGGGAGCTTGAATCCTGTCCCAGTTTTCCAGGTTTTGCTGCAGCTGCTGGGCTCCATTCCGTATCAGGGGATTGGAACTCTCTAAATCCAACAGCCTTTGAAAAGCGATATTTTCGGGGTGGGTTATCGGTAGGGATTCATCTGCTCTCTCAGGCTGACTCTGGCCATTGACAACCGCAGCAATATAGGCCGGGTCTCCGGCAGAATTGGCAATTAATGCACCGTTTCGCTCCAGGATGAAGACTTCTCCGGTTTGCCCAATGGCGACCTGTTCTAAAAAGTCATTTAACTGATGCAGGCTAATATGTGCGAGAAACATCCCCTGCAGCTGATTTTGTTCATCATAAAGGGGGGTATGGGCATTGATGATGAGGTGGTTAGTACGCCCCATCTGAAAGGGCTTAGTCCATCCTGGTGCGCCAGTTGCCATAACCTGACGATACCAGGGGCGATTGCGCACATCCAGGTCAGAAATAATTTCCACAGGGCGCAGCAGCTGACCGGTTTCATCCAGGGCATACAGGTGAAGCTGACTGGGGTCATTGGGGTCAGAACGCCCTGCCTCGTAGGGTAAATCGGTCAGTTTTAGACTGGTTGCCCCGCTCTCAAAGTCCGCTTGACTGACCTGATTACTCGTCAAAAAAGTGCCGTCAGGTTGCGCAAACCCAACGGCCTTAATGGCAGAATTCTGCTGATGTTGACTAATAAGATAGCGGTGCAGTTTGTCAAGGTCATTCAGGCTAAGGATGCCCGCCTCTAGAGCGGCGATGTGGTTATTGTTGAACTGATGCGCTCTTTCAAGGTAGTTATCCAGTTTTTCGGTAATGCGGTGGCCCGTTTCCGTCGTCAACTGGTGGACCAGATCCTCAATAGCCTGTTGCCCGCTGCAGTAAGACAGATAGCCCACCAGGGAAGTGATGCCTATCACCTGCAGCACAAAGGGAACGATCAGCAGGGTTCGCAGTGAATACTTCATGTTCTTTAAGACGCATGGGTCTATCATCCTTAGGGTGCCCAGTTTTCAGGGTTTTCATAGAGAACTCAGCGGTACTGTAAAGAAAAACGTACTGCCCCGTCCCAACTCACTCTGCACCCAGATGTCTCCCCCATGCTGCTGCACAATGCGCTTGCAGATAGCCAGCCCCAGCCCGGTGCCCCCTTTCTTGCGGGAATCCGACGCATCCACTGCACGATGGCGTCGGGGGCGGCGTGGAGGGTGGCGGTGCAGGGAGTCATGGATAAGGTGATGGCGGCCTGGTCGGCCAGGGGGCTGACGCTATCAATGGCCTGTTGCATCAGGTCGTTAACCTGGCAGAGTTCCATGATCAGCTCAACTTTGCCGGATTCAAGCCGTTCAAGGCTGAGGATGTCATCCACCAGGCGCGCCAGGCGATTGCTGTTGTTGATGGCGATATCGAGCATGTGCTTAGCTTTGTCGGGCCGGTTCTTGTAAATGCCAGAGCCCAGGAGCATGAGGGAGCCTTCGATGGAGGTGATGGGGGTGCGCAGTTCGTGGCTGACAATGGAGATAAATTCGTCTTTGATGCGATCTACTTCAAGCCGGGCGCGGATGTCTTGAATGTGGCCAATGGCATAGAGGGGCAGGCCATTGGCATCGTAGACGCAGGAGGAATTCAGCCAGACTGGAATGATGGTGCCGTCTTTAGCGATGTATCGTTTTTCCATTTGAAAGGTTTGCGTTTCGCCCCGGTTCATTTGCTCGAAACCGCACAGGTCGTCCTCCATATCCTCCGGGTGGGTAATGTCTTTGAAGTGCATTTGCAGCATTTCTGCCTGGGAATAGCCCAACAGGTCGCAACAGCATTTGTTGACGCGCAGGTATCGACCGCTGGGAGAAACTAGCGAAATGCCGATGGGGGCATCGTTAAAGGCGCGGCGAAACAGTTCTTCGCTGTCCCGCAGGGCCTGTTCCAGCCGTTTGCGGTCGGTGATGTTTTCTACGGTGCCGACGATGCGCACCGTTTTACCAGTTTCGTCTTCCAGGGGAAAGGCTTTTGACCGCAGCCAGAGCCGCCGACCATCGGGGTGCAGAAACCGATACTCAACGTCAAAGGGCTCGCCGTTCCGTTCTTCCTGGAGTCTGGCTTCAACCAAAGGGCGATCGTGCGGGTGGATATGGTTCAACCAGTGGGACATGCCCCTGGCGTAAGCCGGTTCATCCGGGGATGGCCCCACAGGAACGCCGGTCAGGTCAAGAATCGCCGGATTCAGATAGGAGTATTGAGCAGTTTCCGTCTCGAACACAAAAAAGCCCTCTTTGACGGTTTCCGCTAACTGACGGAAGCGGGCTTCGCTTTGCCACAGGGCCATTTCCATCTGCTGCCGCTGGGAGAGATCGCGAATGATGATGACCACTTCTTTCGGGTTCAGGGGAAAAATTCTGACTTCTTCCCACAGGAGTTCTTCCCCCACCTGCAGCGGAAATTCAAACACCTGCATCTGCCCGGACTGCAGCACTGCTTCCGCCGCATCAAGGCGTTGACGGGCGACCTCTGGCGGCAGTAAATCAACGATATTGCGGCCCACATCCGCCGCCGAAATCATCAGCGGAAAGGCGTCGGTGAGTTTGATATCTAAATAGGTGCCATCCCGACCCATGCGGACAATCAGATCAGGAATGGCGTCTAGAATGGCGCGATGGCGTTTTTCGGTCTCCTGCAGGTCTGCTTCCGCCCGTTTACGGTCAGTAATATCAATGACAACGCCATACCAGGCAATGGCCCCATTGGGGCGGGGCACTGGTCGATTAAAGGGTGATGGTTAAAATAGAGGCGTAGCAACCGATATAGCTATGCAGTGTGTTCATTGCCAGAGCGAAACAGTCGTCAAAAATGGAACTCGCCGTCTCCAAGATGGCCAAGTCGTGCAGTACTATCGCTGTCGAGAGTGTCATCGGAACTTCAACGAGCGCACGGGAACTCCCATGGCTCGGTTGAGGACCCCCTCGAGTGTCGTAGAGTTTGCGTTGAAGAACCGTTCAGAAGGGATGGGAGCACGGGCGACAGGCCGCGTGTACGACAAGTCCCATAGCACGATTCTGCGGTGGGAAGAGCGGTTGGCCGATACCGTCGAAATGTGGTCACCGTCTGCGCCCGAAGGCTGCGACGTGACGTTAGAAGGCGATGAAGTGTACACTCGCGTGGGCGAGAACCTTCCCCCCCTCGGACAGCAAAGGTTGGACGTTAACCTTCCTAGAGCGAGAGAGTCGGTATTGGGTGACCGCCCTGGCGGGGGAGAAAGACGATGACCTCTTTCGTCAGGGAACGGAAGCGACCTGGGTCTGGGCTCAGGAGGCTTTCTTGATCCGATGGTTTACCGACGGTGAACGCCGCTATGGCAAGACGTTGTGGCCGTTAGCGAGTGAGTATTTGCCCGAGCGAGGCTTGGCGATGAGCTATCCCTACCGTAAAGTCTGGCGGGACGGACTCGAAGTGGCGATGAAGGTGAAGGGGTCCCAAGGTCAGCGTCGGGTGGAATGGGTCAAAGTAGACCATCCGTTTACGGCCATCAGTCCCCCCTCGGAGGTGCATGCTAACCATAATGAGGCTCATAATGCCGCCTTGCGGCGACGATGCAGCGCCTATCGCCGACGACAAAACCTCTATGCCAAAACCAAAACGGCCTTGCAACGTACCCTCGACGTGCAGCGGATTATTCACAATTGGGTCAGACCCCACTGGGGATTAGGGGGCAACGTGACGCCAGCGATGGCGATGGGGTTCATTTCTCGACCTCTCACGATGCATGAAATCCTCAATTCTAGGGGTTTTGAGGCCCTCCTACCTTAACGGACCAGTGCCTGGGGCGGCGCTGGGGTTGAGACTTGCCCTGGACCCACTTGACCTGCCCCGAGCGGGTGATGATGCGCCACTGTAAAGAGAAGGTGCTCAGGGTTTCGGTACTGGCCTGCACGGCGGCGCTGTAGATTGGCAAGTCTTCGGGGTGAATGGCGTTGAAGATGACGCTGGCATCCTGCAGCACCTGCTCTGCGGATACTTCATGAATGGTCTCAATGGCAGAACTCACGAATTCGAACCAGGTGTGGCCATCTGGCTCCTGGACCAGAATGTAAAAATTACCCGGCGAAAGCTGGCTGTATTGCTGTAACCACTGCTCGTTTTTACGCAGATTGCTTTTGCATAGCTGATGCTGTTGCTGCAGCCGATGAACTTGCAGGCGCAGACGATGGGCCGTTACCCAGGCCAGTGCAATCGCGCCCCCCACTGGCCCAAACCCCAGCCACCCCAGGCCAGGGCTCAACATCCCCTGGTGGGCCAGGTAAGCCATTATCCCCACGACTCCCAGACCAGCAGTTGCCACCGACACCAGCAGTAGCCCCTGCAGAGAAAACGAATTTAGAGGACGGCGCAAAAACGCAGGTAAAGCGAAGGGCATGGGCACGCGACATCATTCATTTTGAATTATCCCAGTAACAGCAGCTTTGCCATGACCAGATTTTGCCGCCTGGCAAAGGGCCTGCTTTAATTGGCTCAGCCGGTCAGCAAACTGATTGGTCCATTGCGCTTCCTGCTCTAAATGCTGCCTCAGTGCTGCTTCAAAAACTTCAGCAATGGCGGCAGCGTCGTTGTAGCCAAAGGTGCCCAGCCCTCCCACCAGCTTATGCACCGCGGCCAGAGCCGCTTCCTGCTGCTCACGGGTACAATTTCCCGCCTGCAGAGATGCTGCTGCCGTTTCCAGAACCGCCAACCGCTCAGCCCAGGAGGCCCGGAACTTGGCATCCACCTGCTGCAGCACGTCCTTAACCCGCTGTTCAGCGGCGCTTTTTGCCGCAAACGATGGGGCCGCAACGGGAGCATCGTCACGGCCCATCGGTTGAACTGGTGGATTGGAGGCTTCCGCCTCGGGCTCGAGTTTCAAGCGATAGCCCAGACCATAAACCGTTTCAATCGGGTCGGGCTCTACTCCAGCGGCCTTGAGCCGTCGCCGCAAATCTTTGACTAAGGTCGTCACTGAGCCTTCCACCGGGACGTCATCGTAAGCCCACAGGTGGTCGATAATACTACTGCGGCTGAGCAACCGCTGGGGATTCCGCAGAAACAGCTCCAGCAGGGTATATTCCTTGGGACGGCAGGGAACAGCGGCGTCCTTAAATTTCACCTGGGCGGATGAGGGGTCCAGACACAGCTCCCCCCAGGTCAGAATGGGATGGGCAGCACCTTCCCCGCCCCGCCTCAGCAATGCCCGCACCCTGGCCATGAGCTGCTCCGGCTCGCAGGACTTGACGACATAATCATCGGCACCGGCATCGAGTCCGGCAATCACATCTTCGCTGGCCCCCCTGGCGGTGAGAATCAGAATCGGGGTCTGGCAGGCTTCCGCTCGTAACCGGCGACAGACTTCAATACCGTTAAGCCTGGGCAGCATCACATCCAGCAAAATCAGGTCGTAGGGCCACTGCAGGGCCATCTCTAAACCAGACTCCCCATCCGTAACCACATCCACCGCATAGCGATGGGCCTCCAGGGTGGCAGCCATGAGTTCGCAGGTGTGTTGGTCATCTTCAACGAAAAGGATTTTCACAACCGGGCGTTCTCCAAAACCTGAGTTCAAACTGTTGGTATCATGCCCACACTTTTAACATTTTTCTATTCCCCAAAAGCAAATTAAACCTGGCCCAAGTCGAGAAGTGGAGTTTTGCCTGACAGAAAGCTACAGTTTTCGAGCTGGACTTAGTATAAAGCTTATAATGTTGAATCAAATGAAAGCTCAAATTGATAAATCTTGATATCAAGAACTTTTAGATTTTAGATTTTCTTTAGATTCAACATGAAGACTCTTGTAATAAAAAAGCCCCCCAAATGAGAGGCTGAGAGTGAGCTATGCGTAAAGCAGACATCTTGCCTACCCCAGGACAGCCGGAACGGCTATCCTACATGACTGAACAGCCATTCTTAAGGGCAATTCAAATCGGCATCCATCTGAGCGCGAGCTGCTTCCACGGCAGCCACCTGCCCAGAAACAGAATCCATAGCCTGTTGTAGCGTGGCCGTTTCAGGGATGTTTTGAATGGTACTGTCCAGATCCTGATAGGCCGTCTCTAATTCTGCCACCTTAGCATTCTTAACGTTCTGGGCCGTCAGCTTGACCTGCTCAAAGTTGGTTTTGACCTCATCACGGGCGCCCCTAAAGTCGCTGACGGTAGAGCTGGGGCTCATGCTTTTCAGCGTGGCCACAGAGGTATTAAATCGAGCCAAATCGGTACAAAGTTGCGCTTGCTGATCGGCCACCGACTGAGGGGCCTGACCACCACAGGCAGCCAACAACATAAACGGTAGGGCAACAACGGAGAAGTGAGCTATTTTCATGATTAGAACCCTTCAAAAATCTAAAGAATCGATTAAAGAAACGCATCGGGCGTATTGCGATGGCGGCTAACCTGTTGAACGAGCAGAAGGGCAATAATCACCCCCACCAGTCCGGCAGCAATGGCATGCACCATGGCTTGAATGGCCAGCATATTGGAGGGAGATACTAAAGCCCCCTGGGCGACCATTTGATTGGGGGTCACGACCGTTGCCCCCTGGGGTACGGTCAACATGCGAAACGTGAGCTGGCTGACGCGCCCTAGCGCTATCAAAACTGCGATCGCCATCACAGCCAGATTGGCCAGCAGCCCAACCCTTAAGGTGCGCTTCACCCCCGACTTAGACGGACGGGCTTCGGGCATTTCCAACCGACGGGCCATGCGGGTATAGCGGTAGCTCCAGTAGGTGCTGAAGATGAGAAACCCCAGGCACAGAACGGCGAGCCACAGCCCCAGGGAAAACAATCCCCCAGGCCACTGCCCCAGCCTGGAAAATACCAGCCCCAACACCACCAGCAGGGGAATCAGCCCCAGCACCGCCTGGAGCCAGAAGCCTATCCATCCAAATTGCCGACAGTTGCGGGCAATTTGCTCAGGAGTGGGACTACTTGAACCCGATCTGATAAAACTAGCCATCGCTAAACACCCGAAAAAACAGCAGTTCTTTAAACTGCCTGGTGATGAAAGGAAAGGATACTTTTCGAAAAAGAAAAGATTTCCTATTAGCCTAACCAAACCTTAGAACGGAAACCTATGAAAGTGATATGAATAATGAGGATCTTCAAAAATCAGCTTGCTGGAGTTGATCTGCCTGATAATTTCGTTATATAGCGGTTCTCAGTTCAGTGAGTTACAAACTTGATTAGGTTGAGATCCCCCCCAGTTTCTGGGTGGTGAAGTTTCAACCTTTACCCCCCTGATTAAGGGGGGCGGGGGGATCTTCGAGATGTACTTCATTCAAGCGAAATCCGCTAAGGGAAGTATGATAAGATCCAGATCTTTAGGAACTTTATAAGGCGATCTATGGAAGTTTTGGGTCAAGCCAGGACTACCGCATCACAACATTCTAGCCATGCATTTTTTCAGCCAGGTTTATCTTCTAAATAGCAGTAGCAGAATCCGGAACTTCATTGCGCTGCTGGTGATTACAGCTTTTTTCCTGGTTCTATTACAACTTTTTTTCAGCTTTTTTGATCAGTCAGATTCATCCTCAGACCTCCGTCCCCTGACTGAAATTCCAGCTCAGGCAGAACAGGTGGAAACGGGCATCTATGCCATGAATCTGTACGATATTGATGCCGCAAGAAATACCTACTATCTGGACTTCTACCTGTGGTTCAAATGGCAGGGGGAGATAGACCCCACCGGCAGTCTGGAGCTGGCCAACGGCGTCGAGGATTGGGGCGTCAGCTTCGTGCCGGTCTACGAAGCACCAGAAGAACTCCCTGACGGCAGTTTTTATCAGGCCTGGCGGGTGGAAGGGCGATTTGTGCAGCCCTTAATTCTGGAGCGATATCCTCTGGATCGCCACAATCTCAATATTCTGGTAGAAAATTCTGTCTACACGACAGACCAGTTGGTGTATGTGGCCGATGGTGAAGAGTCTGGTTTTTCAGATACCCTGGCGGTGCCCGATTGGGACATTCGGGGCTTCGAGGTTGCCAGTCTGGTGCGGCAATATGCCACCAACTTTGGTGATCCGCGTCTAGGAGACGAGGCGCAGCATTCGGTGTTCCAATACTCCTTAAAAATTGCTCGCCCCGTCAGCTTTTTTCTCTGGAAATTGCTGCTGCCCCTGATTATTGTAGTGGCCACCAGTTGGGGTTCGCTGCTTTTAAATCCCCAGCATATTGATTCAAGAATTGCGCTGCCCGTAACCGGTCTTTTAACGGCGGTATTTTTGCAGGAATCCTACTCCTCTAATCTGCCGGATGTGGGCTATCTGGTGTTGCTGGACAGGATCTATGCCGTAGCCTACATCCTGATTTTTATTTCGATCCTTGAAGTCATCGTCACCGCTGAGTGGATTAACAATGAAAGACCAGAGGGTTACGAGCAGGCGATCAAACTGGATCGCCTGCTGCTGAAGGTGCAAACGGCAGTGCTGTTGTTGGGTATTGTGCTGATTATTTTGGTTTCGTGAGATTTTCTTCCCACTTGCGGGGTGGGCTGGCTCGACGAATGTTGCGCCAGATCTGGGTGGCCGCCAGGGTGCCATCGGCCACGGCAATGGAGACCTGATTCATGCCCTGCTTCAAATCTCCCAGGGCAAAAATGCGCTCGTGGGTGGTTTGGGCCATGGCGTTGGTGACCAGGTTTTCGCCCTCCCAGGTCAGACCCTCAATGCCCTTAAGATACTGGTTGTGGTGAATGGAGCCCATATTCACCAACCCGGTGGTGGCTTCAACCCGAGTGCCATCAGTCAGTTCGACGCTGTGCAGCTGGTGGTGCTTACCGTGGAACCTGGCGATGGGGGTCTCGTAAAGGGGATAGCCGTGGTCCGCCAGCTTTTGTTTCATGGTGTCGCTGACGGAAAACAGCCCGTGGGTGAGCACGGTGATGTAGGGGGTAAACCAGTTGAGCACAAAAGCGGTGTTGATCTGGGATTCAGACCCGGCAATCAGCACGGATTTCTGGTCCCACATGTCGTAGCCATCGCAGATCATGCACACATGGAGGCTGTAGCCTGCGAAGTCGTAGACGTTTTGCATGTTATCCAGCTCGGGCAACACGTCGATGACGCCGGAAGCGGCAATCAAATATTTGGTGCGAAAAGTGGGGTAGATGCTGTCTTTTTTGCCGACTTTGACCCGCACCGCCAGGGTGTCGCCCTTATCGGTGACTTCTTCCACATAGGCCCGTAGCAAATCGGCTCCCCAGTCCACGGCCTGTTTGGCCCCGTGGCTGAGGATGTCGCGACCGGGGGTGTCGGGATCATAGCCGATGAAGTTACGCAGGTCCTGCATCCAGACCGACCGGCCTTTGCCTTTTTCCACCACCAGGCACTTGAGCCCATAGCGGGCCAGGTAGATGGCGGCAGATAGCCCCCCCATGCCCCCGCCAACAATGATGGCGTCGTAGACCTGGTCGAGGCGAGTATCGAGATTTTTGCGAGAAAGTTTCATAACTGGAGTGCTGCTACCGGTTTAGCAATGGTGACTTTATCAAGATCTTGGTCATAGGTTATGGTAGCTGAATCGCCCTCCTGCAACTCCCCCTGGAGCAAGTCAGTGGCCAGCTGAGTTTCTACCCGCTGACGAATCAGCCGTCGCAGTTCCCGGGCTCCAAATTCTGGTTGATATCCTGCTTCTGCTAGATAATCAATCAGGTTTGAATCGAACTGCAGTTGGATATCTTTATCCTCGGCCATCCGTCGCACCTGTTCTAACTGCAGATTCACGATGTCTTTAATTTGCTGCTGACTGAGGGCATGAAAAACGATGATTTCATCAATGCGATTGAGAAATTCAGGCCGAAAATGGTGGCGTAATACGTCCATTAACTGGGCTTTCATGGCCTGATCGTCAAGCCTGGTTTCAGCCTGCAAGTTGTCCACAATCAGATCAGAGCCGAGGTTGCTGGTGGCAATAATGATGGTATTCGTGAAGTCCACGACTCGACCTTTGCCATCGGTCAGGCGACCATCATCAAAGACCTGCAAGAGCACATTGCTGACATCGGCGTGGGCCTTTTCGATTTCATCCAGCAGAATGACGCTGTAGGGACGTCGCCGGACCCGTTCGGTCAGCTGTCCGCCTTCGTCATACCCCACATAACCGGGAGGGGCTCCAAGTTTAAGAATGGCCTGAACGACTTCACTCTCGGGCAAAACGTAGAGCAAGTGTTCCGTATCGACCTCTGTTTTGCCCAGTTCTACTGCCTTTTCTCCGGCTTTTTGCAGAAACTCTTTGGTCTGCTCACTGAGGTAGTCGTTAATGTCGATGGATTCGCGATCGCTAAATGCTTTCTGATTCAGGGCCTCGCGAAACTCAGGAAAATCTCCTGTGGAAGTCCCAAAGGAACGGTTAAACAGATCGTCCCCCATAAAGTCATCGAACAAACTATTACGAAATAGGGATTCCAGGGGAGAGGCTGGCTGTTGCCGCCGGGTAAGTTGTCGGTAGTGATAATCGCAAACATCTAGAGATTTGCGACGCCCATCTTGAACGACATTGACTCGAACAGCAGCCGGGCGTTGCTGGCAAATATCACAAAGTTGCTCAGGCATCATTCCTCCTTATGGAGTTTCTAAATGAACAAGATGATGGTTAAAGCTAAGGTTAACCCTCACTTTTTTTAAAATGGATTTCTATGGCTATACCCAGTCCAGCTCGAGACCTGGAGCCTTCTCTAAGGCAAAACTCTACTTCTGGACCTGGACAAGGTTTATTGACAGCAGTTCTCGCATGGATAGGTACAGATTCAGAACTGAAACTCCTACACGGCAAGGATTTCAGGACCTGCACTGTACCCTATGAGAGCAATAAACGCTGATTACTTCATCAGCTTTGTTGAGAGGCTGGCAAAGAACGAATCACCAGAGAAAGCATAATGCGAGAAATGCCATTTGTTATGATACTGAGGCCAATCAGTAGCCCTACGACCCAGGTGGAACTGCTGGGCCACTCAGCCCAAATCAGCACTGCAAAGGCGATGGACAAAATCCCGTGGGCAAGGATCCAAATCCAATTTGACGAAAAGTAGCGCAGCTTGAGGGCTAGCATTAACTCTAGGATGCCTTCAACAAGCAGAAAAGCCGCCAGGACTGCCGTTAACGCTATCAGCCCTTTAAATGGATTAAGCAGCAGAATGATGCCTCCTGCCAGGTAGAAGAATCCCACCAATAGCTCAAGGATAAAGGCAAGTCGATCTTCGACCTCAGACTTGAAGGCAAAGACCACCTGAGCAATGCCGACGAAGGAAAAAATAACACCCAGCCAGAGCGTAAGCCCCAATCCTGTTGCCAGGGGCAAGCTAATGGCAAGAACACCGGCAATTATCGTTAAAATGCCTCCAAAAATAGACCAGCGTGTTGCTTTTTTGATCAATTGATCCTGGTTGATAGCAGTCATTGAAAATTCTCCTTTTTGTGCGTAAAAACAGGGGTTGAAAAAACACCTGAAAGCTCGGTTTTACCACTGCTCTGGCTACAGTAACCTGAGTTCGGGATAAAGATTTTGGGTACACCGGTAACTCCATCCCCTCCTCGGAGGGGTGCCCAGCGGGCGGGGTGGGTCCACACCAGATGGGAAACTGAGGTGCGCCAAAGGCAGCCTCAGTCCCCAAACTTTTCTAACTACCAGGTCAGCTTGATATGGCTGTTGCCCTGGCTGTATTCGGGCACTTCCACTCGAACGGACGGAGTTTTCCAGATGTGGTTGCGGTAGTCGCTGATGGAGCGATCGCTGGAGAAGTATCCCATCCGCGCCACATTCAGGATGGACATGCGGGTCCAGTGTTCCTGATCGCGATAGGCCCGGTCGGCTTCATCCTGGCAGTCCACGTAGGCCTGATAGTCGGCCAGCGCCAGAAACGGGTCGTGATACAGCAGCGAATCCACCAGGGGCCTGAACAGATTCGGGTCGCCGTGGGAGAAATAACCCGAGGCGATGCGGTCGATCGCCAGCTTCAGGTCAAGATTGCTGTTGTAGTAATCCCAGGGATTGTAGCCACTGGCCTTCTTCGCCTGCACTGCCTCGACCGTCAACCCAAACAGGAAGAAATTTTCGGGACCAACGGCCTCGCGAATTTCGACATTGGCCCCATCCAGGGTGCCGATGGTCAGGGCTCCATTCATGGCGAACTTCATATTGCCAGTACCGGAGGCTTCCTTACCCGCCATAGAAATTTGCTCTGACAGGTCCGCCGCGGGGAACAGGCGCTGGGCAAAGGTGACATTGTAGTCTTCCATAAACAGCACCTTGAGACGACCCCCCACATCGGGGTCGCGGTTTACCACATCGCCAATGGAATTGATCAACTTGATAATCAGCTTCGCCATGTAGTAGCCCGGTGCCGCCTTTCCGCCAAAGATAAAGGTGCGGGGGGTAATGTCCAGACTGGGGTTGGCCTTGATGCGGTTGTACTGGGTAATGATGTACAGCGCCAGCAGGTGTTGCCGCTTGTATTCGTGAATGCGCTTGATCAGAATGTCGAACAGAGAGTCAGGGTTGATGTCAACACCGTATTTAGCCTGGATATGATTAGCCAGGTCCTGTTTAATATCACGCTTGATCTGGCGGAACTCTTGTCGGAAGCCGGCATCGTTGACAAAGCCTTCGAGCTTGTGCAACTCATCCAGATTTTTCATCCAACCGTCGCCGATTTTTTGAGTAATTAAACCCGACAATCGAGGATTGGTAAGCACCATAAAGCGGCGGGGAGTAACGCCATTGGTGATGTTGGTAAACTTCTCAGGATACATTTCATAGAAGTCGTGCAGCACCGTTTTTTTCAACAGTTTGCTGTGCAACTTAGCCACCCCGTTGATGGCATAGCTACCCACACAGGCCAGGTGGGCCATACGCACATATCGCTCCCCACTTTCGTCGATAATGGACATCCGCCGGATGCGGTCATCATCATTGGGAAATTTAATCCGAACCTCATCCAGAAATCGGTAATTAATTTCATAGATAATTTCCAGGTGGCGGGGCAGCAAAGTACCAAATTTTTGCAGCGGCCAGCGCTCCAGGGCTTCCGGCAACAGGGTGTGGTTGGTGTAGGCAAAGGTCTGAGTCGTCACCTCCCAGGCTTTATCCCAATCGAACCCATGGTCATCCAGCAGCAGGCGCATCAATTCGGCCACCGCCACCGTGGGATGGGTGTCGTTGAGCTGTACCACAAACTGCTCGTGAAAACGCTCCAGGGCAATATTTTTGAGCTGCAAAATTCGAATCATATCCTGCAAAGAACAGGACACAAAGAAATACTGTTGCTCTAGTCTTAAAAGCTTGCCCTGGTAGGTTTCATCATTGGGGTAAAGCACTTTTGAGATGTTTTCGCAGACGGTCTTTTCCTCAACCGCTCCGAAGTAATCTCCTTTGTTGAAAGCTTCAAAGTCAAAGGACTCTGGCGCTTCTGCTTTCCACAGACGGAGGGTATTGGCGGTGTTGGTTTTGAAGCCCAAAATCGGGGTGTCGTAGGGAACACCTTTTATCACCTTAAAGGGCACCCAACGCACTCGATAGCGCCCATATTCGTCGTAATAAGCTTCGGTATGACCACCCAGCTTCACCTCGACATCGGATTCCGGACGGGCGACTTCCCAGGGGTTACCGTAGCGCAGCCATTTATCAGTAATTTCGACCTGCCAGCCATCTCTAATTTCCTGGTCGAAAATACCGTATTCATAGCGAATTCCGTAGGCAATCGCCGGGATTTCTAGAGTGGCCATAGAGTCGATATAGCAGGCCGCCAGACGCCCCAGTCCTCCGTTGCCCAATCCCGGTTCCTCTTCCTGTTCCATGATGTCAGTCAGGTTCAGTCCCAGGTCTGCCATCGCCTGCTTTACAGGTTCATACAGGCCCAGGTTAATCAGGTTATTGCCTAAATGAGGCCCCATCAAAAACTCGGCAGACAAATAGGTAGCAATGCGGGACGTTTTTTCCAGATAGGTTTGCGTGGTATGAAGCCAGCGGTTAATCAACCGATCCCGCACGGTATAGGCCAGGGCCAGATAGTAATCATTGCGGGTTGAGACCCTGGGAAACTTGGCCTGAATATAGCGCAGGTTATCTAGAAACGCCCGCTTCAGAGTCTCTATGCTGGTTCCGGTACGATCGTCTTCAATTTGAAGACTGCTGGGAATATTTGCAACCATGACGGATAAATTCTCCTTTTGAGTCAGTTTCTAGACATGCAGAAAGTTGAAAAACGCACGGTAGGATCAGCCGTCGGGATGAGGCTTCGGAAAAAATTTTCATCGAGCCAGTGATCTGGCCGGGGTCAGGGTTTGAGTGGCAACCATCAGACTAGAGGGCTGGGCCTTATTCCCCTGCAGAGTGACGCCACGCTGATTTGCCGCCAGGTGACGGACAATTTTGTAAACCGTTTCCACCTGGTCGGCGGCTCCGGCGGTCTCAGCCAGGGAGGTCAGGTTGATCGGTTGCGTTTCCCACTTCAGCACAGCCAGGATGCGCCGCTGCAGTTCCAGCACCGAAGCGGCGGCTTGTTTCCCGGCTTCTACTCCCGGTTGATGGTAAGCATTCACATTAACCAGCAAGGCGTATAGGCCCACAGCCCGCTCATATAGGGCGATCAGCGCCCCTACTGTTCTGGGGTTGACCTGGGAAATGGTAATCGTAATGGAGTCCCGACCGTTTGCGTAGAGGGCCTCGCGAGTGCCCTGCAAAAAGCCAGACAAAAAATCGCCAGAAGTCGCATCCGCTTCCACTTCCATCGACGGACCTTGCCGGTCTTCCAGGACTTCAATGAAGGTGGCAAAGAAATTGGGAATTCCATCCCGCAACTGTTGGACGTAGGCGTGCTGGTCGGTAGACCCTTTATTGCCGTAAACCGACAGGCCCTGGTGAACGATGTTGCCGTCCAGGTCCTTTTCTTTACCCAGGGACTCCATCACCAGCTGTTGCAGATAGCGGGACAACAACAACAGGCTGTCTTTGTAGGGCAGCATCACCATATCTTTCTCGCCTTTGCCGTTGCCAGCGGCATACCAGCTCAAGGCCAGCAGGGCGGCGGGGTTTCGCTTCAGATCAGGCACTCGGGTGGCCTCGTCCATGGCCTTAGCTCCGGCCAGTAAGGCGTGGATGTCAATCCCCAGCAGCGAAGCCGATAACAGCCCCACTGCCGACATTTGGGAAGTGCGCCCCCCCACCCAGTCAAACATGGGAAACTTGGCCAGCCAGCCCTCCGCTTGTCTGAGTTTGGCCATGGGGCTTTCGGGCACCGAAATGGCCACGGCATGGGCGGCAAAATTCAACCCCTGCTGCTCAAAAGCGTGCCTGACTTCCAGCTTGGCATTGCGGGTTTCGGGAGTACCGCCCGATTTGCTGGTAATGATAACGAGGGTACTTTTAAGCCGATCCTGCAGGCGGGTTAAAACCCGATCCATGCCCGCCGGATCGGTATTGTCGATGAAGTGAATTTTCATTGGGGGAACGTCTGGAGCCAGTGCTGCGGCCACAAACTGCGGCCCTAAAGCCGAACCGCCAATGCCGATCGACAGAATGTCGGTAAACCTGGGAGCCTGGGCAGGATGAATGACGCCATCGTGAATTTGCTTGGTAAAAATCTTAATGCGATCGATTGTGTCAATGATTTGTACCCTCAAGCGATCCGGTGCCAGATCGGGATCCCGCAGCCAGTAGTGACCGACCATGCGATTTTCATCGGGGTTGGCAATGGCCCCTGCTTCGAGGGCTGCCATAGATTGAAAGGCTTTCGCAAATTTAGGTCTCAGGCTCTCGACCCAATCATCTTCAAACCGCATGCGGCTGATGTCTAAATACAGATCCAGCCCAGGATGGTAGTAAAGCCAGTATTGATACCGTCGCCAGAGTGCCTGGGTAACCATGCACACCTACCTCTTCCACTTTCCACTGTCAAAATCCAAGGATTAATGGGTTTACGCAGGTTTGCTGTTAAACCCATTTCTTATGTGCCCAAAACATAATCTACAAACATATGAAAGTCATATGACAATCATTAATGAGAGGTAAATAATATTTCCAGCTTTTTTGAAAGTCTTGTAGCAAGGAATCTGGATTCACAAAGAATCGCTAAGTATTTTTCTAAACCTTCTTATTGCCCATTTTACCCACGAATAGAAAGGTCATGAATTTGGGTAGTGGCCTCATTTTTTTATACCAGGGCCAGCTCGAGATCTGTAGTTTTCCCTAAGGCAAAACTCCATTTCTGGACCTGGACAGGGTTTATATTGGTTTCATATTTTTATGTTCTACCCTTCCGGGGGATGAGGAATAGTTTCTCTCGTTTGTATATCCCCTGAAACATTAATGCAATCAAAGTCTTTTTGTACGAGCATTGCCGGTTTCGCTATTGATCTCATCCGAGTGAAAACCGCTATATTTTTCTCTGGGAATAGTTTGAGAGAGAGTATCTTGAATAACAACCACTCTCGTTCGGGCTATGATAAAATAAAGCGATGCAAACAAAGGGAATTTTTCCCTTTAGGGTATTCACTCAGGCCATTTACGTTTAACTTTTTTGAGGATTTCCTAACTAGATGTCCTGACTGCTTAAAAAGCCATCTATTCCCTCAATAGGGGATGTTCCTTATTTCATTTGGAGAATATCGAAATGTTCAGCACCGACTTTTATGCCAGTACTCAGGAGCAAATGAATGAGTCTCAAAAGCAAATGACTTCCCTTTGGCAGGATTACCAGATGAAGCTGCTTGAGTCTCAAAAAAAGTTGATGAACAGTTGGACGAGAACGATTCCCACAGACATGACTCCAGAAACCGTTTCAGAAAGTTTCAGAAAGACACTGGACTTTCAGCAGGAACTGATTAACGCAACTCTGGAGACTCAGCAAGCCACCGCTAATTTAGCCATAGAAGCCCAAAAGAAGCTGTGGGATGACTACTTCAAATTGACTCAAAAAACAGCCGGGAATATGCCTGCGACCAGCTAACCGCTTTCCTTCCAAGCTAATCGCTACGTGATTTAAGCCACCCGGCAATGACGGGTGGCATTGTTGTTTGTACCCTATGGCTGACATACATGCCGATATGGCCTACCGGGAAAGACTGTACTGTGTAGTCTTTCGTGCCGACAAAGGTTTCCAACGCCCAGGGTAACCGCAAGAAAATCTCTGGAAATTTATGCTATTGAGGCAAGGCTGCAGTCAACACGGTGAGCATGTAGTCCGGACTCATTGCCGCCCGTTTAGATTTCTGCCTGAGACTTCGTTTTTTCGACGTTTCCTGATTTAACACGCTAATCGCCAGTCGTCGCAACAGGGCAAAATTATCGGGGCCATGGCCGGTTCGAATCCGACAAGCATCTTCCCCAAAGGTCACATCTAAGACCCAGTGCAGTTGATTCTCAATCCCCCAATGGGCTCGAATGGCGTGGGCAATGCGACCGACATCACAGGGCAATGAACTGAGATAAAACACGGTTTCGACTGTCGTCTGATTCCATAACTGTCGCACCCGCTTGACCATGACAATCGTCTGCACACCAGCCCACTGGTCGATCTGGTGCAAGTCTCCCATCTCACTGACGGGGACCACCCAGACTTGACGACGTTCTCGCCGATGATGCCCCGCCTCAACACGCTGGTCATAGCCATGCTCAATGCCAGCAAACTGGGTGGTGACGGCCTGCTCAAACCAGGCCGTCACTTGAGCATAGAGGGTGGGATGATTGGCCTTCAAGGCCAGGAGATAGTCGCCCCCCTGGGCCTGAATCTGACGGGCAACCGCGACCTGAGTCCCGATGGCATCGAGCGTGATAATACTGCCCCGAATGTCCAACAATTCAAGCAGCGACGGAATGGCGGTGATCTCGTTAGTCTTGCTCTCGACCTTGACTTGGCCGAGCAAGAGACGATGCTCGCTGGCCCAAGCACTGACGACGTGCAAGGCTTTGCGGCCACTGGTACGGTCATAGGACCCTTTCAAGGTTTTGCCATCAATGGGGATAACCTGTGCCCCAGTGGCCTCTACAATCTGGTCGACCCAACCCAGGAAACATCGCTCTAACGCCTGCGGGTCTAACCGTTCAAATACCCGACGATAGGTATCGGCAGAGGGAATGCCCGCGGGCAACGACAAGAACGTGCCTAACCAGGCCGCGTGACTCTCGCCATAGGTCTGAATATCCTCCCATCCAGTCGCACCCCCAATCACCCCTAAAATGGCAATCATGACAATGCTGAGCAAGGGATGCTCGACCCCTTGCTTACCCCGTGGGTCTGTCAGGTCAGCAAATTGACTCAGCCACTGCTGTTGAACCCTCTCAGTTTCAACCAACGTGGGCTCTGGCGCTGACCGAGAGCCTGAAGTCTTGAGGGAGGAAGGTGCTCCAAATCCTTGAACCATCGTACTTTCACCAGTTCACCTACAGATCTCCTTTAGCATCTCATAGCAACATTTTTCTTGCGCTTACCCTGCTTAAATACCTCAGACTGCGACATAAAATCTTAAAAGAAGCAAGCTCACAATTCCGAGATAAAGCCATGATAGACTTGCCAGATAAATTGGACGAAAACCTATTCTCTTCAAAGCATTAATACTAGTGAGAAGTCCCATCGCAGCCATCGCCATAGATAACAGAAATTGATTTAAAGTTAAAATGGGGCGAACAATTTCTTGTGGAATATAATTCAAGCTATTGATTAGTACAAGCAGGAAGAAAAATAGAACAAACCAAGGGAAAGAGTGCGATTCATTTTTAGAATTATCAAAATTTTGGGATAATTTTTTCTGAAAACTTAGGTAGGTTAACAAGGGAACAATGAGCATAACTCTGGAGAGTTTTGCTATAGTTGCGACTTCGCCGCTACTTTCCCCTAACTGGAAGGATGCAGCAATAACTTGAGCAACTTCATGTATCGATGTTCCACACCATAACCCAAATATAGTTGGATTTAGCTCAGCTATATTGGCTATAATTGGATAACCTAACATTGCTACAGTTCCTAAGCAAGTTACCAATGCTATTGAGTAGGCAACGTCTTCCTCAGAACTATCTAGAACTGGACTCGTTGCTACAATTGCAGAGGCTCCACAAATTGAAGTTCCACTAGCAATAAGCTGAGTGAGTCTAAAATCAACTTTGAGCTTATTCCCAAGCCAGCAAGTAAACAAAAAGCTGCTAAAACAACAAAAATAAATTACGACTAAACCCGATAACCCGATTTCAAATATTTGAGAGAGACTGATTCTTAATCCCAATAGAATAATAGCTAGTCTCAGAATCCTCTTGGCTGATAGGGCAACTCCAAGTAGATCATATTTTGATATACCAATAAAATTTCTAATAAACACTCCTAGTAGTCCAGAAATCAAAAGTGGACTTAAGAACACAAAGCCTAGATAAGTACAAATTAGTATTGATACTCCTGCGATCCAGGAGACTAGTACTAATCCTGGGAAATAGGCCCTTAGGAAATTTATTGTCCTTTTCAGCATTGAATTTAATTATTATTAAATGCTATTTTTATTATCAGCAAAATTTTTTTGGCCAAAGTATTTGACCAGGAAAGATAACGCAGGCAGCCGAAAAAAATTAGGATAATAGTCTCCGATTTTAGAAGATAGTCTAATTGTCAAAATTTCAGAAAATCAAAGAATCAGTCGCAGAGCCATTGGCCAACAACCAAACTTGTCTAGCGCGTCAAATATCTGATCTTGACGCGCCGACAAGGACTCTAATCTTCTCAAGGAACTATTTGGGTAAGGGGAAGTGTTAACTGTTCCCCATCTAAGGAAGTGAAAAACAAGCTAATATTGAAGCAAGTTCTCACGAAGAGTATTTCCTGCGTAGGAAGTGCGGAATCGACCACGCCTTTGTAGCTCTGGAATTACCAAATCAACGAACTCCTCAAAACATCCGGGAGTATAGGAAGCAACTAACATAAAACCATCCGCGCCACCCTCGTCTGCGTAGTATTCGATTTTGTCTGCAACATCAGAGGGGGTGCCTACAACGACTGGCATACCCATACCCATCGCATAATATAGAGCTGCCTCTTTCACAGTGATAGGTTCACCGCCCTTAGCATAAATTATGCTTTCAAAAAGCCCCTGGATTCCAGGAATCTCTATGTTTTGAACATACTCATCGAGATCGTACTTTGAAAAGTCAGGGCCGAAATGTCCAGAAATCCAAGCCAGAGCACCCTCGAGAGGTATGCAAGAACGAATCAGCTCATACTTCTCTTGGGCATGAGCTTGTGATTCTCCGACAATACATTGCAATCCATAAATAAGCTTCACACTGCCTGGCTTTCGGTTAAATTTACTTGATAATCGCTGGTTCAAATCATCGGAGTACTGTTTCATCCGATCTACGGTAGGGTGAACCGCAAAAATAGCTTCTGCATGCTTCGCCGCAAAATCTCGACCTCTATCTGAAGAACCAGCTTGCCAGAACACTGGGCGGCCCTGCGGAGAGTGAAAGCAGAATGAACGACCTTTGCTAGAGAAGTATTTTCCTTTGAAGTCCACCTCATGAACCTTAGAAGGATCTGCAAAAACCCCAGTCTCCTTATCGGCAATGATGGCATCAGGTTCCCAGGAATCCCAGAGCTGGCAGCAGAGTTCTATATACTCCTCCATTCGCTCATAGCGGTCTGAGCGATTAGTCATCTCTGCACCATAGGCATCCCATTCGCTCTTAGAGTAAGAGCTAACGATGTTCCAGGCAATTCGACCACTGGATAGGTGATCTAGGCTGGAGAGCCGTCTGACCATAGAGTAAGGATGCTCAAAGGCGGTTGATAGGGTCAGTCCAACCCCGAGATGCTTAGTCGCCGTAGTAATAATCGGTACTATGGTAGAAGGCTCATGAGTTGGGCATTGGACAGCATACTTAACACAGGCATCGGAGCTTTGTTGGTAGTTGTTGTATGGAGCCAGCTCATCAGCAATGAACATAGCATCAAACATTCCGCGCTCCATGGTTTGAGCCATGTGCTGCCAGTAGGATGGACGGCTCCAATCCCAGTTGACCTTGTCTTTAGGATGCCGCCACATGCCGGTAGCATGACTATTTACCCCATGTTGTATAAAGCCAAGAAGGTGGATCTTTTTCTTATCTGCCATGACTTCCCCCCAATAAGTATTCGTAAACTTTACAATTGGCTATGTATTCTGACGAAAACTTTCAGCATGTGATGAAAGAAACCAATTCAGTCAAGGAGTCCTTAAGACGTGTCTCAATATCCCCGTCTAAAGTTAATTGGCCTTCCTCATCTCTCTGCATCTGTGAGTCCAAAATAAAAACTCCTCTCAATATATGGGTTGCACCTAAAACACTAAAGAGAGGTTTCATAGCATAATCAATTGAGAGCAGGTGAGTGATAGTGCCACCAGTAGCAATCGGCAAAACCGTTTTTCCTGAAAAAGCATATTGAGGCATTAAATCCAGTAAGGCTTTTAACACTCCGGTATATGAAGCCTTGTACACAGGAGTACCAATTATGATCGCTTGTGCTTGCTCAATCATGTCTTGAGCACGCTTCAATGTGTCACTCTCAAAATTGGCAAATACTAAGTCTTCGGGAGGAACATCCTTAACTGATAAGCAAGACACATCCATACCTTGTTTCTCTAGAATCAACCGTGTAAGTTCTAAAACCGCAGAGGATCTAGATGTTTGTGATGGGCTTCCAGCAATAGTTAATATTTTGTGCATTGTGAAAATTCCTGTTCGAATCAGCAGTTAAACATAGTCGAATCACTTAAGTTAATGTGACAAGACTGTGACCTCCTCCGTTAGAATTCAAAATGTTTATATACTCACCAAATTTCTCGTCTGTAAAATAGCTACGAGAGACCCCACCTGAAAAAGCTACTTGCTGAAAGTGATAATCAAGGCCTAGTGAGTTATAAATCAATCTAAGAAAGTAATCATCCATCCAAAAATCAACGTCGAATTTAGTGATCCCATATTTTCCTTCCAATCTTCTATTGAGAGTTTTCAGGAGCCAAGACCATTGAGGTTTTAGAGTTGGATCTATGCGAGTGCCAAATTCTTGAGAAAAAAAGTGTAAGGTCTGATTTGAGTTAATGCTTGTGAGTTGATTAAGTTGCTGTATTCCATCTATTTGATTTTGCAGAAACCAGTGGTTTGCAATAACCAGATCATGCAAATAAGAAATAACAAACTCAGGATTGTCACGAATAAAATTTGATCGGCAAACTATACCTCTCAAGGAGGGTATCTTCATGTCAGCATTGTTATGCTGGCCAAGCCTTTTTGAGAAATTATGATCCTCTAAAAGAGTGGCATAAGTTTCACAGCAAATATGAGCATCAATATTTCCACTAGAGAGGCTATTGCTAGCTGTTCTAGGATCCTCATTGATCAAAAAACAATGAGAGTTGATATCGAGACCGTACACGTCCAAAAGAGTTATTAGGTACCTGTGGGAATTAGATCCAAACAGTGTAGAAATTCTTTTTCCTGAAAGATCCTTGATAGAACTAATATCAGATTTTTTAGGTATAACAATACATATATCTTGACCAATAATATTGTAAGAAGCAATTGCGATTAACTTAGAGTGAAAGTTCAAGCCATCAAAAAAGGTAGAGCCATTATTTAGCAAAGACATGTCATCCATTACGCAAATATCTAACTCACCTTTGCTCATCTGGCGGTTCATGAGCTCTCCTGAAGAATAGCATGTAATATCAATCTCAAAATCTCTAAATATATTCAAGTCCTGTAAAATTCCAGAGGAATGAGATGCATCCCTCAAGGTTCTATTTATATATTTAACTCCATAGGAAGCTATTAGTTGTCCGATAGAGTCTCTTTGAATTCCGATTCTTAGTGTTTCAGCTCTTTTTGAATTATTTTCTGATATAAATTTACGTTTATCTTCATAATTCTCGGGCTCTTTTTGCTCAAGGCGAAAACTACGAACTAGACTCTCTGCTAAAACTAAAAGCTCACTAAGTGGAGGCACATGAATATATACACCAAACTCGCTGACATCACGTATATAAGTCCAGTCTCTTTTCCTTAGCCCTCGGATATCTTCTAAGCAAAAATCAGGGAGAATAGTGGAACCCTTATCAGCTAAGAAGAAATTCAAAAACTCCTTATATTTATCAATTAAATTAGGAGTTCTTTCAATTTTATATGGCTCAATTCCACTTCTCTGTAATTCATATCGAACCTCACTTAGCAGAGTTAGTTTTCCAAAGTCGATTTCCTGGAGACTAATGGGACGTTCGTAAGTGCTGGGATTATCTTCATCCAGGTTGATGAAGACAAATCGGTAAGTCTGAAGTCGATTACAAGGATGATTCTCTCTATAGGCAGACGTACTATTTATTATTAAGTCGACTTTTTTGGAATTTCCGTTCAAATAAAAATTGTTGCATGTAGTCTCTACAGTGTGTATTTCCTTATCGGGAAAACACATGGAAAGGCGGTTGAAAAACTTATGCTTCCATGAAGCTGAAAGGAGAGGGGTTATTCCAACAGTAATTTCTTCACCTAAAGAATCAATCGGCTTTGCGATTTCTTGCTTTAAGAATTCGAGATCATCGCAAAGATGAATTGTTTTTGAAATAAGCCTTTTACCGTTATTTGTCAGCCTGACAGATCCAGGTGTTCTGGTAACTAAAGAAGTTTCGAAAAACCCTTCCAACTGCTTTATCTTTTTGCTTACGAGTGCTTGACTATAGCCCAGTTCTTTAGCTGCTTGAGAAAACCCGCGAAAATCATCGACTGCTTTTAATATCTTTATATGATTGAAAGTAATATCGCCTATATTCATTGCCTTATAAATAGCTGACAATACATATCAAGTTTGACGATCTGGAGGAGTCCGAGAGGCGAACCCCTCCTTAATAAACTATCTTTCAGGAATTTGTGCTATGATTTCCTCCTCAAGAGGATTTGAAATAGGATGCATTCTCTTGAATGATTGAATATCCTGAGACATGCAATAAATAATTGCTACTGGGCTAATTAGACAGAGGATTGGACCTATGTAAAGGAAAATGTGACTAACTCCGTATGACCAAATTACAAGCGCTGCAATTATTCCGGCTAAAGCTGCACCCCAAAAAGGAGATGCTAAGTAAGCAATGTGTTCTTCATCCTCCTCTATCTCAGTATATGAAATAGATGCTTCTTGAAGAACAACAAACATTGAGCTTATATACTTAATGAAGATGGCTATCCCCGCAAAAATCATTAAAATTGTTGACCAAGAATAAGTACTTCCTGCGGATCCTGAACCTGAAGCTAAGGCGGCATTTTGAGAATTGAAAAGGACGCAAGTAGCAATCGTTATCAATCCCATAATTGTGTACAGAGACACTTTTAGAAAATTTGTACCTTTATGAAAATGCATAAATGAAGCTCCTTACTTCCAAAGATGACTGACAATTCAATGTGACCAAAATTAGAATGGATTTAAATATCTTCAACCTCCTTGAGTGAATTGAAATCGAAAGGTTTTTGGTTCGTAATGCTCAGAAAAATTGGGATTACTGTGCTAACCGCTAAAATCACTAATGTTCCGGGTAATTCTCCTAGCCACATCCTAATTGGCATGCCAATCAGTATTGCTAAAACTGTTCCCCATACAAAACCATTAGCCGTCATCTTTCGCCAAAAAATGGCAAGCATTAGCGGCACTAAGATTGCGGTCCTAATTGCGTAAGTCGTCAGAACAATAGTTACAAAGTCAACTCCTGATAGGACCACTAAAAGAGCAACCAGAGCAGCAACTAGCATTGAGGCTCTGGTCAATTTGAGAAGTGTTTTTTCCTGAACATTAGGGGAGATTGGTTTCACTACATCCACAGCAGCAATAGAACTTAGAGATGCTAAGGCACCATCCATTGTTGAGTAGCAAGCTGACAAAATTACAAAGACATAGGCATAAATTAGCCAGTTTGGAAGTCCAATGTGAGAGATTACGAAGGGACCAACTGCTGCAGCATCGTTTCCAAGGTCAGCCGCTAAGTCAACGTTGAGCGCAATTCCAACCAAACCAAGAATTCCTAGACAGATAGGAATCGGATAAAACCAAGCACCGGCCCATAGGAAGGCTCGACCAACCTCTTTCTGCTTAAGGCCCCAAACAACTTGCCAAAATGACTGGCCTGCCAGAGTCGCCGTCAATAATCCAAGCGCAAGGGTAATACCAAAGGCAGCTGGAACATCAGATCTAGTTACAGAAAGTAGCTCTTGACCTCTACTAGCCACTTCCTCCCACACTGGTGCCGATCCACCTAAATGTCCGAGAACAGATACGATTACAATCGAAGCCGGAACGGTGATGAATAGAGTTGTGAGTGTTGAAGTAGACATGGATGCCCATAAGCCTCCTGTCATGCTGTAAACAAGAACAATGGCGATGGCAATTGTTGCAACCGTGAGTTGATTCATCCCAAATACGGTTGAAATAACCAAGGAAGTCCCCTTCAAATTGATGATTATTTCAATCAGAGACCCAAAAACGAGTCCGATAGTAACCACAATCCTGGCAAACTTCATTCCATTGAACCTGGAGTTTACAAATTCACCCACAGTGTAGCCATGAGGCATTTTTTCCCTAAGTTGTTTAGCAAAAGGAATGATTGCAATAACAGCAAGACCATTGGGGACGGTAAACCACCAAAGTCCCGAAAGGCCAAAGTTATAGGTCATTGCGGCAGACATCATTACTGCCATGGCCCAAGTCCAGACAGATATTAAGCCTGCAACACCGAACCCAAATCCAAGTTTCCTGCCAGCAATAATGAAATCGTGGGTATTTCGAACCAATTTCGATTTTACGTAGATCGCCACACCAAGCGAAATCAGCCCTAGCAGGAGCAGCATGGCTATCCCTTGCATAGGTACTAAAGACGAATTAGCTGCTAACTCTATCCCCATAACACTGCCTCCAGCTTATTATCGACGTAAACGAAGAAATGCAAAAGCCTCCATCTAACCCCGCCAATATAAACTAGTAGTTTTGGCGGAATTAGATTATGAATATGCGACTAAATTCTTCTTGGATCGGGATCAGTAATCAAGAGAGAAATGTATAGCCCTTAAACAAAAACATCCCTATTAAACTATTGCAAGCTTAGATCTGGACTAGAGCCCAAATCCGAGTTCACGATCAGTTAAGACGACACTATCAGTAAGAAAAAGAAACGCTGTAAGTAAATATACATTTTGGAATACTGCCTATTCCAATCCGTAATAGATGACAAGATAACTCTTTGATTTGTATTTAAAAGCACAAAAATTATCTTCGGCAACCTAAGGAAATAAAACGGACAATACTAAATATTCCAAATCGTGATATTCAATTTCGGAATATGTATGTAACGATACCTCATTGCCACTGTAGCATCGTTAATCTGATGCGTATTCAAAATTGAAATCAGATTTGTGAGTAATCAAGTCATGAGATCCTCCTCATCGCTAGGATCAGTTATGAGTAGCAATAAAGGTTTGGACTCAATCTTTGAGGCTATTCAAGATCTTCAGTCAGGAAAAATGATCATTGTGGTCGATGATGATGACAGAGAAAACGAGGGGGATCTCGTTTGCGCAGCTCAGTTTACAACGCCAAGTATAGTAAACTTCATGGCGACTCATGCTAGAGGCTTGCTGTGTTTATCAATGGATGGAAAGAGGCTTCAAGAGCTGAACCTCAATCCAATGGTTCTCGACAACTCTGATCCGCATGGAACAGCCTTTATGGTAAGTGTAGATGCTGGAGCTTCAGCCGGGGTAACCACAGGTATATCTGCTCATGACCGTGCTAAAACGATTCAAGCTTGTATAAATCCTGGTACTCGTCCGTCTGATTTAAGAACGCCTGGGCATGTTTTTCCACTAAAAGCTCAACAAGGAGGAGTGCTTGTCCGATCTGGACACACTGAAGCAAGCGTTGATTTAATGAAGTTAGCGGGACTTTATCCTGCCGCTGTAATCTGTGAGATTCAAAACTCAGATGGAACTATGGCTAGGCTTCCTCAGCTATTAAAGTATGCAGTTCAGCACGATCTTAAAGTCATTAGTATTGCTGATCTGATTGATTACCGTATGCAAACTGAGCGACTAGTCAAATGCGAAGCTACTTCAAACCTCCCTACCAAGTTTGGTCACTTTAAGACCTATGCTTACCGGAACCTTATTGATAACTCGGAGCATGTTGCTCTTATAGTAGGCGATCAATCGAAATTTTCCGAGAGTGACGTAATGGTTCGTGTTCACTCTGAATGCCTGACAGGGGATGCTTTTGGTTCCCTTCGCTGCGATTGCAGATCGCAATTGCATACTGCATTAGAAATGATTAATTCAGAAGGACGCGGAGTAGTCCTCTATTTGCGGCAAGAAGGTAGAGGTATTGGATTAATCAACAAGTTAAAAGCTTATTCTTTACAAGACAATGGCTTAGATACTGTGGAAGCCAATGAAAAGCTTGGCTTTAGATCTGATCTTAGAAACTATGGTATTGGTGCTCAAATCTTAATTGACCTTGGTATTAATAGGCTAAAGCTTTTAACTAATAATCCCAGGAAGATTAGTGGTCTAAAGGGTTTTGGGTTAAATGTTGTCGATAGAATACCGTTGATCTCAAAGGCAAATCCTCACAATGCTTCTTATCTAGTTACCAAGGCTGACAAGCTTGGGCACTTACTCTTAGACACAGACCATAGTGAAACGGTTTTATCAACTAAGCTCAGAGCTGATGTTGCATAAGTCCTGACTGGATCCAATGACACTGGATTCATTGACGCTACTTTGAAGGCCATGTCGTTGATGGTCTGTCCCTGGCGTTTGGCTTTTTGCCCCTGCTGAATAGGGCTGTCAGGATCCACAAATGACCAGTAGTAGGCAACCCAGAACTCGGCCAGCAGCTTCAGGGGAACGGCTACATCGCTTTGATAGGTTCTCAAGTCGGGGTAGGTTAGCACCACATCGTTGATCGCCCGCAGCAGCGCAATTTTGTAACTCGTTACCTTCGTATCGTGCTTGAGGATCGTGCTGATGACTTTATCTGAGGTGATAGCAGTCATCGGTCTTTCCTGGCCTTAGCAAGCCAGATTCCCCTGTTCCCTTGCTGACCTCCTACTTCTGCATGAATAGGCATTGACTGGGGATATCTGCCGTGAGCAATTCCAACGTCCTGGGGCTGGCTCACTTCAGCATTCCAGCCATAGCCCCTCAGAAGCTGCTGGGGCTCGTCGCAGCCAAATTGCCAGTGGCGTACTACTCGTCCCCTGTCGGCATTCTTAGCGCTCTGGGCTGCCAGTATAGAACCGCTTTTTACCACATCTATACCCAGCACACTGCCAGGGCAGCTCAACGCTGTAACAGTCCTCAGTAGAGAGTGGGCTGAGGGTTCTGGCAGGTACATGACAACGCCTTCGAGAATCCAGATGGTAGGACTCTCTTGCCTCAAACCTGCTTCTAGAAGTCGAGCGATCCACCCTGACTGAAGATTTTCTAAGTCACCCGCAATCATAGTGTGGCGACAGTTTGGCTTAAGGTTCCGCAGAGCATGAGATTTATAGGCTAGAACCCCTGGCATATCGACTTCATAAAGGTTGGTAACAGGTGGCCAGGACAACCGATAGGCTCTGGTATCTAGTCCTGAGCCCAGGATGACGACTTGAGGTGCAGACAACTGGGGCAGAGTGGCCAGCAGTAGGTCATCAAAGAAGCGCGTCCGAATGGCGATGTAGCGGGTGCGTTTGATAATGACATCTTCCAGAGAACGCCCCTGCCTTTCAGCCACCTTCCGCCATTTAGTTAGCAGATTCTCGACCTCGTCCCCAGCTAGGGTGGCTGCATAGGGATCGTTGAATAGTGGAACAGGCAGGGACTGCTCAATGGCCCGCTTAGCTGCCACAATCTGGGCGGTGTAAGAGATGGAATTGGCGAATGTAGACGACACAGGAGAAGGGATTGTAGCAGGTCTCTACAGTTTGACTGAGTCCTGTCCTATGAAACCACGGGACAAGACTCAGCCATGGGTTAATTTTGCTCAGACTTCACTGGAGATCCTTACTGTTTCCAGGGAATCCAGAACAAATTTACCACCCCTATCGATATTCCTATCGGGCGCACAGGTCTATCTGTTGGCGATCAGCCTGGGAAAATTGATTACCCCAGTCTTTATTCAGTTTTCTCAGACAGCCCTTAAGCTTCCCTCAGAGAGACATCAGGAAAGGCTCAGGGTACCCCGGCACGATAGGACTCAAGATGAACGATTCAAACAACACTTGATTCCTAAAGGAGCCCCAGCTATGAAACTCTCTTTCCTCGGTAAGTCCTACACCGCTTCCACCCCTGCTATCGATGCCACTGAAACCGGCGAAACGGCAACCTTCATGGGTAAGCCCTACGCCCGTAAGCAGTTCAATGTAGCCCACCGGCAGCAGGCTGCAGAACTGACCTATCGCGGTGTTCGTTACGCCCGTTAAGCCTTCCTCTGAGACAACGACTCTTCCTTCTTCCTCCTAACCAGCCACAACTACTTCACGGCCTCACCGGCAGCGGTGGGGCTTTTTGTTGTGGAGTTGAGAACCGATGGAAGGCCAATAAAAATCCCCCAGCCAGAGCCAGGGGAGTCCTCAAAAATTAGGTGTATCTATATACCCGTGTTTTCAGCATTCCCCTGTTGTTGCTGTCTATCGTCGCTGGCCCAACCTTTACGCTATTGTGCTGACCACTGCTTCAGCAGCAGCATAATATGGCTGGCTCAGAGTTTTACTCCACACCACCCCAGACAAAGTTCCAACACGTCATATATGTGCAAGTGATATATCTATGTGTCTATGTGTCTGTATGTCTGTATGTCTAGACTCCAGGCAAAAAAGAACCCCCACCGTAGCTACTCAGGCGACGGTGGGAGTGATGGGTGTGTATCTACCTCACTTAAGTTTTCCCTGCCAGAAAATCAATTGACCAGGGATAGGGAATCTACTAAGAGGCCCCACCAAACTTATTCATCATGGATTCCGCCCGTTTGCGGTTTGCTAGTTGCTGCCGGTATTCGTTCTTCTCACCAGCTGCGGCTAAAACCTCATTCATTGCATCTGGATGCGCTTCCATGTATTCGTACATGGCCTCGATTAGCACCTCACGGCTAATGCTCTGACTACGGCAGAAATTATGTAGCCGGTCGATCAGATCAGCTTCCATGCGGAAGGTGCTGCGCTTGGTTTGCATCTCGACGTCTTGAGGTTTAGATGTCTTTATGTCTGTATGTCTAGACTCCGAGATGTCTTGACGTTCTGGCGCTTCTGTCACAACGACATTGGATTCAGGGGCTTCCGGCCATTCCTGCTCATACTCGTGGTCTGTATGTCTTGATGTCTGTATGTCTGGACTGCCAGGAGTCTGTATGTCTGGAGGTGCAGATGTCAGGGTGGCATCTCTGGGTGAAACCTTGGGGCGGTTGCGACTTTTGAGGCGTTCTAATGCATCATTCACGGGTCAGCAGGGCCTCCATAATTTGCTCAAAAGGATATTGCAGGTCGGGTTGGCCAATCTCACTGAGTAGCTTCCCCTGGCGGATGGCGTTCTTGAACTTTTCAGATTCACGGATGGAAGCCATGACCGGAGTATCACCGGCAAACTCTTTCATAGCGGCGATGTTCTGGCGACCTTCCAGGGTTTGGGTATTGCCGACCCAGCGATCTCGAAAGGGAATCACTCCCAGCACAGAGCCGGTGAAGGCTTCCAACTCTGCTTGCTCGTTGAGGAAGTCCAGGGTATCCACCAGGGAGTTAACTCCTTTAACGTTGGCTTCCACCGGGATCAGTACATGGTCGGAGGCTCCCACCGCAGAGAGGCAGATTTGCGATCGCGAGGGTTGCACGTCAATGAGAGCCACATCGAACAGGTCTTTTACCTTGCGGAGTCGCTGTTTCAGGATAAAGGCCCCCGCTCCACTGCTGCTGAGGAAGTCGCTGACCTTGAATAACCCCCGGTCGGCTGGCATGACAAACAGGTTTTCGTACTGGGTTTCATAGATGCCGTCCTCTACATCGACAGCTTTGGTCAGGACTTCAAACAGGCTGGGTTCGTCGGGCTGTACTTCATGGCCCAGGTAAAAGGTGAGATTGGCCTGGGGGTCAGCGTCTACGGCCAGCACCTTTTTACTGTTTTGGGCCAGAAGTAGCGCTGTAAAGAAGATTGTGGTGGTTTTTCCCTGCCCCCCAGACAGGGAGATCGTTGAACAGGTTTTCACGAGGGCATGCCTGGAAAGAACACCAGAATCATAATGCCTTTATGTCTAGGCGTAAATATGTCTGCATGTCTTTGAGTCTATAAGTCTAGACTTGAATGTGTCTGAACATGCAAATGCCGGTCCATAATGGGTCGGCTGGGTACAAATGGGGACAAAAGTTGGCAGTGAGACGTGCCGCGCTCTCTCGCCGTCCTTACCTTCGGGAAAGCTTCTCTCTAAAGCCCCACCCCATGCTCCGCCGAGGGAAGCAGGGTGGCCAGGTGATGCTCTGAAAACGGGGGCCTGCTTTTCCCTCCGCGCCATTTGCGGCTACTGGGGGATAAGGAAGGAGATGTCCCTGAAATGATGGTAAAGCTGTTAGGACGGTGGATAAAACAACAAGGGGGTAAGTGATTCCTGGTCTATGACAATAATGATTCGCCCCTTGCAGATGAGAGATCGTAAATCGCTCCGTCAGCTATTCCGTCGTTCGTTTAACTGGCTAAAGCTGCCTTTTCTCCCAGCCCACCCGCCAGGTTTTGTTGCCATCCAGGGGGAGCATATCTGCGGGGGGATTGTGGTCAATATATTTTCCCTATCTGAAGGTCGTGGAGGCAGCATCTTGGCTCTGGCTACAGCCCCCGAGGTTAGGGGGCAAGGGGTAGGGCAACGCCTGGTGGAAGCTGCCCTGGATTACTTACAAGACCACGACTGTTGTCAGATCCTCACCTGTGTTGAAGGCCATAACACCTCCTCCAGTCAGCAGTTTGCCACCCGTGGTTTTCAAGTACTGTCCCTGGGACAGCAATTACGCATCTATGGTTGGCGACTACCCTATGTTTGGTACAAGACAGGGCACCTTGGCGATCTAGGGCATCTTCTCTGGTGCCAGGGGGTGGACCATCCTCCAGATAGGGTAGAACCGGCCTGGCTCATCAGTGGTTTGGGAAATGGTTTAGTAATGGCTTTAGTACTGTGGCGGCGAGAGTCGGCTGATTTCTTGAACTGGCCTGACTTGGCACTGGTGGTACTGCTGGTAGCAGGTATTGTGTGGCTGCGAGAAGCGGGCATGGCCGGGGTGGCGCGGTGGCGCGGCATAGTAACCCGTCATTATGGATGGGAGTCAGGTAGTCTCATCGCCATTCCGATAGCTTTGGTGTTTCGTGGCTTTTTTCCGGTACCGGGCAATCGCTATCCAGCTCAAGCAGTATGGCGCTATCGAGATATGCGATCGCAGTTGGGATGGATTGCCCTGGGCGGTATTATCCCTGTTTTACTGCTGATCTATGGATGCAGTTGGGGCCTGCGCTTGGACTTATCTGAGCCAGCTAGAGATTGGCTACAGCTAGCGTACATTACCGCCCGGTTGTTAGTGGGGTGGGATGCCCTGGTGCCGTTTTTTCCCTTCAACTGTTTCAATAGCCGTCGGCTGTGGCAGTGGCACCCTGGCATTTGGGCTGGAGTGGCGATCTTGGTGGTGTTGGCCATTAGCTTAGCGAACGCATCAACTGCTATTTAGCCCGCCCGATTGTAGGGTAATTTCTAAATGAAATATCTTAAGTGATTAATCGGATAAGCGATTAATCGATTGACTGCAAGAAGGTTCTAAAATAGCGAAGTTATTCAGCAAGAGGGGATAAACGGCTAACCAGTTGTTTGGTTAGTTGATTAGTCAGTTAATGGGTTAACCAAGTTATGCTTTTATCCTGGTACGCCAGTTCATGTGACCGGGAAATACCTAGCGAACTTAATCCGAGTTGCCTGGATGGCCAGGTCATGGGCCTGCTGAATATCATCTAAGTCGAGTAGGGCTACCATCTTTTCGCAATAGGCTACGGCTTCCAGTCCCACCGACTCAGGGATATAGTTCCGAGCAATGCGACCGCTGCCATGGACCGGGTTTTCCCAAACCTCTTTCATGGTGGCGGCATCCATGCCGAATAGCCCCTGGTAGGTGTAGTTCGTCCAGTAACCATAGCGGCCTCGCGGGTCTTTATCCTTGACTTCCCAACTCCAATCGGCTCGGGCCGGTTTGCCTGCCTCTCGTTGCATGATCCAGTTCTGGACCCGCTGATCGTCTTCGTAGGTGTAGGCTCGTTTAAGTACCGTATATGCCTGGGCGTAAATACCCTCGGCAGCGAACCAGGCCAAGAAATCGATCAAGCCATCACGAGCGGGTTTGCGAAGTTTACCAGGATTTTTAGCCCAGTCTTTAGCTAGGTTGGCCCAATCGGATGCCTCCAGCAGCAGATACTCATTCCCGTCTTCTGCCAAGATTTGGGTCACCCTGAAAGTATTGCCAGAAGGGAGTTTGAGGTACCTGTCCCCCTCGATTTGGGTCACCCTATTTGTAAGGGTTTGTTGGGGTACTCCAATGTGTCTATCCATCCCGCGAAAGCCCATACCAATGGTGGGTTTGTCTGGGCCTAAGCCGTTGGGGTCAATGATGATGGCTTTAATTTCTCGGCTTTTATACCGCAGAGGAATAATCTGACCGGCGCGAAATTCAGGCATCGGCTGAAACTCCTACGCTTCCATGAATCTTCTCAAGAGCCGTATAACCTCAACGGAATCTTCCTGGTCACTCATGTGTTGCCGTCGCTCGATTCGTTAACAGGCTTAATTTTGCCACTCTGGATCGCTTTATCCACGGCCTCAATGATTAGCGTCTCAACATAGTTGCTCATACTGCGGTTCTCAAGGGCCGCCAGCTGACCTAACCCGTCCTTGTAGTTCGGGTCCAAGTAAACCATCAGTTTGGCCTTGTCCGTTGGCATGGCTGGCTCATTGGTGATTCCGCTAAACATGATGGCACCTCACAAACAAAAAACAATAAAGTGAAAGTACTGTACAGTTAAAGTACTAATACTGTAATAATGTGTTTGTGCTTGTAGTACATCTGAGGTAATTCACGATGAGTCCTAAAAACCATGCCAACTTCGACGGTAAAGCCGTCCCTTTCGACGATGAAGGCAACCTGGATGAGGACAACGCCTCTCCGGTTACCCGCAATGATGACGGCAGCATCACGATTCATGGAGACGACGGCCCAAGCCGAGTCCCGGTAATCGGTTCTATTGGTGGAGATGGTGAAGTCACATTTGACCATCCCGAAGTGGTGCCAGAGATTGTGCCGTTGGATGAGGATGTCCGGTAGCTATGGCCAAGCAATTTGACGGCAGAGACATGGATGCCGAAACCCGGCATGACATGAACTGCAATATGAAAGAAGGCGTTACACCAGAAAGTACTTTCAGCGACTGGGGCGATTACGAAAAGGACTATCGGGAGGAAAACCAGGAGGATATTAAGGCTTCTACCCCAGAAGAGATTGATGAGTACTGGAGTACGCTAAGATCTTCAGGAGTGAGAATCAAAGATGATTAACATGATTATCGAATTTCTCGAAGGCGCTAAGCGTGAGACGGCTACCCCGCTTCAGTTGGAAACCTACGACCTGCTGAAGGATAAGCTGTCTGAGAACCGAAATGTGCCTATAGCTGAGCTACTGGCTGCGTTAAACCTGACCGATCCTCGACCGCTGGTGTCTCGTATTGAGCACCTGGCGGAGAAAGGGTTTCTACGGTTGAAGAGTGAAAACGAAATAGTGAAATGGACTTAACCGTTTGCAGCACTCAGACGAACAGGTCAAGGGACTTCCTCTAAGTGGTTGATGCTGTCTGGAGATGCTTCGATACCGTCGTTTGGGGTGTTACGTCTCTGGGTATCGCTCACATTGCTCTCTTAAGCTTCAGGATAGGAAATATCAACAACTGAGTCGAGTGCTGCTGATTTTGGCGGAATAGATTCAGACGTTTGCGAAATAACAAACCTCCTATTGAATCAGGACTGAGCTATCCGAAATGAGGAAGATTTCTCTTGCCTCTTGTTATTAGGTTACTCCTTCTGTGAGGGGATATTGACATCTGATACTAAAGATTATCTTTCGGTTAATGATTGCTCTCGTCCCTGGTTCGGCCAATTGCCGTAGTAATGACCTGGATCAGCGGGGCATCCTAGGGGCAGCGTTGAGAGTAGCCATGGAATCAGGATCTAAGCCCATTACCCCAATGACTGTTCGGCCTAAGCGGGTACTGCTTGCGATCGCAGTTGGCATGGCCATGCTGTTTCCCGTGCTCGACATATACGCCAGGGCTAAACACAGATACCTGCTCTGGAGGGCTGATGGCATTCAGTGCATGACGTTCGAGGCTGATGGAACTCTTGTAGGCCGCTACTATGGGGCTGAACACTGTGGCCAGTGAAGGCATGGCTAAGCTCGATTGTTGTAACCGTTGTCAGTTCTATTCCCGTAGTTCCTTGCTGGTTTGTGCCCTGCATCCAGACGGCGTTGAGGGGGACAGCTGCAGTGATTTTGAGCTGGATCTAACCATCCCTGATAAAGAGGCTATGGCCTGGTATGGGGAGCAGTGGCAGCCTGAAGGAGCCAGTTACTACGGTGGAGAGCTAATTCTGGAGCCGGTGCAGCGGGTAACGATGGAGCAGCGGTTGGAGCTGCTGGATAACCACCCCCTGTTTACCGGCAGGTGTCCGAACTGCGAGATGGCTATCAGACAGACTGAGCCGACCCGTATTCATTGGGATTGCAGGCATTGTGGTTGGATGGATGATTCGGTGTAAGAGCCGCATCTTCAATATGTGCAACCTACCTATTGAGCGATGTTTAAATCGAGATGCAGCCCTATGGGTATAGGTAGGTCTTACGGCAATCTGATGGGTAACGCTATTCGTGCTGGATTTCTCTACTTTGTGGCTGTGTTCGGCATCGGTTTTGTGCTGGGAACAATCCGTGTCCTGGTGCTGATTCCCAGACTTGGGGAACTGGTCAGCACCTTTATTGAGTTGCCCATTATTCTGGGCGCAGCATGGATAGTTTGCGGGTTGCTGGTGGCCCGGCTCCATGTGCTGCCTCAGTGGCAGGTGCGCCTCACTATGGGGGGTATTGCCTTTGGGCTCCTGATGGTGGCTGAGTTGGCCCTGTCTGTCTGGTTGTTTGGCGGTACGGTCCAGGAACACTTTGCAGGCTACCTGTCCCTACCCCAGGCTGTAGGATTGGCTGGACAAGTCACCTTTGCTCTGTTTCCCCTGTTGCAAATGGGGCAGCGTCTCAGGACTGTGAATGATTGAGTTTACTGTCTCGTTAACCGAACTGAGAACCGTCTTTTATTAGGGAGTAAATCCGAAGCTGGATGATCGGTAGAGCAGGTCTAATCGTGTGAATTCTGACATTAAGAGACTTCAATACTTAAAGAATGGCACGGCGAAAACGCAAGAAGACTTTTCCCTGTGGGCATCGAGGGCAGGGGAAGGAATGTCAGCGCTGTAAGCAGGAGGCAGAGACGGCTCAGCGTCAGGCTGAGGCAGTAGCAAAACGGCTACAGGATAAAGAGGCATGGGACGCCAGCTTTAATGAAGATGTGATTGATCTACGGGGCTTGCCAAAACATGTTGTGGAGAAGGCCCGACAGGTAATTCAGTCTCTGGAAGCCGGGCAGAACTACCGATTCTTTAAGGGGAAACAGATGAGGGTGAATTCTCAGCTCGTTAGGATCCCTCTCAACAATGACTATCGGTTAATTGTGAAGCAATCAAGCCAGACTCTCATCATGCTGGAAGTGCTGACTCACGAGGAATACAACAAAAAATATGGTAAGAACCAGCGAAAGATAGGCTGACCTTAAATCAACCAACGCAGGCTGCTTCATTTTACGCCTCAGAACTCGGCGCAAGGGTTTCACAAGCTGCGCCAGGCGGTTCTGGTGGTGCTGCGCGTTTTTTTCTTGGGCCTGCCTTGCCCTTACGCCTGGTGTGATCTGTTTAGACCGGAAGCCTTGCGGGCGTGGATGGGACCGCGTTGCGTTTGGTTTTAGCTATGCAAGCAGCAGTTCCGTTCGAGTTTGTTCAGGCAGTGGCGGCTGAGTGTGAGGCGGTGGAGTGCTACTGGCGGGAGTCCGATAGGTCGTTTACAGGCTTCGTGGCTGAGGTGTGGTTTAGTGAGTTGCCCTCGGCATTTGCGGCCAAGTGGGCGGCTGTGGTGGGTTACTCGGTGCTGGTGCGTTGTGTGTCGTCAGGGCCTGCACCATTTGCGGTGTCGGTGCCCTGCACGGTGCCTGGTGGCCAGGTGCAGCTGCTCGGTGGGCAACGGGGTGGCCGGGTTCGGTGTCAGCTTGTGGCGTAGCTGCTCGGGGGGCGTTAGCTCCCTTTTCTCAACTAATCAAGCCTTTAAGGGCTGGATTCATGGACAGATGAAGGCGCTGATATATGACGGAGTACTGTCTGTACTGGTGCCAATTACGAAGTCAGTCCCCAAGGTCCTGTTTGCAAGCTCCTGAAGGTTTCTCGCTTGGTCGACTTCGTTTTGACTCCGACGGATAACATAGCCATGGATGCGATAGCCACTTCTTGCATTTACGGAATCAGGGAGTTCTCTAACGCGGACTTCTCCACTTGTGACCTCTGTTAGGGCTACTTTTAACTTATTTGCATCTGCCTCCGCCTGAGAGCCAGATGTTGTACACCAGAAAATATCGTAGTTCCAGCTGATCCAGTCAAAACCTGCTCCTTGGCCGGTACTAGGTGGCTCTTTTTCATCTTCATCAAACACTTCCGCTTCCGCTTGTATTTGCTCAACTCTTTCTTGTATGGGCTCTAGCCCACCTTGCTTCAGCACCTGCAAGAAGTCAGACTTAAGGTCTTCATCCTTGACTAATGAGAGGACAACCGCTTCTGCTGCTTTCTGTTGCTGTAAGTTCTCTTCTTTGATAGAGCCGACAACAACCTCGTAAACTTTTAGATGTAGCCCTTGAATACTCTCTCGCTCTTCCCGTAACCCTTCTTGCTCGCGCATTTGAAAATCTAGTTCACCGAGTCTCTCTTGAAGCTGTATCTGACTTTGATTACTGGATGCACTGAGGACAAGGGCTGTTATGGCGGTAAGAGCTGTGAGCAGGGGTACAAGGACATCCTTCACGAAATTCTCTTTCATTTTCATAACTTAAGTTACTCGATACCCTTGAAGTGCGGGTACGAGGACTCCGTCATATCATCTATTTTTCGATCTTAGTAATAAGTCAATGTTTATATCGACAATAAGCGATGAATTTGACTTTTTTTAGAGAAACTATACTTGCTAGACCTTCGCTTTTCGATCTAAGTAACACGGGCAGCGCTTCGCAAGCTCCCACGCAGCCCTTACCTTGTGCCAGGTTGCTCTCGGATGAGGCCCCACCCACGCACCCCGCCGAGCGGTCAGGCCAGCCAACTTACTCCATATCTGAAATTGCAACCTTCCAACCTATCTACTACCCTGAAACAGCCTGCCCACTCCGCGCCATTCCCGGCCAACCTGTCCTCTACAGAAAGAGACCTTCTGCAAACTTTGGTCTGTCAATCGCCACATTGTCCGGGGCGCGGGGGCCTGCTTCGCTTGTAAATGGTTATCTCCAGCCACACCCCCGGCAGGGGGCGATGGAAAACGGTTGATCGGCTCCAGCGTGGTCTGTTGCTGCGTAGCGTTTCCCACACCCCCTACCTCCCCCGCGCCCAGGGTGGGGTTTCTTTTTATCGAGGCTCCTACCCGCCCCCACCCCCCGCCCACCCACCCCAGAGGGCTACACAGGGGAAGGCAGGGCAGCCCCCGGCAGGGGAGCCGCCGTCGTGGTGGCCCCTGGCCAGCCGTCCGGTAGGGTGTTCCCCTCGTAGTGGTTCCGGTCGGTGGGTAGGGCAGAGTGCCTTATAAAGTCTGTTGCTCTGCCCTGGGGTTTAGGCTTGCCCGCCCCTTGGCCTTCGGGGTGGGTGGGTTGCCGTTCCCTTGCTTGCGTCTGCTGCCGTTGCTCTGCTGCTGCCCTTGCGCCCCTAGGCTCTCGCATTTACTCCGGTCGGTTTCCGCTTGGGTGGCTGGCTTAGCCGTTTGCACCGTCTTTGCTAGAATTTCGCTCCTAGCTGGCACGTCTCAGGCTTGCGCCCTCATTAAGCCCCTTGTGCTGGCTTCGCCCCCTTGCCTGTTCTCATTATAAGCTAAAAATAGTTTATTATTCAACTAATTTTAGTTGAGGTTGGAGGGTTTTTTGTGGACCATTCTGCTGCTGTACTGGTCGCTAAATATCTCTGTATTGGCTTCTCTGGTGCCCGTAAGCCTGCACCGGCATCGTTAACGGCCCTCAAGTGGCTCAGCCGCCATGTGCCCCCCAACACCGCTGTAATGGTGGGTTGTGCTGCTGGATTGGTTGCGGCCTGCCCTGCCTGGTATTTCTGCCCCCTGGCATTTCTGCCCCTGCTGGCTGGGGGCTTCAGGCTATCAGCGACGGCTGGCAACAGCATCAACCACCAACCGATCAGCTTAGTTTATTTAAGTAGTACATATGTATTAAATGCCTTTATTCAACTAAAATTAGTTGAGCAATAAGCTAAAATTAGTTTAGAGGCGTTAAGAGTTCGGTCATGGTTACGGCATTTAATATCCTGTATTCTGCTGCTGCTGTTCGCCGTTTATTGGGGTTGAGGTCATCGGCCCAGGTTGAGCTTAAAGAGTTTGCCCGTGTTATTTGGGTTTGGGTCAAAGGTCAGCGCCCCACGTTTATTAGTAAGGCAGTGTTCAAGCAGCACTTTGCAGAATGGCGCAAGGCTCAGAGCAAGAACCTGAAGGTTACAGAGCGGTTAGATCGTCCCAATACTTACACCGTTCGCAACGAGTACAGCGAAACAACCTATATCCTTGAAACCCGCTCTGATGGGGTGTTTTGTACCTGTGACGACTTTAACAATCAGCTTGAGTTCTTTGGCCGGGGTTGTTGCAAACACGGCTACGCAGTCTTAAGGCATCTGGGCTTCGGTTCTCTCAACGAATACATCACAGCCCAAAAGGTAGTGCCCCTACGCCGAGCCAGCGAACCAGCCGCCGCCTACGCCGCTTAATTCCCCGCCCTGGGCATGGCGTTAAAAGGCCCCCGTGACCAACCACACGGGAACCCAGAACACTTAAGGAGAAAAACGATGGGTCTATTAACCCCAGATATCCGCCAACAACTTCCGCATCTGTACTCTCAGGAGTCCGTTGAAGATCCGATTGCCCACGTCAAGTTTTTCCATCCGTCTTCCAATTGGACTTGGTTTGTCACTGAGTTCGATGGTGAAGAACTGTTCTTCGGTCTGGTGCAAGGACTGGAAGAGGAACTTGGCTACTTCAGTCTGCAGGAACTGGAGTCTGTGAACGTCGGAGGTGTCGTTGTCGAACGTGACTTGCACTTCACCCCAACGCCCTTATCCAAACTACGCCAGCGTTAACCAAAGGTTTGCCCCCTGCTACGCCGACTAAAGCTCAACAGGGGGTGAATCCCCAGAACACTATTGAGGATCTACCCATGATTTTACGTGAACCGCCCGAAATCGCCTATTTACGGGAACAAGAGCAGCGAGAGCAAGAGCAAGACCAGATGGATGAAGCCTGGGGGCATGATGCCCTGGCCCTGGAGGAAATGGTCAGACGTTGGGGCACCAAGGCAGTCCTTAAGGAACTGGAGAAAGCCCATGAACGGGTTAACCCTGATGGCTCAAAGGTGCTGTGGAGTGTTCCCAGCCGGGCCTATCTGATGGGTGGCTATGACAGCCCAGACCCCTGTAGTTGCGACTAGTGATAGGAGAGGTTAAATCGATGAATTTACCTCTAGCTCTAACTCTCATGAGAGTCGCTGAAGGCTCAACTCAGGAAGACCTGGCCAAGGCATTGAACGTTAGTAAATCTCACATCTGTGAAATCGAAAAAGGGAAAAAAATGCCTTCGCTGGACCTGATTGAAAGTTATGCCCAGCACTTTCAAATCCAAGTATCAGCCGTTTTTCGGTTTGCTGAAAGGCTTGAGGCTAATCACTTGTGTTTCCTTGAGTAGTCTCGGACCTGCGAAACGTGACCTGGGGCGGATGTCGCTAAAAGCCGCCCCCGTGACCGACTACACGGGAACACCCAGAACACTAAAAGGACAAACAAAATGACGAGAAATGGAAATAGCCCATTGGCTAACGTCTTTGGCTCTAAACCAGCCAATGCAATCTATCTGCCCGATGCTCCCTTTGCGGTTCGGTTCAACTGTCAGGCCGGAAAGTTGGCCCTGACTGAGACTGATTTTTTAGGTGATGAAGCCGAAATCTCAGTTATCAAGGTATCCCGGTACTTTGGCAGTCTGGGCAGAACCCGTAATGTCGCTTGGATGCAGTTGTTTTATGTACCTGCCCCCAGTTGCAAGTTTCTGCCAGCTAATACCGTCTGTGTGAGCTATATCAAGACCCGCTCATTGAGTGCCCTACAGCAGACCGTGACCCGCTTAATCGGTGAAGGGGTAAACCCCGCCGAGGGTATTTTCAAAGTCAGCTTTATCCGCCATGCGAACGGGGATCGTAACTATGCGTCTGTTCGGTTTGAATGGCGGAAGCGGAAGGGCAGCACTGAGACGAATCAACTTAGCCAGATTGCAGCATTCATTGAGTCCGGCCCCCAACTGCTGGATCTGGACGGCACCCGCGACATGATGTGTGTCGATGACTTACCAAGCCTGTTGGTTCAGCAGATGGTTGACACCGCCAAGCTGGAGCCGGAACTATCGCCCCACGAAGTCTTACAGAGGCTACAAGCCCCTCAGTTGTCCGCTGAGTAATTGCCGACTGACCAACGCCCTGGCCCTGGCTAGGGCATCTGCAAACCTTATTCTTTGAATCAGCCATGTATGACATTCACACGACCCAAGACGGCGACACTCTTTTAATCTGCTGCATGGGGAATGAGCATCTGTTGAATACGATCCGGTCATTCACCAGCCGTCTTCAAGCAGCGGTTGAAGTGCTGACCAGCCCTACTCTGGATGACCCTTTAATTGCAGTCTTCCAACCCGGATATAGCAAAGCTGCTATGCAGGAGAAAGCCAAAGAGACTGTGGAGTTCTTGCACGAACGGTTACAGCCCTATGTGGTGGAGGCAACCTTGAGAGGCTTGGATGTAACCGAGTTGTTGCAGAAAGCCTATGGCCGCACTGCTGCAGTCCCGATGCAGTCAGCCCGACTGCTGGAAACGGGAGCTGACGTGGAAGTGAATACCGTCTTTCCCCTGTAAAAGCTGTTATCCGCCCCGGCCCTGGCTGGGGCACTTTAACCTTAAGACCCTGGACAGAGCATGGAATACATAACTATCCAGATTCAAAAGACTGACCACTTGAGGAAAACTCCGGTCTCTCAGGATGACATGAAGGAACTCTTGGGGATGTTGGGATTTTCGGAGACTGCGATCTCATCTGCCACCATCGCAGTCTCGCGGAACGCCGCTACTGTTCACTGGGCAGACGAACCCGGCAGGGTTGCGGCTTAGCTATCACCGGCAGGGGTGGCCCCCATCCCTGCCCTGTTTGTTTTTTGCCATCACACACTACAGTCAAAATCATGTTTCAGCCATCGAAGTACCAGACCGACATTTTTGATTTCATTGCCACCGGCACAGGTGATGCCGTGGTGGATGCCGTTCCCGGTAGTGGGAAGACAACCACCTGCGTTGAGGCATCGAAGCGCCTGAAGACTCGCAGAGCCCTGTTTTGTGCGTTTAACAAGCACATTGCAGACGAGTTGAATACCCGATTGGATGGGATGAGAGCCCAGACGATTCATTCTGTGGGTTTGTCTTCCCTCAGACCATTAGGAAGGCCGGAAGTTGACGCGAAGAAGTACAGCAAGCTAGTCCGCGAATATCTGATTGATAGCGGCATTACGGAGCAGGAGACATTGACCACTGCCAGCAGTCGTATCCGTGATCTGCTGCGCCTGGCTCAGCTCACCCTGGCTGATGCTGAGGAGGAGTCAGCCCTGAGAGACATCGCTGACCGTTTTGACTTGGATAGGGCGGACTGGGCTTTTACCTGGAAAGCGATCGCACCCATCTTGAATAGGGGCATGGAATTGGCCCCCGAGGTAATTGACTATAACGATATGGTCTGGTTGCCCCATGTCTTGAGTTTGGCACCGCGAAAAGTGGACTGGGTGTTTGTGGATGAAGCCCAGGACTTGAACCGTGCTCAGTTGGAGTTGGTGATGAAAGCCCGTGCCAATGGTGGACGCATGTTGTTTGTGGGTGACAAGCGACAGGCTATCTATGGTTTCACTGGAGCTGATACCCAGAGCATTCCCAACATTATCGACCGGACCCAAGCCACGGTTTTACCTCTATCTATCTGTTACCGTTGCCCGATTTCGGTAATCGAGCTGGCCAATGAGGTTTACCCCGGCATTGAACCCTGTCCCAATGCTCCCAAGGGCAAGGTTCGGCACATCGGAGAAGAGGACATCTTGAAGACCGTCAAAGACGGGGATCTGATCATTTGCCGGACCAATGCGCCCCTGGCCACCCTCTGTTTTGAGTTGATTCGTGCCGGGATACCTGCCCGGATTCGCGGCACTGACATCAGCAAGAACCTGATTTCTATCCTTAACTATGTGGAGGATAAGCCCGGTTTTCAGTTCAGCCGGTTGAATTCCTTCCTGGGAGGCTATCTGGAGGAACAGCGCCAGCTCAGGCGAGGGCAGTCTCAGGATGACATCGAGATGATCATGGCCAATATTCTGGACCGGATTGAAACGATTCAGGCCATCTATGAGTCTTCCCGCGCCCGGACGATGGAAGACTTAAAGCGTTCCATTTCAGATTTGTTTAGCGACAAGCGGGCAAAGGTCTGGTTATCGAGCATCCACAAAGCAAAAGGGCTGGAGTCCAACCGCGTGATTTTGCTCTATCCCCATCTGTTACCCCACCCCAACGCTAAGAAGCCCTGGGAGAAGGAGCAGGAGTGGAACCTGAAATATGTTGCTCTGACCCGTGCGATCGCAGAATTAATCTTTGCTCACGGAGATGAGGAAGACTAGCAGACTAAAATTAGTTCTGCTCAATATCTGTTTTTCCCATGTAGATTAGCGTTGACAAGCTAGAATTAGCTGTGCTCAACGCTATTTTTAGTTTAAGCCTGATATGGAATCCAAAAGCCCAGCTGTTCTGAATACCATCAAAGACCGTGCAATCAGTCTTTGGGGAGAAGAGAACTGGCTGAGAGAAATCGTTAAAGAGTATGTGCGCCTGGAGAAGGAGCAAGACCCCACAACCAGCGCGACTCCTAATAGCCGCCGTAGCCAGATTTTGAGGGCATTTGAGACGGGAGGATGTCGGTTAGAGACCGCTATGCTCTTGGCCGAGGCTGTTGGCTGTCAGTTCCAGATGGTCTGTACTGAGGTGCAGGTATCCAAGTTTTGAAGCAATCACTGGACACCTTAAATCAGTGAGATTTTGATTCGATTCCGCTCCACAGAAATCTGTGGAGTTTTTTCTGGCCGTTGGCCGGAGTGCAGGCTCTTGAAGCTGTAAAGAACCGTAAATGTTACTCAGGAAAAATTTTGATCCCTTTTCAGGGATCGCTGGTAAAATCAGCCACATCCATGATGGTTGACTTCACGAACATGAAGGACTTGCTCCAGCAACGCTTTGAAGAACTAGGCATTAGTCAGGCTGAACTTGCCCGCAGGATCGCCAAGAAAAGACAGAAACCTGGTGAGAATGTGGATCCCAATAATTTGCAGAGTGCAGTTTCCAATGCACTCAAGGATCCTGATTCCCGGCGTTACAGCTCGATTCTCGAACTGATTGAAGCGATGGATGGTGAAGTGGTAATTCGTTGGAAAAATTATGAGGAGGTAAAAGTCCTGTAATCCCTTGGTTAAGAAATATCCCAAAGGGCGACATCTCGTTAAAAAAGCAGATCTATTCTTGCGGGGTGGGGAATTTTATAGAAAATTCCCTGAAATCGTCCGGAAAGAGACCGAGTATCCAAACAATCTTTAAAGATGCAGCTTTATGGTGATGCTTAACGCTGCCGACGACGTGCAGTGGATCCGAATTTCATCCATCTTGAACCCGCTCACAGCTAAGGAGTGGGTTAAAACGTGTTATGCCTTATTGCCAAGGTCAGAGTGTCCTTGCCGCGTTTTGGATAGTCACGGTCTGTGCCAGTTGAACGGGCTGATCTTATGGATGCTTTCCGCTAAGATTCAGTATTCCCATAAGGAGGTGATGACCTATGTAGTGCCCCGCTGACGCGAATCCTTTAAAAGCAGAAATCGTTAGACCTCCGACCAAGAAGAACCTAACGACTTCGCTTACCCCCAGAACACGCCGTAGGACGTGCCGGATTCGTATATTTAAATATCAGATGCAATTCTAACCGCACCAGATCAAGAGTGCAACTAGTACATAAGTTTTGTATCGGATTTTCTCCTACGTGATTCCTTGTGCAGCCCTCGATAGCAGGCATTGAACTGCCTCTATCACAAGTGACTCATTGGAGCAGAAAACTTAATGAACCTCAGACGTGACCGGGGAGGCGAGATATGATCGCCATCCCCAGGCAGATGCCTCTACCCGCTGATCCCCTTGGTCAGCGCCTGTGTGACACCTTTGGCCGTTACCTGTGGAACTGCATCAGAGCCGAGCTGCCGAATGATGCCACGGCAAAACCGGCCTGGCAGACCATTACTAAATATGAGTTACGTCCCCGTGTCCTGTGGAACGACTGGCAGGACGCGAACACCCTGATTGGGGTGCGGTTCGGCCATGAGACGGTCTATGGTCTGCTGGATATTGATGCCGGTAGTGACTACTGCAGTGCCGATGGAGTCGCCGAGCTGCGAGCTGCGCTGGAGACCATCGGCATTACCCGCACGATTCTGACCCGCTCCAGCTGGTCGGGGGGCCTTCATCTCTACCTGCCTTTGCCGGAAGCGGTGAATACCTTCAACCTGGCGGTAGCCCTGCATGAATGTCTGAAGGCCCAGGGGTTCCGCCTGAAGGCCGGTCAGCTTGAGGTCTTTCCCAACATCAAAGCCTACGGGGTGAAGACCTTCATTGACTATGCGGCCCACCGGCTACCGCTACAACCGGCCAGCGGCTCCTGCCTGCTGGACGATGACCTGAACCCCACCGGCAACAGTCTGGCCCGGTTCTTCTGGCTCTGGGACCAGGCAGCCAGCCACCAGGATATGGATGAGCTGCGCCATGCCATCAAGATTGGCCGAGATAACCACCGTAAGAAGCCCAAACGGCGAAACCACCCCGTAGAGAGCTGGCGACAGGACTTAGATACCGAAATCACCGAAGGCTGGACCGACCATGGCCAGACCAACCATTTACTTAAAACCATCGCCTGCTACGGGCATGTGTTTGAACGCCTGAGTGGCCAGGATCTGATCGACTACACCCTGCGGATTGCCACCAGCCGACCGGGCTACGAGAAATACTGCCGCCACCGGCATGAAATTGAGCGCAAGGTAACGACCTGGGTGAGAGCCGTTGAAAACTACTACTGGCCCCTCGGGACGACTCCTACCCGCGATACAGCCTCTCCTAGCAGCAAAGTAATTCAGTTCAACCAGCAGCAGTCTGAAGACGCTCAGAGCCGGATTAAAGCCGCCTATGACCAGTTGGAGCAGACCGGAGAACTACCGGAGCAGATCACCGCTAGAGCGAAGGCGATCGCACGGGTGGCCAGGGTGAGTCAGCAGACCCTGTACAAGCATCGTTCCTTGTGGCACCCCAATTACCTTCAGGGTGTAATGCACGAAGAACCAAGCCTTTCAGCCGTTGAATCAGAGCCAAATGAGAGGACTTCAGAAAGCTCAGAACCATTGAAAAATGGGAAATTACACCCTATAGGGGAAAAAATGAAGAGTGAAGCGCCTTGCGCGGGTGATGTGGGCTCGGATTTTGCATTTACTTCTCCGGCAAGGGGGGTACGGGGGGATGAATCCCGTTTTCCACAGGTGGCAGAGCCCGCGCCGGTGCAGTGGCTGGATGAGGTGGCCCAGGGATGCCGACGGCAGCTGCAGCGGTTGGGGTGGAGTGCGACTCAGCTGGTGCAGTTCATTGCTGAGAAGTTCGACGGTAGGCGGCGGGCTCAGTTGAGTGATGATGAGTTAATCCTGTTGCTCTACCATCTACAGTCTGTTGAAGGGGGAGCTTGACCCATGCCGATGATTCGAGCCCGGTATCCCGATGATTGGGAAGTTATTGCCTTCCAGGTGAAAGAAGACGCCGACTGGTGCTGTGAACAATGTTGCCGCCCCTGCTGTCGCCCGGATGAGTTAGTGGAGGATCTATTCAAACGGGTCCAGCAATGGCGACCAGACTTTAAGCCTGCAGAGTATCATGCGGCCCCTCGGCGGTACTTGCTGACGGTGGCCCACATGGGCCAGCGACCTGAAAACTGTGAGCGGGAAAATCTGAAGGCCCTGTGCGTGGTGTGTCACCTGCGCCATGACCGCAAGTTTCGGGGTAAGCAGCGGCAGCTGAAGCGGGAATGGTTCGGGCAGCTGAATTGGTTGGCGGCTGATGAGCCTTAAAGGGATGCAGCTGTCGATGCTGTCCTATGTGGAGCCGTACTGTTTAGAGAATCCTGGGGCCTACTCCGGGACTGATGAATCTTTATGTTCTGGGGGAGATGTTGTATTAGATCCACAGACCCAGGTGAAGAAACGTCGCCATAGTCCGAAGGGCAAAGCGGTTGGGTGGATTAAGGAGCGGTTGGGAAATACAAAGCGCAAGAAGCCCTGTGTGAGCTACTACTACTGCTGGGATGAGCCGGTGAGGAAGGATGACCATATGAGCTATAAGCGGCATCAGGTTTATGTGCCGGTGAAGGCGATCACCCAGGTGCAGGAGATGATCAGCCAGCGACTGCCGGTGGAGGAGGTGCTAGAGGTGATTGAGGGGGCTAAGGGTGGGAAAAGATCGTAAAGAGGAGGAGGAGAGCCAAGGAAAACTGTGATAATACAAATGAACTATATAGGGTTTGTTATGCAGCGGTTCATCACAGCGTCTGACAACCATGAAGTGATTCTGCTGGCCACTGTTCAAGAAGGTCGGATTCGCTGGGAGACTTTTGTGGAGGTGCCACGGGGTTTGCAGCAGGCCATCTCTGTGCAGATGCTGGAAACCATCGGTGGGCTTTACGGTTGCCAGGCTCGCGGTAGTGTTGCTGAGGTGGAAGCAGAGTTGGCGCTGGTGGTGGCTTAGGCCCAATACCCAGCTCTCAATAGTTGTCGGCCAGTAGGGAGAATGAACAAGTGACCATGAACCCGCAGATCGTTATCAGAACCGAGACGGATGCCGACACGGATGCCTACGACTTTGTTTTTTGAGGTTTTGCGATGTCATCTGAAGAAGTTACTGGCGTTCAGTTAGTCGTTTCGTCGATGCCCAGGTTGAATGAGCCTGCTCCAGGCTTTAAGGCTGTTACGACCCACGGCATTAAGACTCTGGCCGACTACCGAGGCAAGTGGTTGGTTTTGTTCTCTCATCCGGCAGACTTCACCCCAGTGTGTACCACTGAATTTATTGCCTTTGCCAAACACTATGAAGAATTCAAGACCCTCAACTGTGACTTGTTAGGGTTATCAATCGACAGCAACTACGCACATCTGGCCTGGGTTCAAAACATCCAAGCCAAATTTGGGGTGTCGATTCCATTTCCCATTATTGAAGACCTGTCCATGCAGGTTGCCCATGCTTACGGCATGATTCAGCCGGGAGCTAGTGATACGTCTGCTGTACGAGCCACCTTCATCATTGATGACAAGGGTATTCTGCGGGCGATGGTGTATTACCCCATGAGCAAAGGCCGTTCTATTCCCGAGTTTCTGCGCCTGGTGAAGGCTTTGCAAACCACTGATAACAGCTTTGCAAACCACTGATAACAATGGGGTGGCAACTCCAGAAGGTTGGCAACCAGGAGAGGCTGTCATTGTGCCTCCGCCTAAAACTCTGGAAGCTGCTCAAGCACGATTAAATGAAGGCTACGATTGCGTTGACTGGTACTTCTGTAAGAAACAGCTCTAGCATCATGCCCACGTAGTAATGGTTTGAGGGGTGCTCAGGCATTGCGGTAGCCCTTACCAGAATCTCGATTCCAGCTCTCTATCATTAGCCCCTGGTGGTCTCTGGTACCGCCGGGGGCTTCTTGTATCCCGGTTTAGCTGTGGCGTGGATTTGTTACTCCTGTTACCAATCAGGGCATTGTCGGGAGATTAGGTAGTAGAAAAGTATCCATAGAATTTCGCTTTCTTCTATTAGTCTCCCCCAGAGCAATCGGCTCTAGTGCTGCCGACTTCGGGGAGTCCCCAGGCGATCTCAAATCACGAATTCTGGCCAGGATCGGTTTTCGGGTCACCCGAAACGGTGTTACGCATTCTGGCGGATTCTGCCGAATTCTGGTGATAACACGAATAATTTTTTTTTCTGGAAGTTCCATGATATGGGAGGAAAGTTTCAAAAAAATTTTCATGACTGACCAGAATTCTGCCATCGAACACCAGATCCGACCCGACCAGCTACAGGACGAACTAGGTATTAAAAAAGATGCTTACTACTCTTATTTGAAACACCTTGGTATCAAGGCTCAGCGTGGTCCTGATGGAAAATCCTATCTGGAACCCGAACAGGCAAATTTGGTTCGGGCTCTACGGGCGCATGTCGTTGGTGGTGGAAAAATTGAGGACTTTGTTGTTAGCGACCATGAACCTGTCGGTTCTCTGGCAGTAGCCGAGAATGGCGACCTGGCGGGAGAGATGCCCCAGGCTGGCCAGCAGCAGCCCGAGCCGGAATCGGCTGAAGGGTTCGATATGGAAGCTCTGATGCGCGAGGCGGCAGAACTGGCAGCACACCGGATGGCCTACGCTGACCAGGTAAAGCTGAACCTTGCTTCTCAAATGACCTATGACGATCTGCCCGACGACATCAGGGCTAATGTTGATGCTGTGCGTCAGGCGGCAATGCCCAGTGAACAGCCGGGAAAGATTGCGGCGGAACTTCTGAGCCGGTGGCGACAACGAAGGCAGGGCCAGAACCAGGTACAGGCGGCGTAGCCTCTCCAGGTACTAAGCCAAAGCCAGAGCCCGGTACAAGCTGTATAGACCCCCAGGGGTTTAACCGCACCTGTGCGGCTATTGAGGCCGGTAGCAGTGTTCTGGTATTGGCTGAAGCGGGGATGACGGGCAACTTCCCTGCCCTGGTGAGGCAGCACTTTGCCGATGAAATGCAGATTGCTACGGCAGTCTACAAGGGCAGCGGCAAGCTCTTCTTTCAAACCATTGCCGAACAGCTCGACATTCCTACCACTGAACCCAAGCTTGACAAGGACGGTGAGGCAGTGGGCGAGAAGGCCATGACCATGGATGCCCTGAAGGATGAGATTGCCGGGAATGTGGGCAGCAACACGCTGCTGATTTTGCCCGAGGCGAAGCGGTTGACAACGGGAATTCGCTACTGGCTGGAAGACCTGATGGTGGCCGGGGCGAAGCTCTGTTGTTTTGCGGCGGTGAACCCCTGTAAGGACATCTTCTTAGAGATGCTGGAGATTGAGCTGGACCTGCCCAGTGATGCCGATATCCGCGAGGTGATGGCGACGGAGGCCCAGCGGCAGGGGCTCAGCCTCAGTAATTCGCGGTTGGCGGAGCTGCAGCCGCTGGCGGGTCGTAACCCGATGCTGGCGCGAAAGGTGGTGAAGAGTGAGCGGTTGGGCCTGAATCGGCGGGGGAAGCCGGAGCACACTCAGTATGTGGTGATCATGCCGGTGATTATTGCCTGTCTGATGGCCTTTGGTATTGTGCGGTTTATTGGCCTGGGAACCAGTAACCAGGCCATGTACATTTTTGGTGGGACTGCCCTGGTGTCAGGGATGACGTTGAAGCAGTTGGGTACGGTCAGGGGGGCGCGGAAGCGGTTGGGGCAATGATGGCCATCACTCACGCCGCGATCGCAGCCGCTGGCACCAGTTTAGTTCTGGGCACCAGTGACGTATTGCCGTTGGTGCTGGCGGTGGTGGGGTCGCAGCTGCCCGATCTGGACTCGACTCAGAGTGTCATTGGTCAGGTGTGTTTTCCGGTGGCCAGCTGGCTTGAAGACCATTACCCCCACCGCAGCGTTACCCATTCGTTGATTGCTACCGGCGTTTTGTCAGTGCTCAGCATGGTGGTGGGCTATCTGGTGACGCGGAATATTTGGGCCTATATTGCCTTACCCCTGGGGCACCTGCTGGCCTGTTTTGCTGATACCTTCACCCGGCAGGGAGTTCAACTCTTCTGGCCGGAGCCGGTGTGGTGTATCTCGGTCAGTAACCCCCGGCGACGGCTGATGACGGGTGGCCCTGGGGAGTATTGGGTTTTGGCACTGGCGGTGGGCCTGCTGGTGCTGGGCTGCTGGATGGCTGGCAATGGTGGCGTTACGGGGCAGGTCAGCCAGTCTTTAGCCCTGCGGAGTGGGGCGGTGGCCACCTACAACGCCAATGGGGATCGCAATGCCTATGCTGATATTTCCGGTGTGTGGCTGGATGACAGAACCCCGGCAGAGGGGCGCTATCTCATCCTGGGCAGTGACGGGGATGAGTTTATCGTGACGGACGGCACCGGCATCTATCACACCGGCAAAAACATGGTGGTGGACCGGCTCACGGTAGAAGTGGGAGAAACAGCTTCCCGGCAGATCCAGACCCTCACGTTCAACGACGAGGAGCCAGGGCCGCAGCTGCAGCAGTTAGCCATGAATAATCCGGGTAAATCGATTTACCTGTCTGGTACCCTCACCGTGGATTACCCCGAAGAGATAATTTTGCCGGTTCCGGGGCGAGGAATGGAGACTGCACGGCTGACGGGGGAATCCTTAGTACTGAACTATCACCCGCTGGACATGGCTATGGTGCAACTGGCGGATCAGTGGGTGACCGGCTACCTCACCGTGCAGATCCAATGAAATTCTCTGGCCTTATCCCCTATGCTCTGGCGCTGGTGGCGCTTGGTGGGGTAGCTCTGGCCCAGCAGCAGCCTGTCAATACAGAGTCTCCCCCAGAACAACTTTCTCAGCCGCCGCAGTCGTCTTCTCCACGACGGCTCACGATTAACGTGACGGTGGTTGAACCGGAGGATCTGAAGGTAGCTGAGGGAGATGAGATTCAACCGGGGCAGCTGCTGGCTGACCGGGGCCGGGAGCGGCGACGGCTGGAGACCCAGAAGGCCCAGCTGCAGTTGGCTATGCAGAGGCTGGAGACTGCAACCGTGACATTGCCGGTGCCACCGGCTCAGACCCCTGCGATCGCAAACCCGACATTTCTAGAGGAACGGGCGGCGATTGACCAGGCCAAGGCGGATGTAGATGCCGCAGAGCGGGCGATTACCTCGAAGCAGCAGGAGATCGAATACCTGGCCGCATTGCCCAACCTGGACCCGCTGATTCTGGAGCATGAACAGGCCAAACTGGAGGCCCTGAAGCGGGAGCATACGGCAGCGGTACGCGCCTATCAACTGGCAGTGGGTAAGCGGTCTACGGCAGAGTATGAGCACTCCGTCATGGTGGCCACCAACGTTGCTAATCAGAACCGGGCTGTCATGTCCTATCAGCAGCAGTGGGCCGAGTATGAGCAGCGCCTGCGGGACCGAGACTATCAGTTAACTCAGACACAGCTTCAACTGGATGAGGTGGACCATGAGATCGCAACTCTGGCCGTTGTCCGTTCGCCCTACGCGGGTCGTATCCGTCGGGTGCGGTGGCTGGGGCAGGAACCTGATGGCAGTCTTCGTGTGGAACTTACTTTGCTGGTCCGCGATGGCGCAAACGACAGCGCTACCGTGCCTGGACAGCTCGACGGAGTGCCTGGGGGCGTTGACGGCACTGGCCATCAGCCAGAGTCAGGAGATAGCGGTAATTGAAGAACGGCTGGAGCTATCGGATGACCGCATCAACTATGCAGAATCGCGGCAGTGGACGGATTACCTGACCCTGGACCCCATTGCCCTGGTGCAGAACATTTTTGGGGGTGGTGCGGTGCAGCGGAACCGACTTGCGATCGCTGATCTGGAGGTGCAGGTTGCGGATCTGATTCGTCGTCGGGAGGAGGTGGCAGAGTCTCTGGCCCGAGAGGTGGTTGACCAGGTGCTGGAGTATGAGCAGCTGGGCCGCAGGCTGGAGTTGTTGGATGCTCAGATTGTCACCCAGGAGCAGCGGGAGGCGGTGCTTGAGGTCGGCTATCGCATGGGTGAGGGTAGCACCGTCAACATGTTGGGCATCTGGCAGCAGACCGAGGATATGGTAGCCAAGCGGGCAGAGCTGGTTATTACGCGAGAGCGATTGATGGCGGAGTTGGAGCAGTTAACGGGAGTATCGGACGATGAAACGTGGGTTGATTCCGGCAGCAGTGGTGGTGGGAGCGTTAGCGGTATGGACCCTGCCGCAGTGGAAGAACCTTGGCAATGAAACCGTTTTGCCGCAAGACGATGGGATTATCCTGCGCCAACCTCCCATCAGTGAGCATCTACGTCAGGGTGTTCCTCCAGAGGCGGAAACCTGGAATGTGGTAAGGGTGGCTGATGGCGATACGATAACGGCGCGGCGGGGTGGCCAGGAGGAACGTATCAGGTTTGCCTGTATCGATGCCCCGGAGAGTGACCAGCCGCTAGGGGCTGAATCCGAGCAACGGCTACAGCAGTTAATTAGTCAGGCCGGAGGACGGGTGCAGCTGCTGGTGACGGATACGGATCGTTATGGTCGGTTGATTGCTGAGGTGTATGCCGGTAATCGGTTGGTGCAGGATGTGCTGGTGAGTGAGGGGTTGGCCTGGAGCTATCGGCAGTTTCATCAAAATTGCCCCAGTGCTGACCTGATTAACCAGGTGGAGTCTGAGGCTAAGGCGGCTGGGGTGGGGGTATTCAGCGGTGGCCATGTGGAGCCGTGGGAGTGGCGGCAGAGGTGATGTGATTTAGCCGGTGCTGAGGACCGGGCTAAGGCTCAAAGTGTTGGGGTGTGGGCACAGGCTGGGGCGGTGAAGCCTTGGGATTGGCTGCAATAGGACAGCTTAGGTCATGACAATGACTTTGGAGCCTGACAAGAGGATTTAGCTATTTTTAGCAACATCTGTGAAGTTTTGTTCGAAAAATTAATCTGTACAATTCCTTTGAATATAAGCTACGTCGTACCTGTCCGCTTTATTAAACATTGCGTTCATGCGGCCCTCACTCAGGGCTCCTAGCGAGCTAGAACCTCTTCTGTGAGCATCTTTTGCGTTTTTAAAGCTTGTATCTCCTCTATTCCCATAGTACTCCGCTAGCATTCTCAGTTGAAAACAGGAAAGGCCTTCTATTCCTTTCCTCTCTTCTAGAGTTTGTATTTTTCCAATATCAACAGCATTACTACAGCTTTGTAGGGCCAGCGCAATTCCAATAGCAACTATGATTTTCCTCATATTCACTGTCCTTTAGTTACAAGAACTACATTAGGCTAATGAACCATCAATACTAAACCTTAGGGTTAGTCTATTCTGGAAGCGGGCAAATTGAGGCTTACAGAACTGCTACCCTAATTGCTAGAGTTGACGCTGAATTAGGTTTGATTACAACAATACCCTATCAAAGGAGTAAGCAAAAAAAATCCATACATATCCCAAACTAACCCAGTTGTAATTCAGAACAATGGGGTTACAGATCGGCGTAGCTCGAAGTTAGAGGAATTTACCTGCCAATCCCCTACATAGTCAGGAACTTAGGTAATGTCCTTCCTGAACTAGCTATAAACTTGGCCTGTATCCAAAACCGAGTAGGACATGCCTCATTTTTGCCTGATTTTAGAGCTGAAAACCTTATTTTTCCTTGAAGTATGGTCACCTTTTCAATTATTTAATCAATACAAAAGAACTAAATCCCTCTAGATCGTGGCTTTATTACTTTAAAGCCTTATATGTTGGTACGCTCTAGCTTGTAAGTAAGATGTGTAGGAAGTCTAGACACTGCAACTAATGCAGCGAGGGTTTCCGTGAGAACAAACGTTATCGTCGGTTTGATATTTGTCTTTGTTGCAGTTCTCCTAGGTATTCTTAGTTACAAAGATGTCCTAGGTGATGGTTGGCTTGACCGGGCTGACAAGGTTGCGAGTATTGTCTCTCTCCTAATTGCGATTGTTGCTTTCATTAACCCTTTTGATGATTTGCCTATAGGCTCACGTTCACAAAACGCTACTATTAGCGACGGCAGCAGTGGTGTTATCGCTCAAGGAGGAGATAATAGCCAGATCACTGTAGGTGATACAACTACAACTGCTGAGCAGCGTTCCATTGATGCCCTGGAACGAGTCAAAAGCGAGTTGCTAAATAATTTCAGTAGTTTAGCTTTACAAATTGATACGATTAAAAATCAACCGCCTGAATCATTTTGGGACATGCGTCGTCCTAATGAGACTGAATTAGCATTTCAGGATCGGGCAAAGAATGAATTCCGAGACTACGAGCGTTTTATTCAGTCATTAAACAACCAGCTAAAATTTTCAGGGAACCTGACTTCTACTTTTCAGAAAGACCTAGCTTTCGATCCTAAAGTGGCAGAGAGGGCAACGCAGACATATGAGCAACAGGAAGAAGTTCGCTATAGCCTCAATAGTTATGAATCAGGATTGCAACATTTGCTCAGCTTGAACTTGACAGATGTAGAGCGAACGGCACAGGCAAAATCATTGCATCTTGAAAAAATAGCGAATGCTAAAATGGCCTTAGCAAATGCGGCTGCTTCCTTTTGCATGATTGCCGATTCTGACGATATAGGGCTATTATTAGATGCCTTTTCATCTATAGGGATAGATGCTCAGTTTCAGCCGGGGAGCAATGGATATCGAGCTGCAAAACAGTTGGCTTCTAAATTTGCTAGAGAAAAAGCAGAGGTTTTAACAGCTAGATTGCCAGAACAATCTGCAGCGAATCAGCGAGAAATTGACCGTCGAATCAATGACCCCTACCTTCTAATGCTTAGGAAATCTGCAGGACTGCCATCCACTTTGACTGAGGCAGAGGTACGTAGTTTAGCCAGTAAAGAGATTAATCAAACTGAAGCTGAGCCAGTAGAACTCTTTAAACTTGCAGCTTTTTCATATTTAGAATCTGATGGTCGTACTGCTGCTATTTACTTTAGACGAGCATTAGATACAGGTGAACTTTCCTCGACTCAAGCCAAGTACGCAGAAATATCCATAGATAGGTTGGAAAATCCTCAGAACTATGAGGAGAGTTTAGGGGTGATGGTTATTAACCTGAAGAATGGTGGAAGCTTCGATCAAGCTGGCCTACAAGTCGGTGACGTGATTGTTTCCGTTCAGAAGGAAACAGTGAATGAGCCTATGGATCTTGCCTCATATCTTGCTAAAGCAGGGAGAACACAAGTCCCTTTAACGATCATTCGCGGTGGACAGAAGCAAATCGTGAATGTACAGGGTCAGCAACCTGCTGCTGCTACATTGACTCCACTCATCATTTTGAATGTGATGCAACTTTGATACCAAAACGCTAGTTTTTGGAATTACTCAACCTCCACAGCTTCCCTCCAGGCGTCACCTCAGCCGCCACAATCTTCCCTTCCAATGCCTTGAGGATGGCTCTGGTCGATTCCTGATGCAGCTCGGCCAGGGTTGCGATCGCACTGACCGACTGACCTTCTAACTCACTGCAGCAGTTCAGCATACCAAGGAGCATAGGATTGGAGGCAGCAGTAGTGAACAGACCGGATAATGCAGAGCGCTACTGGCTTTGCATTATCCGGCAATTGAGTTGTCTGGAAACAGCCTTGAGAGAAGGCCCATAGCAGTCCCATACTAAACAGGCATTACTCATAACTCACTCATTTAGGTTGTGCTAATGCTGGAAGTGAATACTTGGAGATAGCCTAAAGTTTTCATCATCTGTATACTCTTTCGTAATGTGTTCCGTGCCCGTTGTTCCTCCAATGCCGAAGCACCGATGAATCTTAAATTCCTTGCCCTAGCTGCCCCTGTGGCCATGGGTGCAACCTCAATTGCAACCTTGTTATTGAGCTTTTCTCCTGCAATAGCGCAGCAAAATTGTCGGATGGTATCCCGCCCCCACAGAGAGACATGGTGGGATGGCCAACGATGGAGAACTAGCTCTACAGTTGTTTTTGACAGAGTTTGTCCTGGTATTACTGCCCCGTCGTCCTCTGGTGTCACAGTCGATACCCCTAACGGGCAAGTAGTTTTCCCAACTGGCTATGGGATACCTGAAATTACTACACCCGATGGTGGCCCGTTGAATGTTCACGCAGGTCCAAGCTTTGACAGTCCAGTGGTCGGCACCATTGCCAATGGTTCGGCTTTGCCACTAACTGGCCACATTGAAAACAATGATTGGTTTGAGACGATGGATGGCAATTTCATCTATAAGCACCATGCCCGATAGTCGGGCTATCGCTTATCCCTGTCTGCGGGAATTAGTTTGTGGTTGAGCTCAACTTCCACAACTTCCCCCCAGGCGTCACCTCAGCCGCCACAATCTTTCCTTCTAAAGCCTTGAGAATAGCCCTGGTCGATTCTTGATGGAGTTCGGCCAGGGCTGAGATCGCACTCACTGACTGACCTTCCAACTCACTGCAGCAGTTCAGCACACTCAGGGCCATGCGCTCGGGCTCGTTCAGGTGGGGTGCTATCTGGTCCTGCTGGTTGCGGGGTAGCTTGCGGAAGTAAGCAAGGAAGTCTGTGGAGTCTGCGATCTTGCTGATGGTGCCGGAATACATCTCTCTACCGAATCGGGTTGCCCTTAAAGTGCCCAGAATCGGGCGAAAACCGGCTACTCCCTATCCGGGTTGACCCTACCAACCTATCCGGGTGAAATCGACCATCTCACATGAGACAGGATCCCTCCACCCTATCCGGGTGATTGGCCCCAACCGCGTAGGGTGGACTTTGTAAACATTGATTTCGGGAGGCTTGACCAGATTCGGGCGACTACCCTCAGCAAAATGGCTGATGGTTCTGTAAGAGTCATTCTCAATAAGGAAGCCGGAAAGGGGCGGGTAACGAAAGAATGCGGGTTTCAGTCTTCTGTAGTGGTCGCATTTCAACTATAATGCGGACACTAGTATGCGCGAACCAAAATGAAAGGGTATCAACCTAGGCCAGCCAACCCAAATCTTTCAATTCGACGGGGTTTCAACAGTGACTATCGCAGTCGAGAGTATTTGACCCCAGATGAGGTATCCAGGTTGATCGAAGTGGCCGAGTTGCGGGCTACCCGTTACCCGGAGAGAGATAAGGCTCTGCTGCTGATCATGTTTCGCCACGGGCTACGGGCCAGTGAAGCGGGTGGGATGCGGTGGGATGCGGTCATGTTGAATGAGCGACGGTTGGTGATCCACCGGCTGAAGGGTTCTGAGTCAGGCCAGCATCCCCTTCAACTGGATGAGGTTGAAGCGCTGAAAGATTTGCGAGAGGCTCATCCCGGTAGTCAGTATCTATTCGTTAATGAACGGGGCCAGCATTTGAGTCGAGCTGCGATCGCTAAGATTGTCAGGCGTTGTGGTGAGGCGGCGGAATTGCCCTTGCCAGTACATCCCCACATGTTGCGCCATGCCTGCGGTTACTATCTAGCCAACCAGGGGCTCGATACTCGACTGATTCAGGATTGGTTGGGCCATCGCAATATTGAACATACGGTGCGATATACCAAGCTGAATCCCAAGCGGTTTGAGGAGATTCAGTGGGGTTAAAGAGGGTGGCGCGGTCGCTGGCCACTCATCTCTACGATGCGGGGGTGCCGTTGCGTCAGATTTGGCGATTACGGGCCATGCCAGAAGCACACCTGGGCATTGTGGTGGTGTTAACAGACTGGCCAGGGATGACGGTCAAAACCCTGCGGTTCTTTACGGTGTCGCCGTTCTTTACCGAGAAGCTGATTGAGGCCCTGTTGAGTACAGCATCGGCCTACACGCGAGAGGGCTATGCTCAGGGCGTGCAGCGGGTGTTTCAGAGCTACCTGGTGAATGCCATTGGTGAGGGCTGCCGGGTCCGGTGTAAGTCTGGGGATTGAAGGCTAGGGCAAGAACCCATCACGCACAGGGATCCGGTAGATAATCTATGAAATTATTGTGTGGCAGGTTATGCCAGTGTGGGGACTAGTTGCTTAAAACCTCTGTCACTTCAGGCTTTTGGTCATGAGGCTGAGAGGGTTGTGCGGCCAAATTTCCATACCAGTAAAGCTGAGATCGCGACAACGGTCAGGACATAAACTATCGTGCCGAGCATAACCTGTTCACCCAGCAACGGCAGCAGCAGCCAATTGGTGGTATTAAACGTAGCATGGAGCAGGATTACCATGAATACGCTACCCGAGGTGTTGCTAAAAACCCAGGTGAAGATGACCGATAGCGCCATCGTGAAGATGATGTATCCGTAGAAAGGTAGGGTGGTATAGCCCTCAATACCCGCCCAAAACAACGGCAGATGCCAAGCTGCCCAAATTGCCCCCAGCAAGAGGCTTGCCATCAGTGCGCTGTACCGCCGCTGCAATTCAGGCAAAGCCCATCCGCGCCATCCCAGTTCCTCATTTAGAGGCCCTCCCAGCACCAAAATTTGTAGAAACACCACAGGAAGCATTGTCACCGGAGGCAACGAAGCCCAGATGAATGGATTGCCAGTAGCCCAGTGAAGCAGGCATGTGGGAATGGCCGCCACTAGAGGTAGAAGCACAACAATGCCGTACCACTTGAGATTTACACGCCATTGGATAGTGGCCTTGAGTAGTTGTTTAAAGCGTTGTCGTCCACCGGCTAAACCAGCCAGGAGCAATGCCGTGACGCTGGGACCAAAGCTGCCCAATCCCCACCAGGACGGTGCCCGAAGTAGTCCAGCCTGTTCCATCACCGGGAGTAGCCAAAGGCTCCAGGTGATGGCAAAAGTCAGGCATAGAAAAGACAGAATAGGATGTGAGCGGATAATTCGCTGAAGCAGACGGATAAAGCTAACCATATCTGAGGAGGCTTAGTGAGAGCATGTCTGAGTCAATCTTGACGCACATAAATAAGAACTACTATCTGGAGGGCTTTGATGATGGCAAGGATCGACGGCATCTGACCACAGACGAAGCTGCCGACTTTGATGTCGTTGGCCATGCCGACTAACTCAAACTTCCCTGGGCAGAAGAGCGGGGGCATGAGGTCACGAAGAAAGCTGTCTCCTATGGCCTCCTGCCAGAAATCCAAAAAGAAACCCTTTAATTTGTAGTCTGTCGCCTTCGCTATTCCAGGATCGGAGGTAACTGAATGAACTCAACCCATTCAGTTGCAGTTGCCCGAGGTTGTCAATCATGTTCGATACCAAGACCCCTCAACAAGTTAGAAAACTCGCCAAAAAATCGGCCTGGGGGGCAGGGTTGCTCACCTTCTTCCTGACCCCAGTTGGATATCTGTATACCGGGCGAAAAAAGTTAGCCCTGATTATCCTGGTGATCTGGCTACCCCTCATTCTGGCCGACGTAGACGATGGCCCCCTGAGTGCTCTACTGGGATTTTTAATTATTGGTGCTCCCATCGAAAACGTTATGGCTATCCACAAAGCCAGAGGAGCGGTTAAAGAAATGGGCATCAGTGCCGAACAGGAAGAGGAATCTAGCGATCTCACCGTTACCTTACTCAAGCTTGCTCAGGAGAAAGGCGAAGTGACCATGGCTGATTGCGTTATCAAAACCGGCAAAAGCCCAGAAGAACTGCGTAGTACCTTACTTGAGCTGGAGCATCAAGATCTGCTGAGGTCTGGCAATCGTGAGAGTGATGGAGCCGTGGTGTACCACATTGTCTAGGGTTTTGGGGGTTTCGGTCTACCCGATGAATGCGATTAGTGATGGTTGTCGAGTGCGGTGCAAGTCTGGGGATTGAGGGATTACCCTACTACCAAGGGTCACTGACAGAGCAAAAGTGCATGTGTGGACGATTTAGCCTGAATCAAACCGGAGAGGCATTAGCCGAAGCCTTTCACCTACAGACGGTTCCCCAGGTGGTTCCCC